>ERZ1066120.137-NODE-137-length-74718-cov-15.648943_pt1 | contig 74718 bp, 73 predicted proteins | sample MGYA00382767_ERZ1066120 | MGnify/ENA primary metagenome ERZ1066120 (study PRJEB33369, sample SAMEA5778350) | biofilm metagenome | biome: Industrial cooling water; feature: Water cooling tower basin; material: Biofilm | place: United Arab Emirates | collected... | reverse complement strand
TGCAATTTACCTCGCTGCTTCCGTCATCTGGCTCAATTGATGACACACCCTAGGTTACAATACTTCCGTCAGTGTAAAAGGCTAGATCGTTGAAGCACTAGCAAAGGGATTTTCCCCACCAGAAAGGCTGGCGAAGAAGTCTTGATAATTACTAGGTAAGGAGCTGTTATCACCAGTAACAGGGGCAGATCCACCAACATCAAAGGTGAATAATGGCTCTGTGTCTCCGTCCCCGATCAGGCTCAGTTGACCGCCGAATACACCGTCAGCAGCAGGTTCAAAATTAAATTGAAACCCATCGCCGCTGTTAGCTTCAGGGGCGTTAGTTAAAGAGTCACTGCTTAAATCAGCAAAAACTCCCTCTACTCCAGTCCCAATTAGATCTGCCTGTGCGTCAATGCTAGCTGCAACATCATCTGGGAGTTCAAGCGAACCCCCTTCTGTTGTATTTGCACTAGCAAGAATTTCGCTCAGCGCATCTGAGAACGCCGTACTAGCAGACGCTTGAAACTCAGCAATAGTATCCTGAGCAAATTGTGGGAGTTCAAACTCCATGATTAATCTCCTGTTTTTTTGGACAAATTGGCAACACAACCGACGCGATCGCATTGCCAAGACTGAAGATGTTTGCTGAAGAGGTTTTATGACAAAGCTTTAGCCCAAGCCCTCAAACGTATAGTTGGGGTTGTTATATCCTGGAAGGCTTGTAGCAGTATCTATGGTTTCTTGAGTAGCGCCTCCAGAACCGAACAAACTGCTCACTCCAGTGCTAATATCGAAACCGATCGCTTGGCTGGGCTGACTGCTACCAAGTGAGATCGGCTCGGTGTCTCCACTAGTAGGGAAAGACCAGTCTTCATTACCAATCGCGTTACCATCGCCACTGGCTTCAATGCGATTTCCTAGGAGATTGCTGTTACTAACATCAGCAGTATTACCGCTACCGAGAATGTTGTTGTTACTACCTTCGGGCATATTGGCATTGCCAAGAACGGTATTGCCTTCACCTAATTGCCAGTTACCATTACCGTTAGTTTGGTTGTCAGTACCAAAATTCCAGTTCCCGTTACCAGTACTTGTGTTGCCATCGGCATAATTCCAGTTACCATTACCACTAATTTGGTTGTCAGTACCAAAATTCCAGTTCCCATTACCATCGGTTGTGTTGTTACTCCCAAGGTTCCAGTTACCGTTACCGCTACCCGTATTACCAGTAGAATCTGAATCAGACTCTAAATTACTGACTTCTAAGATAAAGTTGTCACTTTCAAAAGGTACGGGTTGCTCGGTTTCAACTTCTGGTAAGGAAGGAAGAGTATCGCCAAAAGGTAAATTATCGGGGAGATTGCCACCAGCTTGTGAGTTGTTTTCAGCGTTACCGCCAGCAAAAGGATTGCCACCAGCTTCCCCCTCTGCAAAAGGATTGCTGCTAGCATCAGAGGAATTACCGATCCCATCCAAGGTGTCACCTTCACTGGATTGCAATTGACCGTCTTGAAATCCCCAGTTACCGTTACCTGTAACGTTATTGCTAGAACTAGAGTTAGTTTCCTCTTGTGTTACGGTTTGTTGTGTTGCGGTTTGATTATCTGAAGTTGCCATCAAAAAACCTCCGATTACTTACAGTAATCTTTTAATTTGCTAGAACATCAAAGAGATAAATAAAAACCCACTTTAAGATGCTCGTTTTAAATTTTTCGGCAATTCAAGCTGACAGTGGAGCTAAATATGTTTGATATTTTCATTCAAAAATATTCGGCGATCGCCCATAACTTAAATTCAAATTATTGCGACAATTGAAAATTGTAAACAGCAAAGTTAGAGCAAGCTAAATTCGCTGCTCGATCGCTATTTTAGTAATCTACTGATACATCACCTAGCTTTGCTTGCTAAGCGATCGCAGAAAAATTATTGGTTAGAACCCTAACAAATATTGAGCTAACAACCGTAAGTCTATAAGATTTAAATTTTGCCTGAAATAGATAAAGTTTTGATTCAATTGTTACTTTTTTCGACGATCGGTGAATAGTAGACCTTCTGCATGAATCAAAAAACTATGAATGTCATTCTGAACGAAACGCAGTGATACCGTTTCTGTGTGAAGCTGCATTATTTCTACCCCCCGCCTTCGGCGTCCCCCCTTAGTAAGGGGGGACTACAGGGGGGTCGAATTTAGTGCATCTCTACGGAGAATTGGTATGAAGAATCTGAGAGATATTTCGCTTCGCGAGTGGATGACATAGGGAGTATTCGCGCAGGAGGTCTAGTGAGTAGTGAATATGGCGTGGGGTGTAGTCACTTAATTGTGAATTGACCAGTTGCGAATTACTAACTTCTCCCTCAGCTTTCTTTCCCTAGCCCCTAACCTCTAGCTCCTGCAATGGGGCGAGTAATGCTCCAGCTGCAATACTATCTACAGGTAGAGAGAAAAAATATCCCTGACCGAATTTACATTTGAGTCCCCGCAGACGAGCTAGCTGTTCTAAAGTTTCTATTCCTTCAGCGACAACTTCCATATCTAAAGCGCGAGCCAGCATGATTGTGGCGCGGACAATCTCCCAACTTTGGTAGCATTTACCAATTCGGCAAACAAAAGAGCGGTCTAACTTTAAAATATCAATCGGAAAACGCTGTAAATAGCTCAAGGAAGAATAACCCGTACCAAAGTCATCTAGAGCTAGCGAGATTCCCAAAGCTTTCAGTTCTACCATTAACTCAGCAATCTCTTCAGGATGCTCCATCAACACGCTTTCAGTTAGTTCTAGCTGCAAACTGCGAGCATCTAAACCAGTCTGATGTATTATTTGAGCAATCTGTTTCGCTACATGCGGTTGAGTAAATTGCGGTGCGGAAAAGTTGACGCTAATTTTAAATGACGTACTGAGGGCAAATTGTTCTTGCCAAAGGCGCATCTGCTGGCAAGCTTGCTGCAATACCCACCAGCCGATAGGAACGATCAGTCCCGTTTCTTCGGCAATGGGAATAAACTCGGTTGGGGAAATCGTCCCTCGTTGCGGGTGCTGCCAGCGTAAGAGTGCTTCAAAGCCGACAAGTTTCTGGTTGACTAGCGAAACTATCGGTTGATAGTGTAGTTGTAATTCCCGATTATCGATCGCCCGTCGCAAGTCATTTTCTAACTGAAATAAGGTCACGACGCGATCGCGCATGGAGATATCGAAGACTTCGTGCCGTGCTTTTCCAGTAGCTTTAGCGCGGTACATAGCAGTATCGGCATCGCGCAGTAAATCTTCTGGTTGGTCGTATTCTCTCGTATTCGCGATCGCACCAATACTCGTGGTGGCAAAAATCTCGTGACCATCTAACCGGAAAGGGAGTTTGAGCGCCAGTTGCACCCGTTCTATCATCTCAGTGGGATCGCTACAATTTTCCAGCACCATCGCAAATTCATCGCCACCCAAACGAGCTAGAGTATCTCCACTGCGGATCTGCGCCCTGAGTCTCCGAGCGATGCCGATCAACAATCGATCTCCCAGCATATGCCCTAAACTATCATTAATTGCTTTAAAGCGATCGAGATCCAAAAACAGCACTGCAAAACTATAGTCCGGTTGCTGCTGTTGTAATTTAATTGCTTGCCCCAGCCGCGTCATAAACAAGGCGCGATTTGCCAAACCCGTGAGAGAATCGTGAGAAGCTGCGTGTTGTAATTGTTGCTCGGCTTGTTTGCGTTTGGTGATGTCGTGAACGATGATACAAAAAACATCTCGACCATCGCGAGAAATTAAATTGGCGTTGATTTCCACATTGATTAATACGCCGTCTTGACGGCGATATTGTTGTTCGCCTGTAAAATAACGTTCTACTTTCAATGCCAGTGTAAAGCGTTCTATAACTTCTCGTGGTTCGGCAACTAAGTCGAGTAGTCTCAACTGAAGTATTTGACCGGACTGATAGCAAAGTAAATTTTCAAATGTGGCATTAGCTTCAATAATTTGTTCGGTCATCGCATCGACTAAGAAGATGCTTTGAGACGCTTGGGCAACTAAACGACGATACCCTTCACTATGTTGCCATTTGCGCTCGGAGGCTACCAATCGTTGAATGAGTCGAAAAATAATTGTCGCAAAAACAATTCCCGCGATCGCCAGCACTACGGTCAAATAATACCAACTTTGCTGACCTTGTTGATATATATTTCTCGGCACATTAACGCGCAAAATTGCCGTAGGTTTACCGTAAATATCTGAAAGCAAAGCGTAACCAGCAACTATCTTTTTATCGAGCGGACGAACTACAATCTTCTCAGATGCTAATAATGAATCTCGCACTGCCTGAAAATCGGCTGGCAAATCGGTGCGATCGATGCCATAGGCTGATAGCGGCAAGCGGGTAAAATTAGATATAGTCGCGAGCGTTCCAGCGTTTAAATAGCGTCCAAAAATCAGCGTACCGCGAATTGGTCCTTTATCTTGGCTATCCAAAATCGGTTGCGCTCCGACTAGCATCAACCCTTCGGTTAGGTCGATCAGTCCTATCACTTTGCTGTTTGTATGATGATGACGTAGTAATAAAGATTGAGGAAACAAATGAGATTTAATTTTTGCAGGAATTGGCTGATATTTTTGTTGCTTTAAATCAAATCCAGTCCCGTAAACAATTTTTCCTGAAGGTTGAACATAGAGAATTAAATTCAGTTTGAGCCTGGATAAACTTGTGGGAACGAGAACTGATGTAATATAATTTGGATTGCGATTCAAAATAAAATTGTAAGTCTCATCCCAACTTGCCCAATCATCGATGACGATACTCAAGTCTTCCTGAGTTTGAGTGATGGCGCTGACAATTCCTTTGACTGCTTGGCGCGTATGTTGTGCTTCCGCTTGTTCCAGATTATTTAACAAAATAGTTGATGCTGTCGCATACAAAATTCCAATCAGACTGGTGAATGCTAAACCAATAGCGAGTAAAGTCTTTTTGGATTTCATGCGATCGCTTTGTTTGGGAGTGAGATATTGTTTGGATGAGGTCAGAAGCGAATTGATTGCTACAAATATCACAATCGTAATCTCGGTTAAGTTCGCTCATCAAGCGTAAAATTGCGAGTTCTACGGTCAATTTTGGTAATTATTTAAGTGTTTTTACTGGAATAAATGTCACGCAAAGATGCAAAGGCGCTAAGTAGTATTCTTTGTGTCTTCGCGGCTTGGCGCGATCTAAATTCTACTATTGAAAGATGGCATCTAAAATATTTTCTGCCCCGAAACGCACCACATCAGTACAGGGTAAGTTAGTTTCAACTTGTGTTTGTTGTATTGCCTGTCGTGCCGTGGCAAGATCGAGATGAAATGTATTGAGCGCGATCGCGGCTACTGGTACTGCGGGAAATGCTCCCGCTGCTTTGGCTATCATTTCATATAGTTGCACTACGTCTTTTAAAGGTGGAATTGGAACGTGGGGATGGTTGCGGATGTGGGTTTGTCCGGCGCGATGGACTAAAATTAGGTGCGTCGGTTGCGTACCGCGCAGCAGGGGTAAAGTTGCCGTCGAACCTGGGTGAAGTAACGATCCTTGTCCTTCCATAAAGATGATATCGCGATCGCTACCGTATTCCATTACCATTTGTTCTACTGCCCCTGCCGCAAAATCAACTCGGATTGCATCTAGGGGAATACCGTCGCCAGCAATCATCAAACCTGCTTGCCCTGTGGCGATAAACTTGGAACGCAAACCTTGCTGCTGACAGGCTTGGTGCAGTTCTAAACAAGCAGACATTTTACCTACGCCCATATCCGTACCCACAGCCAAAACCCGCCGACAGGCTAGCGTTTGCGCTTGTCCGCTGGCAATTGGTAAGTTGGGTGGTTCTTGTCTGATATCCCAGATCCACTGTCCCGATCGCAAGTTATCCCGCAATTCTGGTATTGTTGCTAGGGGTGTATGTAAGCCATTAGCAATTGATAAGCCTGCAAAGACAGCTTGCTTGACTTCCTGCTGCCACTCTGGGGGTAAAATACCTCCAGAAGGAGCAATGCCAATTGCTAAGATGTCGGGATTGCAAGCTAATGCCTCTTCAACTGAAGCTACGATCGGAATATCGCGATTGATGCCAGAGACAATCGGTAAAGACTCTCCGGCACATTGGCGATCGATGACAGCGACAATTTGAGCATGACTGTAGCGTAACAAGGCAAGTCCGGTTTTACCTTGACTACCCTTAATTCCGTCGTGTAAGAGAATTGCTACCCGACTTTCAGCCTGCAATCGCACTGCGTTCTACCCCCAATCCTGGTTTGCAATTTAGCAACAACCGCCCTGCTTGAATTATTGCACCGACAAAGGGGTCATCGGTTAAATTCAAATGACTGTCTAAATCGAGATAGTCGGCTAGGGGTGCGAGGTGGGCGGCGGCTGTATTTGACAGGGAACTATCGGAATAGCAACCAAACATCACCTGTAACCCTAATGCTTTTGCCACTTGTACCATTCGCATTGCTTCTGACAAACCACCAGCTTTCATTAGTTTGATATTAATTCCGTCAACGCAGTTTGATAACTGTGGCAGATCGCGACTTGTCATACAGCTTTCATCAAGAAAAATCGGTAGAGGCGATCGCTGTTTTAATGGGAGTAAGTTTTTCTCTTCTCCCTTAGCTAGCGGTTGTTCTACATACTTAACATCATAATCGGCTAACCAGTGACACATGGCGATCGCATCGTCTAAGTTCCAACCGCCATTGGCATCGACAAATAATTCTAAGGTAGGGGCTTCATCGCGGATTGCTTCTAACATTTCCCGATCCGCCTCAATTCCCGCCGGATTGCCTAGCTTTACTTTTAAAACTTTGACTTGGGTAAATTGCATCCAGTCTCGCACCCGCGCCACGGCTGCTTCTGGGGTATTAATCCCAATTGTGACTGAAGTTGAGACGATGCGATCGCAGTCTAATCCCCACAACTGCCACAGGGGTAATCCCGCCCGTTTACCAATCCAATCGTGCAGCGCCATATCGATCGCGGCTTGGGCAGACGAGGGCAATGTCTGTAAGATGGAACTCATCCGCTGTCGTTCCCAAGGATTCATACTCTGTAGTTGCGGTGCAATTGTTTGAATTGCCTGCAATAGCATTTCGGTAGATTGCGGACGATCTCCCAGAGAAAAGGGCGATGCTTCTCCCCAGCCTTCAATATCATCCTGTTCGATCTTGACCCATATGTTTGTCGTTTGGGCTGTCGTCCCTCGACTGATGGTAAGGGGAAATCGCTTGTGGATGGTAAAAAGTTCGGCGCTGACGTGCATATTTATGGCGATCGCGTAATTGCAAATAACTCGCACTCATGCAGTGTAGCGTTGATGACGGAGAATATTCAAAGGGATTTTCTCCTGTAGAGAAGTTACATGTAACTTTTCTACAGGGAAATATTTGCTATAAAATTTTTTGGTTTCAAATTTGCCAAAAAGAAGTTATATTTTAAATATCATAGGTAATCGCCTTAAATTCATCAATAAGGTTAGCTTATTGCAGTGAAAAGAAAATCAAAAGATTCGAGCCGATCTTTTGGGCAGTTTATGCTGCAAACTAAAAAATATCCAAAGAACGCACGGTATTTGGAGATAATTTTTAGGGAGGCAACTGCAAGTATGAATTTTATCGATTGTCTGCTCCTGACTGTTGGCAACATTGCTCTGTGTCTGAGCTTTCCCAAACTGCTATCTTTGATTTTGGCTCCAAAGACCAAACAGGCTAAAAACGTTAAACCAGCTTTGATACCAACAGTTGAGATTGAGTCTAAAGCTCCTAGTTTTTCCTAGTTAAAAAGTTAGAAAGTTGCAAAGTTAAATTAATTTTACTTTTGACTTTTAACTTTTGACTTATTTAGTAGGTACAGTCCACCAGGCGATCGCGTAAGGTTGAGAGGGTTGATTTACTTGTTGGCGAAATTGGACGCGAATTTTGTAATTGCCTGTAGTGGGAACTGGACAAAAGATATGTTCGATGCTATCGACCTGGCTCGCAGAAGTGCAAATATGACTAGCAGCAGTATTAGATTCTGCATTTACTAGATATAGGTTGAGGTTATTTAAACCGCGATCGCGAAAATCTTCTCCAACATCAAATTCACCATTTTGATTTTTATCTCTTAGTTCTATTAATCGATCCCAGACTAGGGTAATCGCAACGTAACTGCCTTGTTTTAAAGGAGTGGCTAGGGCATAATCTTCAGAGGAATTAGCTTTGAGTTGGCGATAATTCCAACCCACAGATGGAACTGGTTGCGAAGGTTGCCACTGACCTGCTGCAAATTGTTCGTAGGCGCGAAAAGCACTCAAGTGCCCCGCACCAATTTCAGAATTTAGAGAAACTTGAGGTTGACGGTAAGCATCCGAATCTATCCAATTGCGGTTTTGTTTGTCAATAATTGTCTTACTCATCCCCAGTAGCAAGCCATCACCTGCATCTTGCACCTTATCAGCAGAGTTGAGTAACACCGCTTTCATCACTTGATGGCGACGAGCATCTAGGCTCCAATTTCGATCCCCCATCCCCCTTTGTAAAGGGCGAGCGATCGCCTTTTTTATCTGTTTATCTCCATATTCTTGTAACAACGCTACCGTAGCCGTAACGTGAGGTGCAGCAAAACTCGTACCCGTGACCTCTTTTACCTTCGCGTCGGGATTGAGAGCAGAGACTCTATTGCCTGGAGCAACCAAGCTAACCGACTGTCGCGTACCGAGATTCATTTCTCGTCCCCGCAATCTACCTTTAACACCACCACCAGCAGCACTTAAATTAGTGACATCAACTTTGCGAAAAATTCCATCTTGGCGGGACGAAAAAGCCACATTCATACCATTGTAGTTATCAGTAGGGATGGGAATTCCGCCCTTACCCTGATTTCCGGCAATGACGTATAAAACATCGTGAACGCGAGCAGACCAGTCCAGACAACGAGTTAGCAGAGCATCACCATCTAATCTTGCCTTTGGTCGCGGGTCGCGCTCTAAAGTTTCGCCAAAACTAAAATTAATTGCTCGCACGTCACCGCTATTACGACTGGCTATATACTGAGCTGACAAACATTCTTCTGGCTGTCCGGCATATTTCACCGAGCCTACCGCAGTCGAGTATAACCTTGCTCCTGGTGCTATTCCTGGTAAATTTTTGCTGCCGCTAATCATAATACTGGCAACATTTTGAGCGTGGGGATCGATATTTGTATTTGCCTTGGGCGCACCATTACGTAAAAATACACCAGCTGGCGCGATCGCGGGTTGTTTGGAAACTGCCTTATCTAAGCCAAACTTTCCAGGTCGTCCGATCTCCACCTGACCGATCGCGATTTTCCGTCCAATTAGGTTGTAAGGCAACTCATGCAGCCTTTGGGCATCAATTCCCATTGCGCCAATAGACAGATTTTCCTGCGTCCACACCGGACGCGCCAAACCCACAGCCGCCAAACTAATTCCCCCCGCGACCCAGACCAGCTTTTTCACCAATGTCTCCTTCGACTAGGAAGTTTCACTCCTTAGCCTACTGTACACAATTGGGGAGTGGTAACTCTTCACTACTCACTACTCACTACTCACTAGAAAAAGCTACGATCGCATTAGTACTGGAGTTATAGATTAATAAATTATGTGGGGTAGTTTTCAAAACAGTCAGTTGCGGATTGAAGTAGAAGCATCGGCAGCAGCAATTAAAGATAGTTTGTTGCGTCCCGAACAAATGCAAAAATGGCTATCGCCGCAAAAGTTAGCTTCGGGAATGCCAGAACAACTGCATCCAGGTCTGACTTTTACCAGTTGGATGGGACCTGTAGCGATCGAGCATCGAGTAGAAGTGGCAACGCCAAATAGCCTGCGCTTATTACTCAACGGTGGAATTGATGGATTTCACGAATGGTACTGGGGTGAAGGCTGGGTGCAATCGCGGCTCGAAGGCGTGTCCTTGCTACCGCTCAATTTAGGTCAAACATTGAGCTTGCTGCGCTTGCGGCAATTTTTAATAGGGAGTCGGGAGTCGTAGGGGCGGGTTCACCAAGATACTTCACTACTGACAGAGATTTCAGGTAAACCCGCCCGTACAGAGTCGGGAGTAGTGAAAATACAAATGACCAGTGACCAGTGACCAATGACCAATATCTCTTTCGATCCTAATGATTGGTTAAGTATTACCTTCAGACTAGGGATGGCTTTAGTATTTGGTGCAATTATCGGTATAGAGCGCCAAGTCGGTCGCAAACCAGCGGGTTTACGTACTCATATGCTAGTCAGTCTAGGTTCGGCATTGCTAATTATGGTTCCACTGCAAATCGTGGGTACAGCAGCAGGAGGTGACGATGCAATTAGCCGCACCATTCAAGGTGTTGCTGCGGGGGTAGGGTTTATTGGTGCTGGAGAAATTTTGCGCGAAAGTCGACCGCAAACTCGCTTAGAACGGGTACGGGGACTCACCTCAGCAGCGGCGATTTGGGTTTCTGCTGGCTTGGGAGTCGCTGCTGGTTGTGGCTTGTGGCAAATGGGTTTAGTTGGTTCTCTTTTGGCTTTAGTCGTTTTAACTGTATTTAAAAGATTGGAGCAACCGAGGAAGAGTAATGGGTAATTGGTGAAGAGGAAGTGAGTCGATTCGTAGTGAGTGGTGAGTAGTGAAAGAAGGGTGTGGGGGAGCTAGTGCGTTGTAGGATGTGGAGTATGGTGAGTCACCAATGACACCTGATAACTGATAAATGATAACTGATGACTGGTCACTGGTCGCTGAATATCTGCCCTGCGTTAACTGAGAGAATTTGCGATGCTTGGAGCCACTGGGAATCAAAGGCAGCTAGATGGGTAGTAGCAATTAAAGTTTGAAAGCGGTCTTGAATGGCTTCTAGAAGTTGATTTTGACGGTTGAGATCGAGTTCTGCTAATACGTCATCTAGTAGTAATAAGGGTGGTTCTCCGACAACGGCTTCGATTAGTTTTAATTCTGCCAGCTTGAGGGCTAGAACTAAAGTGCGCTGTTGACCTTGAGAACCGTATTGCTTAGCAGGAGTTTGGTTAATTGTCAACTCAATCTCATCTCGGTGGGGACCGACCAAAGTTGTATTTTGATGCTGTTCGGCGATCGCCCTTTGCTCGATTTTGTCGAAAAAAGCCTGCTGCACTCCTTCAGGGTGGGTTTCGGTAAAAGGTACGTTCGGGGCATATTTAACTTGCAATACCTCAGCGCGATCGCTAATACTCGCGTGCCACTCCGCCGCCAAGGGCGCTAAACGCTCGATCGCCCGCGCTCTCCTCCGAATTACTCGCGAACCAATCGTAACAAGTTGAGCATCCCAAGCCGCTAATTCTTCCTTCTCCTGTCTCCTGTCTCCTGTCTCCTGTCTCTTTTTCAAAAAGGCATTTCGCTGCCGCAATACCTGGTTGTACTGTTGCAAAATATGTGCGTATACGGGTTCTAACTGAATTAGCAGCGTATCCAACCAATGACGGCGCTGTTCTGGCGCACCCCGCACCAGTTCTAAATCTAGGCTGGAAAACTCTACGGCGTTGAGGACACCTAAAAAATCCAGTTGACGGCGCAATTGTTCGCTGTTAAGCGCCACTGTCCGCCGCCCTTGACGGCGCAAAATTACGGATAGATCGACGATACCCGCTTGCCGTTCTAGAGTGGCGTGAATTTGTCCGAATGCTTCCCCATCCCTGACCAAATCGCGATCGCGCGCCAAACGGTGCGATCGCAATGTTGCCAGCAATTCCACTGCTTCCAATAAATTCGATTTGCCCTGAGCGTTATTACCCACCAATATTGTTTTAGGAGCAACGAAATCAACTCGCTGCTCCTGATAATTCCGAAATTGCTTCAAATGGATAGTTTTGAGGAACATTAGAATTGGTAATTGGTAATTGGTAATTGGTAGTTGGTAGTTGGTAATTGGTTAATCGCCATTTGTCATTTGTCATCCGTCATTTGCGATCGATAATTTTTGACTTTTGACCCTTCACTGCGTTCGAGGGCAAGCTTTTAACTTTTGACTTCCCCATTACCCATTACCCATTACCCATTACCTATTACCTAATTCCCTTCCGGCGCTGTTGCCAGTTGATAAACAATTTCTCTATTTCGATCCAGACGAACATTAAACTGCTAAAGCCGAAGCAGATTAATAATTCTATCGGAGTTATGTAGTGAGTGCCAAAGAAAGCTCGTAAGGGCGGGACGTAAACTAGCAGCAGTTGTAATACCGTGGTTAAAGCTACAGCTCCTAAAACGTAGGGATTGGACAGGGGATTCATTTGGATTGTCAAGCGAGTGTTAGAGCGAATTGCCAAAGCATGTCCCATCTGCGCTAAACATAGCGTGGTAAACACCATCGTTTTCCAACGTTCGCGGTTCAATCCGGCTGACTGTATCGCCTCTGTATGGAAATACGCCCACTCCATCAAGATAATTGACAAAATAGCAAAGATAATCCCAATCCGTACCATGTACCAACCCAAACCCCGTGCAAAAATACTTTCGCGGGGACTAAATGGTGGGCGTTTCATGACGTTGGGTTCGGCTGGTTCTACTGCCAAGGCTAAAGCTGGTAAACCGTCTGTAACTAGGTTCATCCAGAGAATTTGCAACGGTGTTAGCGGTACGCCGCCAAGTCCGAGAATGGGAGCCGCAGCAATAGTTAACACTTCACCGATGTTACTACCGAGAATGTATTTAATAAAGCGGCGGATATTGGTATAAACAACCCTACCTTCCTCAGTTGCAGCGACGATTGTGGCAAAGTTGTCATCTAGCAAGACCATATCGCTAGCTTCCTTGCTCACGTCCGTACCAGTAATCCCCATCGCAATGCCAATATCTGCCTGTTTCAAGGCGGGGGCATCATTTACCCCGTCCCCCGTCATGGCAACAAATTTGCCTTTGCGTTGCAATGCTTGGACGATACGAAGTTTGTGTTCGGGAGACACCCTAGCATAGATGCTTGTTTGGTCTACTTCCCGTTCTAAATCGGCTTGGCTCATCCGTTCTAATTCTTGCCCAGTGACGGCGCGATCGCCTGCTTGAGCAATACCCAAATCGATCCCAATTGCCCTTGCGGTTAATTGGTGGTCGCCCGTAATCATAATCGGGCGAATTCCAGCTTCGCGAGATCTGGCTACCGCATCCCTCACTTCCGGTCTGGGTGCGTCTAGCATCCCCACCAATCCCAGCCAAACTAATTGCCGTTCTGATGTCTCTTCCGATCCCTCTGGAGGCAGTTCTGACCAGGGTTTATAGGCAAAACCCAACACCCGCAATCCTTGGCTTGCCATCTGATTATTTTTTTCCAAAATTTGCTGCCGTTGAGCATCGTTAATCGGTACAGCGCGATCGCCTGTATGAATGCGATCGCACCGTTCCAAAGTTAACTCTGGCGAGCCTTTGGTAAACATTAAATATGGTGATGGGTCATTGGTTATTGGTAATTGGTAATTGGTATAGTCCATTCCCGATGACCCATTACCCGTTACCGCTTTTTGACAAATCACGCTCATCCGCTTGCGTTCGGAGGAAAAGGGAAATTCGGCAACGCGGGGCAAACGGCTCGACCATTGATCTTTCTGAATTCCAGCTTTAGCAGCTAAAGTTACCAATGCCCCTTCTGTGGGATCGCCGACAATTTTCCACTGTCCTTCTTCTTCTTGCAGAAAAGAATCGTTACACAACGCACAGGCTACTAACAATGCTTGCAAATCTGAATCTCGATCTGTATCTATTGCCCGACCGTCACTCAAAAATTCACCTTGAGGTGCGTAGCCTTCACCAGTCACGCGCAGGGATTGTTGGTTGATCTCTACTGCCTGCACCACCATTTTATTCTGCGTCAGCGTCCCAGTTTTATCCGAGCAAATCGTGGTGACGCTACCTAAAGTTTCCACCGCAGGCAGTTTGCGAATTAGAGCGTTCCGCCGTACCATTCGCTGCGTCCCCAGTGCTAGGGTTACGGTGATCACCGCTGGCAAGCCTTCTGGGACTACGGCAACTGCCATACTTAAAGACACTTGCAGCAGTTCTTCAAACGCATCCCAACCTAAGCGCCATACGCCACCTATAACTACCAAAGCGACCAAAACCATCGCTCCTGCGACGAGAACGTTGCCCAACTGCGACATCCTTTGTTGCAAGGGAGTCGGTTCGCTTTCCACCCCTTGCAGCAAGGCGGCGATTTTACCGAGTTCTGTTTGCATTCCCGTGCCAGTGACGATTACCTTGGCACGTCCTTGAGAGACTTCCGTACCTTGATAGACTAAGTTGACGCGATCGCCCAAGCTTGTCTCTTCCGGTACTTGAATATCTGCCTGTTTTTCTACCGCATGGGATTCTCCCGTCAAAGCCGACTCGCGAATTTGCAGGTTCGATTCTTCAATAATCCTGCCATCGGCAGCGAGTTGGACACCTGCTTCGATCAGCATGATGTCCCCTGGTACGAGTTCTTTTGCCGCAACTTCCGTCAGTTTGCCATCGCGCATAACTCTGACTAAGGGAGCAGACAGTTTTTTAAGTGCTGCTAGAGCTTTTTCGGCACGACTTTCTTGCACGTAACCGAGGATACCGTTGAGGACGACGATTAAGCTAATTGCGATCGCATCTTTGGGAAATTCGTTACTACGTAGATCTAAAACTGCTGATACAACTGCTACAGCAATTAGCATCAGCAACATAATATTTTTGAATTGATCGATCAGAATCGCTAGCGGACTGCGACCTCCAGATTCTTGCAGTTCGTTTGAACCATATTGCTCCAAGCGTTGCTGCACTTGAGACGCGCTCAAACCCGCATCGCGATCGCTCTCTAAGACTTGTATAGTTTTATCAATTTCTAGCGCGTGCCAGACGTGCGTAGAGTTAGAATGAAGGTTTGCGGACATGGATGGTTTGCCAAGAAATACTTGCTCAGATTAATCATAAATTAAGCATTATATTTAGGCTATCTGTGGGAAGTGAGTAGTGAGTAGTGAGTAGTGAGTAGTGGTAATTGGTAGTTGCTCTCTTGTCTCCCTTGTCCTCCTTGTCTTCCTTGTCTTTCCCTAGTCCCTAGCCCCTAGCCCCTAGCCCCTTGTTATTGATATTTGATAAAACTTAACAATATAATGATAGGCGCACTACCTGAGTGTTAGTAGGGTAAATTTTGCTGCGTAATGAAGTTGCAATTGCACCAGCATTTACGTGGTTTATGGCGCTCCATCAGAGGTGACAAATAATTTGTAGTTTCACTACTCACTACTCACTACTCACTACTCACTCTCTACCAACGTGAATCTGCCGAACCACGAAAAACCGATTCACGCCCCTGGCTCAATCCAGCCACACGGAATGCTATTGGTGCTGGAAGAACCGGAATTAAAAGTATTGCAAGTTAGCAGTAACATCAAAACGTATTTGGGACTGCAACCTCAAGATTTACTCGATCGCCCTTTAAGTAATTTAATAGATCCGCAACAAGCGATCGCGATCGCCCAGATGTTAGCGGGAGAAAATGGAGGAAATCCGCTCAAGCTATCCATTTCAACAGATCGAGGCGAACGTTATTTTGACGCGATCGCCTATCGCACCGCAGATGCAGCAATTTTAGAGTTAGAGCCAATAGACTCACCCAATGAAACTAGTTTTTTGAGCTTTCAGGCGGCGATTGCGAGAGTGCTGTCTCAAATCCAAAGAACGTCTAACTTGTCAGAATTTTTGCAATTAATTGTTGAGGAAGTGAGAAAACTTACCGGATTCGATCGCATCATGGTTTATCAATTCGCTCCGACTGGTGCGGGTTGCGTTGTTGCCGAAACCAAACGCGGCGATTTACTACCGCCTTATTTAGGATTGCACTATCCCGCTACAGATATACCACAGCCAGCTAGAGAATTATACGCTCGCTGTTGGCTGCGATTTATTCCCGATATTTCTGCTCAAGCAGTAGATCTAGTGACGCTGAACCAGCAACCTATAGACTTGAGTTTGTCAATTCTCAGGAGTGTGGATGCTTGTTGCGTAGAATACCATCGCAATATGGGTGTAGCAGCACTCTTGGCGATCGCCCTGATGCAGGAACAGCAACTTTGGGGCTTGATTGCCTGCCACCACTATACGCCTAAATATCTGACATCTGAGGTGCGAATTGCCTGTAAGTTTTTGGGACAGTTGGTTTCGCTGGAGTTAGCCAATAAAATTCGCCAACAAGAATTGAGCGATCGCATTCAGCTTAAATCGCTGCAATCGGAGCTAATCGAATCGATTTCTCAAGCGAGTAATTTTGTTGAAGCTTTAATCCAACCCGCACCGCGTCTGTTGAGCCTCACCAACGCCACGGGAGCGGCGGTTTGTCTGGGAAATGAAATTTCTTTAGTGGGAGCTACACCTAGCTTAGAAGAAGTGCGATCGCTCGTTGACTGGGCAGATACTCAGGTAAGCGATCGCTTGTTTGCTACCGATTCCTTACCACAAATCTATCCCCCATCTTTAGAATTTCAAGCTACAGCCAGCGGCTTGCTTTTACTGCGAATTTCTAAAATTCGTCGCTATTATATCTTGTGGTTTCGTCCCGAAGTCATCCAAACCGTAACTTGGGCGGGCGATCCGAACTTGTCGATCCAGCCAGCAACAGATGGGAGCATGAAGCTTTCTCCCCGTCGTTCCTTTGAACAATGGCAGGAAACAGTTAAATTCAAATCGTTACCCTGGAAATCTTACGAAATTGATAGCGCCAACGATTTAAAAACTGCGATTGTGGGAGTTGTGTTACGCAAAGCGGAAGAACTAGCCCAAATTAACCAAGAACTAGAGCGCAGCAACCGCGAATTAGCTGCTTTTGCCTATGCTGCATCCCACGATTTGAAGGAGCCTTTACGGGGCATTTACAACTACTCCACAATCCTGCTAGAAGATTGTGGCGCATTGCTCGATCTAGATGGAGTTGATTGCTTGCAAACGATTAAGAGGTTGTCTCAGCGCATGGAAGCTCTGATTGATGCTCTGTTGCGGCTCTCGCTACTAGGAAAAGCTCAACTGAATTTACAAGCCACCGATTTAAATGAGTTATTGCAACAAGCGATCGCAGTTTTATTTGCCAGCCGCCCAGAAGCGCAGTTGAGCGTTTGCATTCCCCGCTCTTTACCAATAATTGAGTGCGATCCTATCCTTGTTAGCGAAGTTTTTAGCAATTTAATTAGTAATGCCCTCAAATATAACGATACAGACGTTTGGGTAGAAATTGGCTACCAAGAGCAACTAGGCATATCGCCAATTTTTTACGTCCGAGATAACGGCATCGGTATTCAAGCCCATCACCACGAAACAATCTTCAAACTCTTCAAGCGTCTGCACTCTCAAGAAAAGTATGGCGGGGGAACCGGAGCGGGGTTAGCGATCGTCAAAAAGATTGTCGAGTTACACGGTGGCAGAATCTGGGTTGACTCTGTACCTGGTTCGGGAGCGACATTTTATTTCTCCTTAAAATAATTAAATATTTCTAAAGGTATTTATGCTTAGTGAAACTCCTTGAAATAATTAACTTATGTAACAAAACGTGTGGTTTTCATAAGAGCGGATGACAACTAGACCGAATGAACCGTTGCTTGTGGCTGAAGATAGTAATGAAGATTTTAGAATGCTACAACGGCTAATGCGGCGGATGACCGTCCAGAATCCCATTTATCGCTGTACGACTGGGGATGAGGTGTTAGATTTTCTGTATCAAGCGGGAAATTATCAAAGCCCCAATCTAGCGCCAAGACCTTCAGTGATCCTGCTAGATTTAAACTTACCAGGAATTGACGGACGCGATGTTATAGAGCGCCTGAAGCAAGACAAGAGTTTCAAAGAGATTCCTATAGTCGTATTTACTACATCTGCTAATCCTAAAGATATTGAATTGTGCTATCAAAGAGGCGCAAACGGCTATTTAATTAAACCGATGGATGCTAACGAATTAGAAAAAACTGTTCAAGCATTTGTAGAATACTGGCTTGAAGCCAACATGCCACCGTCAGTTATCAGTTAACAGGGAGTAGGGAGTAGGGAGTAGGGAGTAGGGAGTAGGGAGTAGGAGCAGGGGAGCAACAACCAACAACCAATTACCCATTACCCATTACCAGTAAGTAAATTTTTTATATTTTATTTATATTTCGTTGATTTTTATTTAAAATTCTATAAGAATGAACAAAACTATCTTCAGGAGAGGTATTTTTCTTCTCCAGATCGCAAAATATGCCGAACGCTCAGACGCTACTCATCGTTGATGACTGTCCAGAAGATCGGAAAATTTATCGTCGGTATCTACTGCAAGATCCGCATCAAACGTATCGCATTTTAGAAGCTGACTCAGCAAAAGACGGACTGGCACTGTATCAAACAAGATACTGTGATTTGATTTTGCTTGATTTTTACCTGCCAGATATGAGCGGGTTAGATTTTCTGGAAAAGTTAGAGTTAGAATTGGCAGCGCCAACGGCGGTGATTATGCTGACAGGGCAAGGCAACGAAGGGATTGCCGTGCAAGCCATGAAGCAGGGCGTACGAGATTATCTCGTCAAGCAATATCTAAAGCCAGATGTGTTGCGGCTAGCAGTGCGGAACGTCCTGAAGCAGTCGTGCCTTCATGCCGAATTATATAAAACGCGAGAACGACAGCGTTTAATTACAACTACGGCGCTGCGAATTCGTCAATCGCTAAATTTAGAGCAAATTTTACATACAGCGGTGGTAGAGGTACACCAACTACTAAGATGCGATCGCGTTATGGTTTGCCAGTTTATTCCCACCCAAGGCAGCCAGATTGTAGCTGATTCGGCAAAATCTAGCTGCGAGTTAAAAATAGGTAACTTTATTTGGGAATACCCCCAAATTGGTAGCGGTTATGAGGCAAATTGGAGCGAGATTTGCGATCGGCTGCCAGAACAGTTTCAGTCACCAGCAAGTTTAGTCGTACCAATTCAGCTGAGTGACGATCGCACCAACATGCAGCCTTGGGGTTTATTGATCGCCCACGACAGTACTAGCGAGTGGCAGCCAGATGAAGTGGAAATTCTCCAACAACTAGCAGTACAGCTAGCGATCGCCATCCAGCAAGCAGAACTTCTATCGCAGACTCAAGCCGCATTAGAGGCAGAAAAACAACTCAACGCTTTCAAATCTCAAATTATTGCTACAGTTTCCCACGAATATCGTACGCCTTTAGCTGCCATCCTAGCATCAGCATCAACGCTGAAACAAAATAGCACTTTACTCCACCAAGCTCAGCAGCAACGGTTTTTGCAACTGATCGAAGACAAAGTTAGGCATATGGCAAAACTAGTTGATGACTTGCTGAGTGTGAATCAATCAGAGTCGGGCAAAATGCAGTTTCAGCCGATGCTGCTCGATCTGCGGCAATTATGCTCGGAAGCGATCGCAGAGCAAAAACAGCTAGCTAGCGATCGCCATCAATTAATCTTTCAGGCTACAGGAGATCTGCAAGATTTCTGGGGCGATCGACGACTGTTAAGGCAAACCTTCGTCAACTTAATTTCCAATGCCGTTAAATATTCTCCCCAAGGAGGTTGTATAAAGTTAGAGTTGAAAACAACCGATGCACGAATAACCTTTTCTGTCAAGGATGAAGGTATTGGCATTCCCGCAGCAGATCGAGCCAACTTATTTAAATCATTCAGTCGCGGTAGCAATGTCGATACAATTCCAGGTACGGGCTTAGGACTGGCGATCGCCAAAGCTTGCATCGACCTACACGACGGGGAAATTAGCTTAGAAAGCGAAGTTGGGCAAGGAACTGAAGTGACAGTTAACCTTCCTGTGAAAAAGGGGAGTAGGGAGTAGGGAGTGGGGAGTAGTGCAGGTGGGCAGGTGGGCAGGTGGGCAGGGGAGCAGAGGAGCAGAGGAGCAGAGGAGATTAAATTCTTCTGACTCCTGACTCCTGACTCCTGACTCCTGACTCCTGACTCCTGACTTCTGACTCCTGACTCCTGACTTCTTTCTTCACTGTTAACTGTTAGCTGATAACTGACAACTGATTCCTGTTGCTTTTGGTACTTACTTGTTCTCGACATACAGTATAGAATTGCAATTCGTATACTTCCTTATCCCCCTTGTCTTCCTAGCCCCTAGCCCCCCAGCCCCTAGCCCCTCCTATGACACCCTTCTGGCAACGAACAATTAGACCCTTTGGCGCATCTGCATTGCATGGCATTGCGAGTTATGGCGATCGCCTGTTAGCTATTGATAAGCTTAAAGGGCATTTGTTACAAATCGATCCAGCTAGCGATAACACCATAATTTTCAATTGGCAAAATGTCGAAGAGTTTATTGACGTGACGGGGATAGCGGTATGGGAAGATACTCTCTGGTGTACGCGGGACGATACGGTTTACTGTTGTCAGTTCGGAGATTTTCAGCTCAAACCGTTTGTTACCTTACCTTACACTGCTGATGGGGTAGCGGTATGGCAATCGACAATTTACGTTACTTGTCAGAAAGCAGGCTATATCTTAATTTTTGACAGCAATACAGGGGTACAGATCACCCGGTTTTTTGCTCCAGGGGTAGGAATAGAAAACATCGCGGTTACACAAGAGAATTTGTGGGTGTGCGATCGCACTGAACAAACGGTATTCTGTCTCGATCGCGCTACGGGAGACATTCAATTTAGCGTTCTGACTCCGTTTGAATGTCCTACGGGATTGACCTTTTATACACAACCGCAAACTGGTGAAAAAACTGGTGAGACATTGCTCTATGTCGCTTATGCATCGGAAGAAGCATACATCAGAGACAATCCCAATTTAGACCCATCGCACGAATTGACTTACCGCGATCGCACCTTCATCCATCCGCTGCAATATCATTACAATCCCCAAGGACACTACGCCCTTTCCAACGGCTACGCGATCGAAATGGTCTATGCCGAGGAATTATCGCCGCTAGACGAAGTAGACTTAGAACAAGTAGAGTGGCGGATTGCCTTACCTGCATCTACCGACCGTCAAAAAGTCGTCCACGTCGAACCGATCGGTCTGCCTTTTACAGAAGAAATTCAGGACGGACAACGGGTAGCAGTATTTAAATTCGACCGTCTTGAAACAAGCCATCGTCATATTTTCGGTTGGAAAGCGATCGTCGAAGTCCGCAGCATCAAGTACCGCATCGTCCCCAGAGAGGTAGAAAATACCCCCCCTCTCGCGCCAGAATTCGCCCAGCGTTACTTGGTAGATGATGACGAGCTAGCAATGGAATCATACACCGTCCGTCGCGCTGCTCGCGAGGCGATCGGTAGCGAAACCAACATTTTGCGGCAAATGTACAGCATCCGCAACTATGTCTACGACCAATTATCTTATGGAATCAAACCCCACATCGACACGCCCGATATCGTACTCGATCGCGGGGTTGGTTCTTGTGGCGAGTACGTTGGTGTTTTGCTGGCTTTGATGCGTTTAAATGGCATTGCTTGTCGTACCATCGGACGCTACAAATGTCCTCCCTATGCCGAACACCAGCAAGTCCCCCTACAACCAGATTTTAACCACGTTTGGGTAGAATTTTACTTACCAGGGCTAGATTTGTGGTTGCCAATGGAATCAAACCCCGACGACGTAGTAGAACAAGGTCCCTATCCTTCCAGGTTTTTTATGGGTTTAGCCTGGTATCATCTTGAGATTGGTAAGGGTATTTCCTTTGAAACAGTCAGAACCAAAGGTATACCTTTGAATAAAGAAGAAGTCTCGATCGGCGACCTCGCAATTAATCACATTCGCTTCACGATTTTGCACGAATTACCACCTATAGTTTCATAGGGTGCGTTAATTAATAACACACCCTACTACTACTACCCAGTACTCACAAGGTCACGAATGAGTTCTAAAAAAGAGTGGTAATCAGTAATTGGTTTAGTTACGAACTCGTCAGCTTGCGAAGCAGTGAGAAGAATCTGGCGTTCGCTTGCCATAGCGTAAGCTGTCACGAGAATAATAGGAATTCGAGCTGTTTGCGCTCGATTTTTTAACACTCGCGAGAGATCGGCACCGCTAACAGCTTGACCTTGCCACTGTGCAGTTGGCAAGTTAATATCCATGATGACTAAATCGACTACTTGCGTTTGACACAGCCGAAAGATTTCTGCTGGATCGTCTGTAACATAAACATGATGCCCTCCTAAACGATGCAAAAGTTTGGCAGTACTACGGGCTAGGATGTAATCGTCATCAACCAAGAGAATATTCAAACGGGTCACGGAAAAAACTTGAGAGCGCGATCGCAATTATATCCAGTTATCAGTGAGTAGTGAGTAGTGAGTCGATTCGTAGTGAAAATACAAATGACAAATGACCTATCATCATCTACTACTCCCCACTCTCACGGGGAGAGTAAAAGTCACCTTTGTCCCTTGTCCTAAACCCGCACTCTCTAACCAGATTTTTCCTCCCATCAGTTCTATCAGACGCTGACAGACAGTTAATCCTAAACCCGTACCACCATAGCGCCGTTTCACAGAACCATCTGCTTGAACAAAAGGCTCAAATAGTAACTCTGCTTGGCTTGGCTCGATCCCAATTCCCGTATCAGTTACCGAAATTTCGATCGCAGACTTATTTAGTTTGAGGATGGCACGAATGCAAATTTGTCCGGTTTCAGTAAATTTGAAGGCGTTAGCTAATAGGTTGGTCAGAACTTGGCGCAGTCGGAATTTATCGGCATAAATGCGCTGGACTTGGCAATCAATGTGTAAGGGAATATTCTGGCGATCGCTTTCAATTTGAAATAAACGTTGCAGTTCTATCAATAGCGGCATTAACTCAAATTCTTCATAATGCGTTACCATTCTTCCGGCTTCAATTTTTGCCAGGTCGAGTATATCGTTAATTAAGGTGACGAGATTTTCTGCCGAGTCATAGGCAATTTGAATGTATTCTTTTAACTCTGTTTCGTTGTAATAAAGTCCTTCTTTAAGCAGTTTCAAATAATTGAGTGTTGCGGCTAAAGGCGTGCGTAATTCGTGGCTGGTGGAGGAAAGAAAATCCGATTTGAGGCGATTGGCTTCTTCTGCTAGGGTACGAGCAGCATTCAGTTCTTGATTTCGTTTTTCTAACAATTGTCGCTGTTGTCGTTCGTATTCATGCAATCGGTGCTGCATGACAGCAAGCGAGAGATGACTGGCTAAAGCTGGCAATAATTCTAGTTCTGAATTCGTCCATGCTTGGCTTTGTCCTCGTTTCAATTCCCGCCAAGCCTCGAACGAGTCTCTCGCCCTAGAAATACGTTCGTCAGGATCGAATCTTCCCGCCCAGGTAATATCAGTATCGATCGCATCGCGGAAAATGGTCAGGCAACCCAAAGCCTCGCCTCCATATTGTAAGGGCATAGCAAATAGGCTGCGAATACTAGTAGATTGAAAGGCAGGGGTAACAGCCTCTAACTCCGGTGCTTGATAAAGATTAGCGATCGCGATATACCCGTGCTGGGGATTCTTACTCACACCAGCCATCAACTGTCGCCAAAATGGAGTGTCTTCCAACATTCCTTGAGGTTGGGCTTTATTGGTGTAAATTTCTGTTTCTTTTGCTTGCCCTGCGGGACAAAGATATAACCTACCACCAGAGCCGTCAACGCTGTTGACAATACTTTCGAGGGCAATTTGTAGAATTGTTTGAATCGGCTGGAGAGAATGCAGGAGGGTAGAGATCTGGTTGATTAATTCTTGCTGATGTGCTTTTTCTCGTGCTTGCGTCAGCAGTTGAGATTGGGCGATCGCGATCGCGAGGCGATCTACCACCAGTCGCACAACCTCTAATTGTTCCTGACGAAAAGCTTTTGGTTGCGCGTGGTGACAGGCTAGCAACCCCCACAAGGAGCGATCGTGAAGGATTGGTATGACTAAGGAAGACTGTACTCCCATAGCTGTGAGATATTTAACGTGACAGGGATCGACAGGGCGTTGGAGAATTTCTGTCACGGTTTTTTGTTGAATTTCCTCTACTGTCAAATTTCCTGTAGTATCGGGGAATTCTAGATAGCTGAGGGTAATCTGTTGTTGGGGAACATCGACAATCGATCGCACTCCAACTTTGACAAACATCTCCCGTGCGTGGGGAGGCACATCATCTGCGGGAAAATGCAATCCTAGTAAAGATGGTAAACGCTTTGCCGCGATCGCTTCAGCAATAACTTGTCCCGTATCGTCAGCATGGAATTTATAAATTTTTACCCTATCTACTTGTAAAAATGTCCGAATTTCCCGCACGGCAACCGAGAGAATCTGTTGTAGTTCTAAAGATTGATGGATGCGATTGGTAATCCGATTTAATAAGGAATTTCGGTCTGCATTTCGGTTTAACCCCGCTCCATTCTGATGGTGTTTTTTCTGCCGCATATTTTTATGAATGGGGAGTGAGGAGTCGGGAAAAGAGAGCTGAGGGAACCCCGTGAACTGAGGAGGCAACTACCAGTGACAAATGACAAATGACAAATGACCTATTACCTATTACCTATTACTTATTACCATTTACCAACAATTGTTCTAACTGCCTCAAGATTTCATCAAATCCTGCATCTTTGGCTAAGAAAGCATCAGCTTCTTTGCAAATAATATCGCCAGTACTCAATTCATTTTTCCCAATAAATGCTGTAACTAAAACTAAAATGGGTGGCTCCAGTAAAACTTCTCTGATATAGCGAATAAATTTCCGCCCGTCAATTTCTCCATAAGCATCAGGTGGTAGTGACAGATCGACCATAATTAAGTCATACTGCCGTATATTTTGAATCAAACTTTCGATCAATGAATTGGCATCGTTAAAAATAGACACTTCAAAAGTATTTTCTAAAAAGCGTTGAAGTGCCTTGCACCAATACTTATCATCATCTAGTACTGCAATCCGGTACATGAAAACCCAAACTCATAAAAGTTAATAAATCTTTACTGAAAACCATCGGAATTTTACTAACTTCTTTTATCTTAAAACTAGATAACCCAACGTTGGTTGAAAAAATAATTAAGCTAGGGCAAGAAGTCAGAAGTCGGAATTAACTGGTCACTGGTCACTGGTCACTGGTCACTGATTAATTCAACCACTCAGCAAATTCTGTCGCAAACCGATCGCTAATTATTGCCTCGCGAATCTTTTGCGTAAACCGTACCAATTCTGTAATATTGTGAATTGTCAATAGAGTATAGGCTAGGATTTCTTGCGATCGCATCAAATGAGAAATGTATGCCCGTGTAAAATTTTGGCAAGTATAACAAGGGCAAGTTTCATCTAAGGGTTGAAAATCTTCCCGATATTGAGAATTTTTCAAATTCCACCGTTCTCCCTTTACCAAAGCCGCACCATGACGGGCTAAGCGCGTGGGAATGACACAATCAAACAAATCCATCCCAGAGGCGATCGCTTGTGCCATTTCTCTATACGTCCCTACCCCCATCAAGTATCTGGGCTTATCTGCTGGTAGCATCGGAGTTGTGGCTTGCACGATCTTAGCAATCAGTTCTGGTGGTTCGCCTACACTCACGCCACCAATCGCATATCCAGGCAAATCCAACCCTGCCAAAGCCTCAGCAGCCGCCGCCCGTAAGTCTGGGTATACCCCCCCTTGGATGATGCCAAACAACGCTTGATCGGGGCGCTGATGGGCGTTAATGCAACGTTCTAACCAGCGATACGTCCGTTGTGTCGCTGCTTCTACCTCCTCACGACTCGCAGGATAAGGCGGACATTCATCAAACGCCATAATTACATCAGCACCCAAAGCATTTTGGATCTGGATCGATCGCTCTGGGGTTAAATTAATCATCTGTCCGTCATGGGGCGATCGGAATATTACCCCATCATCGCTAATTTGCCGCATTTCGCTCAAGCTGAAAACTTGAAAACCACCAGAATCAGTCAAAATCGGTTGATTCCACCGCATGAACTGATGTAATCCTCCAGCCTTTTCCACAATCCTCTCCCCTGGCTGTAGGTGTAAGTGATAGGTATTTGATAACACCATCTGCGCCCCCGTCTCCTGAAGTTGTGCGGGAGTAATGGTTTTCACATTTGCCAGCGTACCTACGGGCATAAAACGAGGAGTTTCAACCGCACCGTGAGGAGTGTAAAAGATACCTGCACGGGCTTTGGTTTGGCTGCAACGAGTGGAAACTTGGAAAGAAAATTGCGTAGTCAAGTCAGTTATTAGTGAGTGGTGAGTGGTGAGTGGTGAGTGGTGCGTGAAAATACTTCTTACCAATGACAAATGACCAATTACCCATTACCCATTACCATTTACTAATTGGGTCACAATAGGCTTCAATTTTACCTCAAAACCTTCAATGCCAAACAAACGCCGTTGGGTGAATGCACCGTCAATTAATAATAAAAGATGAGCGCCCAACTGCTGAGGATTATCTAATCCCGCGGCTGTTGCTAACAACACCAGGCGATCGCGAATTGCTATCCTGTTAGCTACAGCCATTTGATGTGCTGGGTGTTCTAATTCCGATAACTCCGATGCTGTCACCAAGAACGGACAACCATAACACTCAGGCTTTGCTAAATACTTATCTAACCAAGCAAATAGGGAAATTATCTGTTGTTTCGGCTCGTTTGGGTGTCGGGCGATCGCAATTTCAAATAATCGCTTAAAGCTGTTTTGTCGTTCCTCTAAATACGCCACCACGAGATCGTCTTTAGAAGGAAAATAGCGGTAAAGCGTCGTCTTGGCAACCCCTGACTGCGCGATAATTGTATCTACTCCCACTGCCCGAATTCCTTCGCGGTAGAACAGATCGTCAGCAAATTTCAAAATCTTTTGACGGGTTGAGGAGGTGCGGCTTGGCATTTTTGTCTCTTCATCTTGGCAGTTTGTCAGGGCGCTTATGTCGGGGCGCACAGTTGTGCGCCCCTTCGAGATCTATATTGACATGATACAGACCTGTCTGTTACATCTTCTATTAACGGGTTTAATACAGACCTGTCTGTATTTAATTAGAACCCAACTAAACAGGAGCCAGAATCATGACAGCAAATGGCTTTGAAGTTAAACGTGGCGAAAACTTTACTGTAGCCGAGTTAGGAAAATTATCTCATCTCGATCGCTTTTCATTTAAACTGCCATCTAGAAAGCTTGAGGTTGAGGGCAAGTTATTTATTAACCAGCTTGTCAATTTAACAAGTTGCGAAATCTCTTTTAATAAGTTACCAACAAAAACAGGAATTCCTTTTTATCACAAACACAAGCAAAACGAAGAAATTTATCTTTTCATTCAAGGTAGAGGAGAATTCCAAATTGATGGCAAAGTCTTTCCAGTAAATGAAGGTACAGCGATCCGAGTCGATCCTGATGGTGAGAGAACCCTCAGAAATATTTCAGAGGAAGATTTAATCTATATCGTCATTCAAGCCCGCGCTAATAGTTACGAAGGGCATACAATTGTCGATGGTGTTGCGGTAGATAAAAGAGTAAGTTGGGTGAATAAAGAGTCCCTGTAAAAGCGTTATATCGTTTGACTACGGCAGAGAAGATGCCCCCAACCCCCTCTTAATAGCGGTTTTCAATCGGATGCAATACACGTCTGGTAGGGGCGCGCATCTGTGCGCCCCTACAAATGTCATCCACACAATCGAGAATTGCTATAAAAAGGGGGGCAAAAAGATCTCTCTGATTACAGCCTCACAATTTCCTCAAGATTTTTTACTAATTTATGAAGTATCAGAGAGCAGCCCCCAACTACCAACTACCAATTACCAATAAAATATTCGGAGGCAAATTGATATGTTTCAAAAAATATTAGTGGCTCTCGATACCTCTAGCCTCAATCGCAGCGTATTTGAGGAAGCACTAGGCTTAGCCAAGGCAGTTAATGCCAATTTGATGTTACTACACGTCTTGTCTTCCGAAGAAGAGGGCAGCCCAGATATTTATATGGTGTCCCATGCAGACTACTATCAGGGATATGGGATGAGTAGCGAAATCATACAAATGCAGCGCCAACAGTGGGAAGAGTTTGCCAATCGAGGAATAGAAATGTTGCGAAGTCTTACCGAGGAAGCAACTGCGGCGGGAGTGAAGACAGAATTTACTCAAGTCGCTGGCAGCCCAAGTCGTACTGTTTGCGAGTTTGCCCGTAACTGGCAAGCTGACTTAATTATTATCGGTCGTCGCGGTCACTCTGGTTTAAGCGAATTGTTTATGGGTAGCGTTAGCAACTACGTCCTACATCACGCACCATGTTCGGTACTTACGGTACAACATCCAAAGGCGTATGACAACACCTCAGAAGCAGAACGCGAAATACCTGCGATGAGACATGGTTGAAAAAGTCAAAATTCAAAAGTTAAAAGGCAAAAGATTTGAATCAAACTGAAAGCTAGGCGATCGCACTAGACTAGAGATCCCGCTCGAAAATCTCAACCTTCCACAATGCAGAGATTCAAACTGTCTCGGTCAAATCGTTGGGCGATCGCCTGTTTAATTAGTATTTGTACTCTGTTTCTAATTTGGTTTGTTTCACCCATACCATCATTACTAGCAAAACCGCAAGCACAGATATTCGATCGCGCTTGGCAAACGGTAAACGAAAACTTTTTCGACCCTAAATTTAACGGTGTAGACTGGAAAGCTATCCGAGAACAATATAAATCTCCAGCAATCCAAGCTAAATCTAAAGCAGAATTTGCTACCGTTGTCAATCAGATGTTATCTCAACTGCGGACATCTCACACGCGCTATTACACCGCAGACGAACCAGCATACTATCAAATTCTAGGCATTTTTGCCAAACGCAATCCTGAATTGCAGAAACAGCTAAAAAAATTCTTGCCCCAAGGTAAGATTGAATATCCTGGGATTGGCATTTTTACCAAAGAGATTCAAGGTAGAACTTTTATTAGTGGCATTTTAGCAGGTAGTCCGGCAGCAAAAGCCAAGTTGAAAGTAGGCGATCGCATTATTAGTGCTGATGGTAAACCGTTTCAACCAATTCAATCTTTTGCTAATAAAATTGGCAAGCCAGTGAATATGGCAATTCAGCGAAGTGCTAATACTCAAGATCGGCAAGAAATTGAGGTGACACCGCAGATATTTGATGCCACGACAATGTTTATCAAGGCACAGCAAGCCAGTACTCAAATTATTCAAAAAGAAGGTAAGAAAATCGGCTACGTGCATATTTGGTCGTATGCAGGCGATGAATATCAACGGCAACTTGAAGAAGATTTAATGTACGGTCGTCTCAAAGATGCAGAAGGATTAGTTTTAGATTTGCGCGATGGATGGGGTGGAGCTTCGCCAAATTATCTTAATATATATACTGCTAACGGTCCTAGCGTGACTATGACAGGACGCGATCGCCGATCGTTTACGGCGAACTATCAATGGAAAAAACCAGTTGTGATGGTGGTAAATGAAGGTAGCAGAAGCGGTAAAGAGATCCTTGCCTTCGGCTTTCAGCGTTATAAAATTGGCTCTGTAGTCGGTTCCCCTACAGCAGGAGCAGTAGTAGGTGGTCGTCCTTTTATCATGCCAGATGGTAGTGTACTTTATTTAGCCGTTGCTGACGTGATAATTGATGGCAAATATCGGTTAGAAGGCAAGCCCATCAATCCAGATATCGCCGTTCCTTTTACTTTAGAATACGCCCAAGGCGCAGACCCGCAAAAAGAACGAGCGATCGACTTAATGACAAATTCGCCATCTTCCTCATCACAAAATAACAAATGACGGTTCTGTGACAAAAAAGTCTTCAGTCTTCGGGCTGAAGCGGGTTTGCGAAACGAGCGTGAGAATTCGATTGCTGTCCGACGATCAGATCGATCAAACCATCAATAAAGCGATCGCGCTCCAAAGGTAAAATCTCTTCACCGTGCAGAATCTCCTGAACAATAATGTAATACACGATACTACCGTGAAAACATCTTGCAAGTATATCAGGATTGGCTGCTTTGAGATCGGGATGATGGGCAAATAAATAACTCAGCTCTTCCAGCATCGGTTTTTCCCCATTGCGAACGAAGGTCTGCGCTAGAGCGGGAAATCGCCCAGATTCTCCTACAATTAGGCGAATTAGAGTAAAAATAGGTTGCTTACCAGAGATTTGATTTAAAGAGATTGTCGCTATTTGCTTAAGGCTGTCGCGCAACGGTAATTGGAGCCGTCGCTCTCTTTCTATCAATTTGCTCTGCCGACTACCTTGAGTTATCTGCTGAATTAGGGCAGTAAACAAACCTGCTTTATCTCGAAAATAGCTGTAGAGTGTGGGTTTAGAGACTTTAGCCGCAACAGCAATCCGATCCATGCTGGCAGCTGCATAGCCGCAGGTTATGAACTCTTGCATTGCCCCTTCCAGAATCGCTTCAGCCTTATCAACCGTTTTGTGTTTCAGTGGCTCTTGAGGTCTACCACTACCATCTGTTAAATCGCTCATCGTACAAAAATATATCGCACAACCATTAGTTGTTAGGCATTGACACTTTTTATTTATTTTACTACACTGCTCAGTAGTTGTTACTAAACTGTTTAGTAAACTAGTTAAATCATAAACCAAGTACCGCGAACCAAAACTCAAAAATCCCAGCAGAGATTTGAATATGAATGAAATTCACCCCAGAATTTGGATGCGTCCACTATTGATAGGTATTGCGGCGAGTCTAATTAGCCCCCCAGTCTTAGCAGAACAATCCTCAGTTACAGTCACCCTGAGTGGACTGCGTTCTCAAAAAGGAAACGTCATAGTTTGCCTTTGGAGACAACAAGACAAAGATTTCCCCATGTGTTCCAATGAAGTCTCCTTTCAGCAGGTCACAGTGGAGCCAACCGTCTCAGTCATCAGAGTGGGATTTCCAAATGTTCCATCTGGCGAGTATGCGATTTCGGCATTCCATGATGAAAACGACAACGGCAAGATCGATCGAAGCTTTATGGGACAACCCAAGGAAGGAATTGCCTTCTCCAGCCTGAACCAGAAACGTCGAGGACGACCGTCTTTTGATAAGTCAAAATTTACATTGAATGGCGCAAAAACAATTTTCCTTTCATTTACGTACTTCTGAAAATGAGTCCTTGGAATGCTTGGATTAAATCTATCCCACAACCGCGAGCAGCATTGCCAAAATCTGTTGTTTGGACGATCGCCGGAATCGCGCTTCTAAGTGGTGGCGCGATCGCTTATTGGCAGCTACCTTCTATTCAAACTAATTCTCCTCCAGTGGTGACGACACCTGTAATTAAAACCGTGACCGCATTAGGGCGTTTAGAACCAGATGGAGAAGTCATTCGACTCAAAGCCGCGACCTCTAGTCAGGAAAGCCGCATCGATCGATTGCTGGTCAAAGTGGGCGATCGCGTCCGAACAGGGCAGATAATTGCAATTTTGGATAGCCGCGATCGCTTGCAAGCTAACTTCGAGCAAGCACAGAAAGATGTACAGGTCGCGCGTGCAAAACTATTACAGGCAGAGGCAGGCGCAAAACAGGGAGAGATTGCTACGCAGCAAGCCGAGATTGTTCGTTTAGAAGTCGATCGACGGTCTAGTATCGCTGCACAACAAGCGACCGTCGAACGGTTGCAAGCAGAAGTTCGGAATGCAGAAGTAGAAAATCAACGCTATGAAACGCTGTACCAACAAGGAGCGATTTCTGCTTCAGAACGCGACAGCAAACAGTTGACCCTGCAAACGGCACGACGCAACCTGCAACAAGCTCAAGCAGAACTGACGCGACTTCAATCGACTCGCTCTCCAGAACTCGATAAGGCGCGAGCCACCCTCGATCGAATCCAAGAAGTGCGTCCGGTCGATCTTGCTGTCTCGCAAGCAGAATTAGAACGAGCGATCGCTGCTGCTAGGCAAGCAAAAGCTTCTCTGGACCAAGCCTATGTCCGTTCCCCCCAAGATGGGGTCGTCATTGATATTCATACGCGGGCTGGGGAAGTGGTTGCAGATGATGGCATTGTCGAAATCGGTCAAACCAGTCGGATGATGGCGATTGCAGAAGTATACGAAAGCGACATTCGTAACATACGCCCAGGGCAAACCGCACGGATTAGCAGCAACGCCTTGCCGCGCGAACTACAAGGAACAGTCGCCTGGATCGATCTAAAAGTGCGACAGCAGACTGCGATTAACACCGATCCCAGTCAAAACATCGATGCCAAAGTCATCGAAGTGCATATCCGACTCGATCCTGTCTCTAGCCAGATAGCAGCCAAATTTACCAATTTGCAAGTTGAGGTACAAATTGAACGATGAAAGATTGGCTTTATCCTTTACGACGGCGTACTCCCCTCGGTTGGTTGCAGTTAAGCCGCTACAAAGGACGCTTAGTAGTAGCTTTAGCAGGCGTTGCCTTTGCCGATGTGCTGATGTTCATGCAGTTGGGTTTTCAAGAATCGCTCTACGAAAGCAATACCAAAATTCGCGGCACTCTCGATACCGATATTGTTTTAGTCAGCCCCAAAGCCAAGAATACGCAGAATTTATCGACATTTTCACGGCGGCGACTCTACCAAGCAAGAGATATTCCTGGCGTTGCTTCGGCGCGGGCGCTTTACTCCGGTAATATGACCTGGAAAAATCCAGCGACTCGACAGGATGCAACGTTGCAAATTATGGGATTCGATCCCGATCGCCCTGCATTCAAGGTTCCAGAAATGAACCAGCAGTTGGACAAAATCAAACTACCAGATGTGGTGTTATTCGATCGCACTGCTAGAGGTAAGTACCAAAATACGATTGCTCAAATTAACCAGGGGCAAAAAGTTTCCACCGAAGCTGAAGGTCGCACCCTTACCGTGCGCGGATTGTTCTCGTTAGGTGCTTCTTTTGGCACGGACGGCTTATTAGTCACGAGCGACCAAAATTTTCTGCGACTGTTTCCCCGACGGGATGCAAGCAGCGTCAGCCTGGGTTTAATCGATTTGCAATCGGGCTACGACCCCCAGCAGGTCGTGCAGCAATTGAGACAGCATCTCCCCAACGATGTAAAAGCGATGACGATCGCCGAGTTTATCGACGACGAACAGAAATTCTGGCGGACTGAAAGCCCGATTGGGTTCATTTTTACAATTGGCGCGTCGATGGCGTTTGTCATTGGTGTCGCGATCGTCTATCAAGTCCTGTCAACTGATGTGAACGCTCACCTGAAGGAATACGCCACGTTTAAAGCAATCGGGTATCGTCACAGATACTTGTTAGGGGTTGTGCTTGAGGAAACGATGATTCTGGCATTCCTCGGATTTATCCCAGGATCGATTCTGCCAATGGGCTTGTACTACGTGTCTGCAAAAGCAACCGCACTCCCCATTCACATGACAATTTCTCGTGCAGTTATCGTTCTGATTCTGACCATCATTATGTGTCTTGTTTCTGGTGCGATCGCTACTCGCAAGTTACACTCCGCCGACCCTGCCGATATGTTTTAGAACTCTTAACAACTTTGCTGGAGCGTCTTTTCGTCACTTCACCGAAACTAATATGTCTAATCCTTTAGCGCGATCGCTGCTGATGTTACTCGGCTTGGCTCTAATTTTGTCCTTGGGAGATCGCACCATACAGGCTCAATCGCTACCACAAACCGAAACAAATACTGAAACACCTCCCAATCCAGATCGATCCTCGCCGTTACCAAGCGTGACACCATCTAATGAAACACCTGTTGACGAAACACCTGCTGATGAAACACCTGCTGATGAAACACCATCGAATGAAAAAAAGCCTCCTGATGAAACTCAACCTCGCCGATTTCGACGGTACATTGGCATTGGAGGCAGTATTGGCTTGAGTGGTGACAACACGGGATTAAGCGAAGGTGGATTGGCGATTCTGACCAGAAATGACCTGAATGATTCGCTGTCAATTAGGAGTGCAAACGTATTTGGTAGTAGTCGAACCGATCGCACGGTTGCTCTAACCGTCAATTTACCAGTTCGCTCCAGCTCTGGGCAGGTAAAGTTGATTCCTTTTGTCGGAGGGGGTCTATTGATTTCGTCAAAGTCTTTCTTTGATGATGTTATCGTGCGCGGACTAGTTGCTGGAGGCATCGATCTGCCACTATCGCGCCGATTCACAGCCACAACTTCGGTCACTGTTGGATTTACCGACACGGCGAATGTGGGCGTACAGATGGGAGTGATGTATGGATTTTAAAGTATAGAGCTTCAACAACAAAACTGCATTATTTTCCACCTGTGTTATTTAAGGTAAGTGTAATGAATCCATCAAGTCCAGTGCTTTCGATTCAAAATCTCAATCATTACTTTGGTCAGGGCGAACAACAAAAGCGAGTTCTAACCCAGATCGATTTGGATATTCATGCGGGTGAAATTATTATTATGACTGGACCTTCAGGTTCGGGTAAAACCACGCTGTTGTCGTTGATTGGAGGATTGAGAACGGTGCAGTCTGGCAGTCTGCGATTTCTCGGTCAAGAACTCTGCGGTGCGACTCCAGAACAGTTGATACAGGCTCGTCGGCGAGTAGGTTATATTTTCCAGTCGCATAACTTGCATGAAAGCCTGACTGCCCACCAAAATGTGCGGATGGGCTTAGAAGTTCATCCGCAATTCTCGCCTGCACAAATGAACGCAATGGCAACGGAGATATTGCAAGAGATTGGCTTAGGAAATTTTCTCCATCGCTATCCAGAAAATCTTTCTGGCGGTCAAAAGCAACGAGTGGCGATCGCCCGCGCGCTGGTGAGCCGTCCTAACCTGCTCTTGGCTGATGAACCGACTGCTGCCCTCGATAGCAAGACTGGACGAGATATGGTGAATTTGATGCAACACCTAGCGCAAGAACAGGGATGCACCATTCTTTTAGTCACCCACGACAATCGGATTTTGGACATTGCCGATCGCATCGTTCGCATGGAAGATGGCATCTTAAAAAGCAACTTAACAGCTCTAGTCGTTGGCTAGCGTTCAACGGCAGAAAGCGATTCTGTTGGAACCTGTCCACTATTAAAATTCGCTTAATTTCAGCTATAAATTGCGATAAAGGCAAGAAAAGCATGAAATATGTTCCCTATTTTTACAATTCTTACCACCATGAAAAATTCTGCTTTGAGTGTCATTAATTATGCTGCTAACACTCTACTTCGTACTCAGCGTTTATTGTTCGCTAGCTCAGTGTTATTTCTTTTAACACCTCAGCTAGTAGAAGCGCAAGATGCAAAAGTGACAGCAGTGCGGTTGAGTCGAGTAGAAGGCGGCTTCAATATGTTTCTGAAAACAACAAACAATTGCTGCCAAGCGCTCGCCAGCAGTCAAGGTAACACTTTAGTGGTAGACCTTACTAATGCTCAATTGAACTTGTCTGAAGGCAAGGTTTTTCGCCAAAACAACCCAGCGCCAGGAATTACCTCAGTCGCGATCGCTCAATTCTGGACTGATTCGCTTGCGCGATAATCAGACTTTGATTCTGACAGGTATTATTCAAGATTCGGATCGAACTTCTGTCAGTAAAGTACCGATTCTGGGTGATATTCCCATATTAGGGGCGCTGTTTAGAAGCACAAATAAAGCTAATGAGCGCCAAGAGGTTATCGTGCTGCTGACACCTCAAGTTATTGATGACTCACAGCGAGGAAGAGTGCTAGGTAACTATCAGCCCAGCCAGGACATGCGCCAAATGCTAGAACGCAAGAACGAACGAGTTCCTAGCAAAAAACTATAAACAACTTGCCAGTTCATCCAACTTCATAAAAGGATTAATTTGATGTTGAAGTTAAATCATGTATCGCTATTACTTGCTACTGCTATGGTCTTCGGTTCAACTCCTCTAGCCATTCCAGTAAGCGCTAAACCAGAAGTATTTCGGGTCAGAGATGCCGTTCCATCCCGAGCGGATTGGGATGAAGATGACAGATCCAGAGCCAGGATTGCTAGACCATCTAAAGACGATCGCGTCGTCATACTACCCAACGGTGATACTGTTCGCATTGATGATGATGAGGATAGAGATAGATTCAGATCGAGAAGACCTAGACCAAAAATAATTAGACTACCCAATAGCGATCGCGTTGTCAAAATGCCTAGCGGCGACATGTTTCGCATTGATGATGATTAAGATCGCTGTTCTATAATCTGCTCTACAGTTTTTGCTGGCAGTGAATAGACTCGCCGATCTCAGGCTAACTGTCAGCATTAGAATCAACGCTCGATCGACAGACAATATAAATAGGAGAAGAATCGTGTCTCATAATTCCCTGAATATTGCCCATGCTGCTAGTTCTTTGGCAGCTGACTTTGCAATCGCCGCTGCAAAAAACGCGACTGCTGCTTTAGTAGATGCCGAGCAAGCTCTGTATTTACTAGAAATGGCGCTGATTAAAGCCAATCAGAGTCAGATTAAACAGCAAAAGCTACTAGCCGCTCAAGCTGCCTGTGTAGATCTCGAATTGTTCATCGAGCGGATGCAGTTAGCCTTAAACGCTCTCGGACCCTACGACCGAGCATGATGAGCTGAATCTTCAAGGAAAAAGTCAGTGCTGCGACTGGGTGAAAGCATTCAGTGCAAACTAAACTCCTCAAACTCGGTGGCAGCATAAAGCATCTGCCGATCCACGGCTGAGAGAATTTGATTGTTAGCTTTTGGCGAATTCAAACAACGGCAAATTAGTTGAGCAACATCAGCGCGATGAATTGTTCCCGCAATGCGCGGATCTGCCGTTAGCAAGCCATTGCCTGTTGCTGGCTCCGATTTCAACCCCCCAGGACGAATGACTGTATAAGTCAAACCACTTGCTGCAAGATAGTTTTCCGCCTGTTCCTTCTCGGCTAAAACATCTTTCAAAGTAGCCAAAGCTTGCGGAGGTATAGCTGCTACACTATTCCCACTACCAATGGAAGATACCAAAATAAACTTTTGTACGCCTGCTTTCACTGCTCCATCAATTAAGTTTTTATTGCCTAAATAGTCGGCTCTGACTCCATCTTTCGGCAAACCGCCAATCGTACTAATCACTGTAGAGATGGAATCTCCTAGCATTACCCGTTCCACATCCTCGACATTCAACGCATCGCCAAAAACTACCGCAATTCCCATTGCTTCCAATTCCGCCTGCGCCGCCGCTGTCCGCAATAATGCTTTTACTTTGAACCCTTGTGAAACCAAAGATTGAGCAACTTCTCGTCCAACGCCGCGACTCGCACCAGCGAGAAAAATGTAAGAATTGTCTGTCATGTTTGTGATTCTCGATCTAGTCTGCAAGCTACACAATTCATTGTGGATGAATAATTACACATTTTGACGTGTAATGTCTTAAATCTATCTTCAATGAGGTAAGAGGACGGTCGATTTATCGACTGGTGAATTACCTCCAACAAACAACATCGCGAAGCGATACTTCTACACAGTTGACAACAACGTGTAGAAATTATATGGTCAAGGAAAGTATTGAGGTCGAAATGCTTACCCTAACTTACGAGTACAAATTAATCCCAACGCAGCAGCAGATAAATGAAATTGAAAACATCCTAACTGTCTGTCATAAGGTCTGGAATTTTGCCTTACGCGAAAGAAAGGACTGGGTTAATTCTCGTAAATGTAGGGTAGATGCTTGTTCAATAGAGCGGGAATATATAATTCCTGTAGATGTACCGTTTCCCAACTACCATATACAAGCTAAAAACTTGACTGAAGCTAAGAAGGTTATTCCAGAATTAGCTTTGGTAAATGCACAAGTATTACAACAAGTTCTTAGAACGCTAGATAGAGCTTGGGATGATATCTGGAAGAGGGGATTTGGTTTCCCTCGGTTTAAGAAACACTTCAGAATGAGGTCTTTTGTTTTCCCCCAACTAAAAGGGGAAATCTTACGCGCAAATCGCGTAAAGCTTCCTCAACTCGATTGGGTTAAATTTCGGATTTCTAGACCAATTCCAGATGGCTTTAAAGTAAAACAAGCTAGGGTAGTTAGAAGAGCTTCTGGGTATTTTGTCATGCTGTCTTTGCAGTTAGATGTCAATATACCTGAAGTACCTTTCAACGGTCATCCGTTAGGTGTTGATATCGGTCTAGAGAGTTTTTTAGCTACTTCTGATTCTGAGTTGGTGGCTAGACCCAAATTCTTTAATTCACTTCACCGCAAGCTGGAATTGCTGCAAAGAAGGTTGAAGCACAAGAAACTAGGCTCTAACAATCGTCGCAAACTCAACTCTAAAATAGCTAGGCAACACCTGCAAATATCTGATACGAGAAAGGACTTTCACTGGAAATTAGCTCACCACCTTTGCGACCGAGCAGGCGCGATATTTGTAGAAGATATTGATTTTAGGGCTTGGGCTAAAGGGGTGTTTGGTAAACATACTTTAGATGCAAGCTTTGGACAATTCTTTAACATTCTTTCATATGTCTGCTGGAAAAGAGGTGTATTCTTTGCCAAGGTAAGCAAGGATTATACTTCTCAAATTTGTCCTGAATGTGGGGCGTTAACCGGAAAGAAAGAGCTTTCAGTTCGAGAACATGGTTGTCTTGAGTGTGGGTACAAAACGCATCGAGATGTAGCCGCAGCTCAGGTAATTAGAAACCGTGGAATCCTTGCGGTCGGGCAGCCCGTGGGGCGTGAAAATGCTTGCTGACTCGTACTGGCGGGGGCTTCGGTCTAGCCAAGTGGGGATGAAGCCAGAATCCCCCGATTTATCGGTGGGAATGTCAAAACCGCTCTCGCGCTACGATGAGATGCTAGAAGCGATCGCCTGTTGATTCAGGAGAATAGATGAAATCTATCGTCATTACAGGAGTTTCTACAGGAATTGGGTTTGGTGCAGCAAAAGAATTCGTAAATCATGGCTATCAAGTTTTTGGTAGCGTGCGACGAGAAGCTGATGCTGTGAGGTTAAAAGCTGAGTTAGGAGATAACTTCACGCCGCTTATTTTTGATATTACAGATAGTGTAGCCGTACAATCTGCTGCTTGCCAGGTAGAAACAATGATTGGCGATCGCGTTTTAAATGGATTAATTAATAATGCTGGAATGGCTACGAGCGGGACTTTAATGCATCAGCCACTTGAAGAAATTCGGTTGCAGTTTGAAGTCAATGTTATCGGACAAATTGGCGTTACTCAAGTCTTTTTACCTTTATTGGGGGCAAGAAGAAACAATAATGGCAAACAACCAGGTAGAATTATTAATATCAGTTCTGTGGTTGGAAAACTAGCCGTTCCTTTTCTGGGTGCTTATGTGGGCAGCAAACACGCCCTTGAAGGAATCTCTCATAGTTTGCGTAGAGAATTACAGTTGTACGGTATAGATGTAGTTATTATTGCACCTGGGGCAGTTAGCACGGCAATCTGGGATAAAGAATCAGCTCAAGATGTCAGTAGATATTGTGACACTGACTATGCAGGATCGGTAACTAATTTTCAAAAGCAGTTCGTTCAACAAGGCAAAAAAGGTTATCCTCCAGAGATTTTTGGTAGATTTATTCGGAAAGTCTTTGAAACTCCCAAACCGAAAACCAAATACGCGATCGTACCTAATCTTTTACTAGACTGGATAATTCCTACCGCTTTACCGAATCGATGGCTAGATAGAATTATTGGTAGAAAAGTAGGTCTTTTTTAGTACTTTTTTAATTAGTCGGTTGACGATTGATTTTTTGAATCTGTTGGGTAAAGTAATCTTCTTGATATTTCAACTGTTGCGCTAGTTTTAAACCTTGTTGAAATGCAGTTAAAGCTCGCTCGTAATTACCGCGAGTCAGATTGATTTGCCCAATTTGGTCGTAGGTATTCATCATGCCATAGAAATTAGCAGCAAGGCGATCGCTTTCTAAAAGAATCTGACTCGTTTGCAAAGCAGCTTCAGTTTGCTGTTGAGAACGGTAGAGTTGCACCATTTGACGTAGTGCATCGCTAGCTTGAGCATACTGTTGTAATTTCCAAGCAGCAGTATAAGCTTGTTGATAGCTGCTAAAAGCTTGTTTCAACTGCCCCAGTGCTTCATAATTTCTCCCAATATCTAATTGCAAAGCTGGTAATAAATCGTTCTGTTGCTGTTGTTGGTAAATCTCTCCTAACCTTTGCTTAATTGCTAATGCTTGCTGATATTGTCTGGCTTGTTCGTAAATGTAATTTAACTGTTGTAAGTAATTAATTTCCTCCAAGCGATCGCCACGTTCTGTAGCGTTTTGCAATAATTGTTCGTATGCGGCTGCGGCTGGAGCGTAGTTAAACCAGCTCAGGTGTAATTCGGCGATCGTTCTTAGGGTGGTTTCGACTGCGACAGCATCTTGCTGTTGGCGTTGAATAGCTAAAATTCTTTCATAAATAGCGATCGCACTTCTTGGTTCGCGCACCTGTTGGAACGCTATCCCTAAAGCATTCAAAACATCTAAACTAGGTGGAGTCAAGACTTGAGGTTGCTCGCGATCTTGCTTTTTAGTCTTATCTGGCGGTAAAACTCGAACTTGCTGTCCGATTTCCTGCAATCTCCGCGTAATTGCATTCAATTCTAGGCGGCGGTTTTCTCGCCAAGCAATTTCTCCTACTCTTCCTAAAGCTGGGATTTCCTCCACAATACCCAACGATCTTCTCAGTCTTAGCTCTCGACTCCAGATCGCGAATGCTTGTTCCAGATCTCCTGCTGCGAAGCTAGTAGTTGCTTGTTGGTTTAATTTGTCTAATGCAGCTCTAAGTTTCAGCTTTTCTGAAGCCGATAGGGGACGAGTCAGTTGCGGCAGTAGCGGATCTGGGGTGGTAATTTCTAGAGGATTATAGAATTCTTGTGGTGGCTCTGGCTGGCGATTCTGTGTCAAAGCAGCAGTGCTACTGCACAGCCAGAAAATGCAGGCGATAAAGGGGAGTAGGGAGTGGGGGGAAGAGAGCTGAGGGAGCTGAGGGAGAAAAATAACTCCTGACTCCTGACTCCTGACTTCTGACTTCTGTTTTAACTTTTGAGACATAGGAAGTTTTAAAATACTGGCAATAAGCAAGTAGTTGGTTTTTGAGCAGTTTTTACTAATGACCCATTCTACGGATATTGACACTTTAGCTCGCTGGATGGCAGCTGATTTTAGCAATCAAGCGCAAGCTTTTGAAAATCCTCCCTTTTTCGCTCACATTCGCGTCTGTATGCGCCCCCTTCCCACAGATCTATTATCTGGGGTCAGCTTTTACGTAGAACAAGCCTACGATTACATGCTCAACAACCCATATCGGGTGCGGGTATTGAAGTTATTGCAGGCAGGCGATCGCATTGAAATTGAAAATTACATCATTCAGCAAGAAGAAGAATTTCACGGTGCATCTCGCGATCTCAAACGCCTTCAGGCATTAACAGCCGATCGTTTGGCAAAGCTACCAGGATGCAACATGATCGTCCGCTGGGAGAACAATGGTTTCAAAGGACAGGTTGAACCTGGTAAATGCTGTATGGTGGTGCGTAAAGGCAAAACTACTTATCTCGACAGCGAATTTGAAATTGATGGCGAAAAATTTATCAGTCGCGATCGCGGACGCGATCCTGAAACTGACGAACATGTATGGGGTTCAGTAGCCGGACCATTTCACTTCGTTCGCTGGCATAGTTTTGCTGACGAGGTAAAGATTGCATAGATATTAGCTACTAGGTAGTACGATAAGTTTGGACGAGGTTGATGGGGCAGTACTTGCTAGTCCAACTGAGATCTCGTCACGTTCTAAATTCCTCCTAAATCGTAAATAGAGCTTAAGATGCCAAAAAGTGGTATAATTGTTAAGCTGAAAAAATATATGGCGACATAGCCAAGTGGTAAGGCAGAGGTCTGCAAAACTCCTAACAAGGACTGAAGCTACCATTTTACAAGCATCCTAGCAACTCCTAAACAGCTTTGGCTATCAGGTGGCTATCAAGCTCTAAGTGCCTAATGCCCTCCATGTTCTATAAGCATGGTAGGCATTTATACTTATATGGTGTTTGACATTAAAAAAGTCAAGTGCAAAGTAGGCATTGAGAACTTTAGAGAAAAGTTTAGGCTGAGGCTCCCAAGGGAAGCAGTGGGAGACAAAGGCAACAGGTACATTTATACAGGCTTAGACTCCACTCCAGAAAACTACAAGAGGGTGCAGCAGGTTGCTTTAAGCATAGAGCAAGAGTTGCTAAGTGGTGCGCTCACTCCTGAGTCACTTGCTGCCTTGGTGAGCTTCAAGCCCAAACTTGTAGCACTGCCAACACCACCAGCAGCACCTAAGCTAACACCTTTGCAGCTATGGGAGCTGTACTCTGAGCATAGGATAAGTCAGGTAGCTCCCACCACATTCATCAAAGAGTATAAGAAAAAGTACCTAAACCATATAAAGAGGCTGCCTAGCAATGCCCTAGAGAATGGTGCTGCTACTAGAGACTTTCTGCTTAAGACAACAACAGCAGACACAACCAAAAGAGTGTTAATGCGCTTGAATGCAGCTTGTGAATGGGCTGTTGAAACTAAGCTCTTGACTACCAACCACTTTGAAGGAATGGCAAAGGACATTAAGGTGAACAAGAACTACCAGGAGAACATCAACCCTTTCACTTTAGAAGAGAGAGAAGCCATCCTCAAAGCTTTTGAGCAAGCCCCTAAGCACAAGCACTACTACAACTTTGTGCGCTTCCTCTTTCTCACAGGCTGTAGAACTGGTGAGGCTATAGCCCTGCAATGGAAGCACATCAACAAAGACTGCTCCATAGTGACTTTTGCTGAAAGCTATGACTCACAGCTAGGCATCAGGAAGGACACCAAGACTCACAAAGTTAGAAGGTTCCCTTGCAATGCTGTTCTAAAAGAACTGTTGCTTGGCATGAAGCTGGAGCGCCCTGAAGCTGCACCAGATGACTTGATGTTTCCTTCACCTACTGGCTTGCCCATAAGCAACAGCAAGTTCACCAACCAAGTTTGGAGGGGCTGTAAAAGTGGCAAGAAAACTTATAAAGGCTTGGTGACTCAGCTAGTAGAGCAAGGCTTAGTAGAGAGCTACAGACCACCATATAACACCAGGCATACATTTATAACTATGTGCCTAGAAGCTGGCATGACAGCCCCACAGGTAGCAAAGCTAGTAGGCAACAGCCCAGAGGTCATACTCAGGCATTACTGTGGCTCTACCTTAAAGTTTGAAGTGCCTGTCAACTGACAATAGCTGCTATTTGTTGACTGTGACTTAAGGATGCACAGCTTTGTTGTAGAAGGCTTTCCCTACCTACAGAGTTTAAGCTAACCATATAAACTACACCACCCTCATTTGTAGCTGGGCATTTAGCACACTTCCACTTTGAGGGCTTTCTTTTTTGGTGCTGAGAGTAAAACAAGATCTGACCATTACCATTAGTGGTGCATTCACAAAAGGTACTGACAAGCATTATGTCTAAAGTAGCAGCAACAGCAGCACTAGCAGCAACCATCACCACCACAGACCTCCAGAGCAAAGCTCAAACCATGCACAAGCACATAGTCAAGGGCAAGCATAAAGAAGCTCTCCAAGTTCTTCAGAAGCTTCCTAGAGAAAGTGCTTTAGAAACATTGGCTGTTGCCTTTGATGGCATAGCACCAGACATGAGAGGAAAGTTTGTAGAGAAAGCTTTGGGCTTTGACCCATTGACAGAGTTTGACTGCTTTGTAGCTCTTGGTGCTGACTTGCCATTCAAGACTACCTGTTGGTGGTAGCACTAGCACTTACCTATAGATGTGTATAAACAAGAGGTCACTACTCCATGCCACTACCACAAATGCTCAAAGAAGTAAAAGACTCAGCTTTCATTTTCAGGGCAAGCAAGAATGAGCTTGAGACAATGAAACTGCATACTAAGCTAGCAGGCTATAAAAATGTAGCTGACTTAGTTAGAGCTGGTTTGCTCATGGTTGAGCAAGAGCTTAAGAACCAAGGAAAGTTGCACTCTTAAAAGCTGTTCATGAGTGCAACTGACAAGCTAACAAGCACTCACTCAAAGGCAAGCTTTAAAAGCAAGAAGCAACCATAGACTAAAGAAGCCTTTTATGTGCAACACCATAGAGGGCTTTGTCATTAGTGAAGCTATGGGCTTTGTGCATTTGTATGGTCACAGTCCAGCAACCCTAGCTTCCCACCCTGTCTAGACAAGCAGCACATACAGCCTTCACAAACCTTTTGGGGTGCAGTATATAGGCTTCTCTATACTTCTGTTCCCCCTTGTAGTTTGTGTACTTTTAGTAGGTGAGAGCTACTTTAAAACTCACCATTACTACTAGGTATATACCTAATGAAAACACCTAATGCCATGACTAACAAACCAGAAGTCTACAGCCCAGAAGAGTTAAGCTACAAACTCAAGCTCTCTGAAAAGGTCATTGCTAACCATGCCCTACAGCTTGGTATACTTGTGACCACTGCTAATGCTGAGCAGTATGTTGAGGTAGCTGACATTGGCAAGCTCCTGAAAGCCCTCAAGAAAAACTATGCCCAACAGTTGAAAGTTGATGGTGTTGGTGAAAAGCTTGAGAAGTTAGCTGAGTATGCCTTAGAGCAGCAAGCCATAGCAAAAGCAAAAGAGGAAGCTAGGCGCTTGAGGGAGGCAGAAGAGCAGCAGCAAAAAGAGCAAGAGCAGTTAAGGAGAGAGGAGGAACTAAGGCAGGTTGACCCTGAGCTAGGTTTGCCTATAAAGCTGCTAGAGTTAACCAAGGCTGTGCTTGACCCTATGAACTTCCACTGTGGCACATTCAGTTTTTTTAGGCAGCTCATTAATGTTGTGCAGTATAATGGTGAAGCTCAAGACTTTAGTGGCTTGCATAACTACAGTGGAAGCAAAGAAGATGTGCGCTTCAGTTTGAGTGAAAAGCAGAAGCAAGTTTTCTTTGAGTACCTGAGCATTGTAGGTGAAAGCATTGATGGTTTGCCAGAAACAGTTAGAGTCATAGCTGCTGTTGACAAATGGGAAGTTCTTTTGAATGTGCCTGTGCTTGAAATGTGGAGGCTTGAGGGCATCAGGCTTAAAGAAGAAAGGAAGCTTAGGCTTGAGGCATATACTCTTCAAGCTCAAGCAACAGCTCCTTAGCCCTTTGCCACCTTGGGCTAGTGGTGGCTTTCTTTGCTTCTTCTTGCCATAGCTCTAGCAGCTCCCTTGGCACAGCCACTAGCCTACCATCTGGTCTTGCTAGCTCCTCCAAGACTTCTGTTTTAGTTTCACAACCATGAATGTCAGCTAACTTCTGGAGGTGGTTTGATGCTGCTTCTGTGAGCCTAAAGGATGCTAACTTTTTCTTTTCACTCCAGTGGTTCCTTGGGTTGCTGTGAGAGTAGCCACTGCTGTAAACCTTTGCCATTATGCCCTTCTGCTGTATGTAACCTTATGTACATACATAAGCATAGCATTAGGTAGGGGGCTTCATGTATAAAACTTTTCACATCTTATATATATAGCTACTGAGTTTCATTCCCCCTTCACAACTTCCTACAATGCCTACAGCCCTTGTGCTTGCTTTGCTCTCACTACTTTGAGTGCTGTTTGCTACTTGCTTTGCTTGATGCTGTATGCAGGATGCTGCTTCTGCTGTAGCAGGGTGTGGAGGGTGGTAGATGTGCTGTAGCTCCCTAAGCTTTGTGCCACTAAAAGAAAGTGTCACATTATTATTGATAAGCTAGCTAATGTCATGACATAGTAGAGACATGGTTAGAGAGAGGACACCACTTCACTACCTCCTCACCAAAAGAGTTTCAAATGTCACAACTAAGCTACAAGCAACTTCAAGGCAAACTGAAAGCATTCAAAGAACAAGGCTACCAACTAAATGTCAAACTCAATGCAAAGCAAGAAGCACTTCAACTTGAATGGGAGCGCATCATTGCTGCCTTGGAGGCACAAGCACAAGAGGCACTGACACCATCAGCAACAGAAGAAGTTGAAGCGCACCAAGAAAACAGCAATGCCTTTCCCTTCTGTGCCAATGAAGTGAAAGTAGAGAACAAGGTAGAAGTTAGAGAGCAGTACATTAGGGCTTGCTTGCCTGCAATGACAGCAGCAGCACCAAGTTGGTTAAAGCAGCAGCACCAAGTTTTCTACATTGACAATGGTTGTGGTTATAAGCAGGACTACCTACTGTGGGAAGTTGACCTATGGCTCCAGCAGCACCAAGGGGAATATTGTGAGCTACCAGTAGCGACAGATGAGGGAGAGGGCTTAGGCGCTCAAGTCTCAGAAGCACCATCATTAGTTGTGGAAGCACAGGGATGGCATGACCATCAAGAGCAAGAGCTAACACCATCTATAACAGGGTTGCTAGGTTTGCTGGTGGCTGTGCTGCTCCTCTTAGGCTTGAGCATATGCTCTAAACCTTGGCTAGGTTTGAAGGCTCTAGCATTGGCTACTGGTGAGCCTACCTGCACTCAAGCTGCACAGAATGCTGAGTGGCTGGCTAGGTGCGCTCTGGCATTCATTCAAGGCTTCTTGAGGTTGTGAGGATGCTAGGTTGATGGAGGGACAAAGCAGAGACAAGCAATGTTCCTCACCACAACCAACCAAGCAACAACAGCAGCACCAAAAGCAGGGAGAGAAGGCTATATGTCAAGTGCAGAAGGGCAAAAGAGAGGTAGAAAGTTTCAAGTGCGCTTAAGTGAAATGGAGCTGGAGATGCTGGAGCTAGCAGCAGCTAGGCTTGGTTTGTCAGTGAGCGCATTCATTAGAACCACAGCCATTCAGAAAGCAAGAGAAGAGTTAAGCAAAGAAGCATAGAGCTTTAGCTATGGTGAATAGCTCACCCATTAGATATTTCAATGGTGCTGAGTTTGCTTTTGAGGCTCAACAGACAGTTACCTAATGTGTACACCAACTAAGAGGTATATATGAGCAACATGACAAGCATTGAAAAGACAGCCACCTTAGCACTCACAGCTATCATCATTCCAAGCATAAAGCAAGGCAACTTTAAGCTGTTAATGGCTAGCTTAGGGACTGAGGATGAGGCTTTGAAGGATGCATTGCTTGAGGGCTTAGCTGCCATCTATAACAGCACAGATGATGATGGCAAGAGGTTAGAGCTAGGAAAGAAGCTAATGGATATCACTACAGAGAACTACTTTGACAAAGAGCAGTGGCACTTGGGCATTATCAGCACTAGCTCAGCCTATGACTATGGCTACCACTTGTTTAACTACCTCTGTGAATGCTGGGAGCCAACAGAGGATGACAGAGAGGAAGCAAGAGCAGAAGGCATAGAGCTATAGAAACTACTACAAGCACAAACAACAAGAGCAAGGGGAAACTAATGACATACAGCACTATCAGCATAAACATCAACACTGATGACTATACCTACCAGCTAATGACCTTGCTGGCAGAACTCACTAGTGACAGCTTTCAGGAAGTAGCAGACTTCTTCTTTAGGGCTGGTTATTTTAATGCTCTTGATGAGTACAGGACAAGTCACTTGGATGCAGAGGCTTTAGCAAAGCTAGATGCATTCATTAGTGACTGGTACTTTAGCCATAAAGACCAAGAGTAGTGCAGCCCCACAAAGCAAACAGCCCTCAAAGAGCAGCAACTCAAGAGGGCATCAACAAAACAAACTCATATACAGGAAGTAAAGTAACAATGGAACTAGAAGACTTAAGGCTTGACGCATTAGCTCTAGGCTGTACAGAAGAAGACTTGGAGGGCTTGAGCCAAGAGGAGCTAAACCAGTTAGTTGAGCATCTGTCAAGCATACCAAAGGTGGAGAAGTATGAGAAAAGCCCAAAGCTACCAGAAGGCATGGAGGAGTATACATTTACTGCACCACTCACAGAAGCAGAAGTTGAGGCAAGAGGAAAAAGGATGCTAGCAGAGGCAGCAAACAGGGTGTTAGAAAAAGGAATGGTCATACCCTTGACTGAGTTTGAATGCACTTACAGGGCTGGAAAGCACAGAGCAAGAGGCTTGCTTGAAACAGACACAGTGGAGCAGAAAGCAGCCAATGGTAAGGAAACTTTCAGAACATTTAAGTATAAGGAATGCCTTGAAGCAACAAAGCAATGGATGAGGAAGCACACCATAACAGTTGACCCTGAGCAGTGGATGTTAGTAGAAGTGCCTGTGTTCTGGGATGAGCCAGGTAGCTTAATGGATATCAAGGACAAACTAGCTAGCCCATTTACTGTAGGCTTGCGCTTGGGGAGCAGCAACAAGTTTTATGTGCCTAAAGACAAGAGCAATGCTGAGTTTTACTGGAGGACTGCTAGAGGCTTGCAGGCTGAAGCTGTGATGCTTGCTGAGTTCCTGATGTGGGGCTTGAATGTAGAATGGCAAGAGACTCACATCAATGAGCTAGAGAAGTCTTGGGAAAGAGACTGGAGCAAAGCAACTACTGAGTTTATTGTGACTTATGAAAGGAATGGTGAGCTAGTTAAAGAAGGATGGGATATCAAGCTTCATGCAGGAGATGTCTATTTTGAAACTGTGCATGACCTAGAAGAACTGGAGGGCTTGAGAGTAGACAAGGTTCATGCATTCAACAGAAAGCAAGAATGGTGCAAAGAAAATGGCATAGACTTCATGGGTTACATCCATTTGTGCAAAAGCACTGGTGCTGCTGTGGTGAACTTAGTTGATGTTGATGCTTGGGTGGAAGAAAAAGACAAGAAAGCTGCTAGGGAAGATGGAGATGGAGCGCACCAAGTACAGTACTCAGCACCACACACTGAGTTCATGAGCCTATATAAAATGCTTCACAACTTCTATGACCCTGAAGTAGAGGCAGAGAGAGCAGCACAAGAGGAGCTAGAAAGAATGGAAGCAATGATGTGGTAGGGGCTGCTACTGCACCACATAAGCATATAGAGAACTTGAGGCGCTTTGGCTTTACTGCTGATGCGCTTCTTTTGGCTGAGCTGAAAGTAGCTTACTGAAGCTGCTCATAGCAGTACGCACCAGTACAGGTTTCAACATAGGTGTCATCTGTTCTGCTTAGACTGCTGCCTGAGAACAAGGCAGTAACCAAGTTAAAGCCTACAACAGCAACAACTGCAACACCAGCAAAATGAGCAAAAAGACTAATGTACTTAGGCAACACTTCAGCTCTGTGAATGCTTCTAACTTCAGGTGCATTCCAAGGAAAACATTTAACTGTTCCATCTGTGTAGGTCACTCTGTACCAGTCAGCATCTTCACATTTCTCATAGCTTTGAATGTTCTCAGTCATTTTGTTTTTCCATTTGTTTGTTTGTTTAGTTGCTAACTAGTAAGCTGCTGTTTTTGGAGCAGCTAAAACTTCCTTAGTTGGCGCACAGTCATTAGTTATGTTTGACTTCAGCCCACTGAATGTATAGTGAATGATGACTGGAAAACCATCTTTGTCTTTTCTGTAGTCAGTTCTGCCATAAACACAAGCTAGCTCTCCTTCATGGCGATCAGAAAATATAGCTGCTATCAAGGTAGGTCTGAACATACACATTTGAGAGCGCATATGTTCTTGACAGTCCATTATGTTTGCGCTTTTCCATGCATTCACTAGTTCTGCTTCTAACTTAATGGCACTTCTTTCTTTGTATGTCAGCCATGTAGCTCTAGCACTTAGGTGCTTGTCTACTAGAACTAAGTCATCCCAGCTTTGCGCTTCAACTGGAGTAGCTTGTGCTTGATGTGAGTGCATAAGCACAGCAACTAATGTGCTGACTAATGCAGCACTTCTATAGAGTTTCATTTTAGTTAGTACATATAAGCTTTGTATCCAATGCTACTTCATAAGCTTGGCACTGTCCTCAGTACATTCCCTTGTTTTTCAAAGTAGGGGCTTTAGCCATAGCTTATACTCTATGGCAAGCAACATAAACATGAGAAACTACAATGCAGTTTCATTCACACTACATAGGTTGTGTCTACAAACAGCTCATTACCTAAATGGGTACACAAACCAAGAAGGAGAAAAGCATCATGGAAAGCACCACTACAGCAGCTAAGCAAACTAAAGACTCTCAACTCCACATCAGAGTCACCACATCAGAGCTTCAAGAATGGCAAGCAGCAGCAGAAGCAATGGGCTTCAAGACTTTAACTGGCTTTGTCAGAGCTGCCATAGTCAACTTCTCACCTAACAGCTAGAAAGCAAAAGAGGGCTGAAGTGCTACCAACACTCCAACCCTCTCTCTACTTAAAACCTTTTGCACAAGCAAAGAAAGCACACCCACATTAACTACAAAGAGGCATACCATCTTATGCGACACTTCATTGTAACAGAAACTCAGCAGTTCTTACAAGCACTTGACCCTACACTTAGCTGTGATGCCCAAGCAAGGTACAGCCCTAGTGAGGTTCTAAAGGGCTTGGAGCCTGTCACTAAAGCTAATGTACATACAGTAGCCTTAGACTACCAAGGGGGCTTGCAGGCTCTTGTAGAGGCAGTAGAGGGAGCTACAGAGGGTACAAGGAATGACACCTTAAACAAAGCTGCTTTTGCTTCTGGAAAACTAGTGGCTAAAGGGGAATGCACAGAGGCAGATGCCACAGATGCATTAGCCAAGGCTGGCATGGCTGTAGGGCTATCATTATCTGAGGTATATGCCACAGTACCTAGAGCTATCAAGGATGGTGCTAAAGATGCTGCCAAGCAAGAGCATAAAAGCAGCAGTGCCAAGCTGCTACAAGCTTTGAAAACTGACTATGCCCATAGGCTACAGTGGGACACCTTGAAAAACAAACCTATGATAGATGGTGGAGTTGTAGAGTGGGCAAGCCTAGAGATGCTGCTAAGTGAGGACTTAGACTTGAGCATTGACTCCAACAAGCTCTCAAGCTTTGTGACTGAGTTAGCAAAGAAAAACCCTTTCAACCCTGTGAAACACTACCTAGAGGAGCTTTGGCAAAGGTACATACCAGCAGATGAACTACCAGCATCCAGCATCATAGAGGAACTAGGTAGAAATATTCTAGGACTACAGAATGACCTAGAGCTGACCTACCTCAAAAAGTTTATGGTTGGTGCTGTAGCAAGAGCATATGAACCAGGCTGTAAGCTAGACACCTTGTTTGTGCTGCTTGGAGGTCAAGGCATGGGCAAGACAACATTCTTCCAAAACTTGTTTGGCTTAAACTGGTTTGCCACTATGGGGGATGTTGCCAATGAGAGAGAGGAGCTAATGACATTTCACCAGCATTGGTGCAGTGAGTATGGTGAGTTTGAGACTGCTGCTGGTAGGAAAGCTGTTAGCTCAATGAAAAACTTCTTGAGCAGACAGAAAGACAGCTACAGGGAGCCTTATGGTAGAGAACCCTTAGACCACTTAAGGGCATTCATTCTCTGTGGCACAACAAATGAGGCAGAGTTCCTGAATGACCCTACAGGCAACAGGCGCTTTTGGGTAGCAGCATTGACAAAGAAAGTTGAGCAGGCTTGGGTCATAGAAAATAGGGATGCGCTCTGGCTTGAGGCTGTGCAACTCTACAAAGCCAAGTATGCTTGGTGGTTGAATGATGAGGAGCAAAGGCAGCAAGAGCAAGTAACCAAAGCCCACAGCATTAAGTCTGAGACTTATGACCTTATAGTAGCTTGGCTCCAAGGTGGAGAGCCTTGTAATGGCACTAGCTCTGATAAGTATAAAGGTGAGGGCTTCACCACTACTCACATCCTAGACAAGGTGCTACCACAAAACCAGAACAGAAAGCAAGCTGAGATGGAGGTAAGTAAAGTCCTTAAGTCACTAGGCTTGGTGAAAAAGCAAGTGAGACAAGGCACAGCTAGAGTGTGGTTGTGGATGGGGACACCTAGCTGTTTAGAGGGACTTGACAGCAGTACTCTTAATGTGCCGCACCAAGATAATGTTTGTGATGACTTCTAAAGTTGCTTGACATTAGCAAGGAGATGTGCAGTGAGCATCTCCTCTTTTTCTTTTAGGATGCCACTAGTTTGTCACTAACCTATGCTTTTGTCACTAACCTGTCACTAACCTATGCTAAAGGTTGGTGACAGCTAAAACCTTTAGCAGTGGGTGGCTCTAGCCTTTGTCACTAACTGTCACTAACCTTTTTATAGAAGAGTATAGGAGAGTAAGTAGAGTGGTAGTGGTATATAGGAGAAGTTTGAGAAAGAGGTATGGTGACACCTACTACCATTGGCTGTAACCCTTAAGCAGTAAGCATCCTAGCTGTCACAAACCACCTTGTCACTAACCTTTTGTTACTGAAGCCCTCATGCCTCTTTTGCTGGCATTCTGCTTAATGTGGCACAGAGCATTCATAAGTCAATGGCTGAAGTCTTTTCACAGCAGACATTCTAGCTGTCACTAACCTTGAGGCTCCATCCCAAAACTGGAGCGCACAAGCAGCATCACAGATGTACTGGCTTGACAGCCATCACAGCTAAAATATTCTCCATTAACTCTATGTAGATGTGGTAGTTAAAAAGAAGATGTAGTGCTTGTAGCATTTTACTACACAGCATCCTGCATTTAGCATCCTAGAAAGAGTAAGAGCTGTACCCTAGTTGTGCTACTATCTATGATGGAGGCTTAGGCACAAAGCTGGCTATCAAATGGCTATCAAGTGTCAAGCTTAAGAAAGTCAAAGGCTGAAATAGTTTGTGTGGCGACATAGCCAAGTGGTAAGGCAGAGGTCTGCAAAACCTTTATCCCCCAGTTCGAATCTGGGTGTCGCCTCTTAGATTCATCTGCATTGGGCAATAACTGTATAATTCCAAAACCGCACTCAAGCAGGCAAGTTACTAGCTACCAAGCTCGTAGTATATGCCAAACGTTAATGCAATAACTCAAGAAAAGACCTGGCAAGTAGAGTCAGTGGGAATTGGCTGGGAGAAGAGCATCACTCTAGCAATACTGACTTGAAGGTCAGAAGATAATATATAGTACACGGTACGTAAATGGACCTGTAGTGCTTCATCCCCGAAGACGAAGGGTACGCGCACTACCTTTTTAAACTTCTTATAAATAAATCTGGAAGAAATACCGAGTATTATCTCCTGTTAAAAGTATACTATTATTCGTTTTGGCAGAGCGGGGACGCGATCGCCCGTTCAGTCATCCCTAGTTAAAGAAAGTTCAAGCTTCTTTACAAATTAAAATATTAATGCAGGAAAAATAAAGAAAACATTAGAAAACTCATTACTTCCGATAGAGTTTGTCATACTATATACATGGTTCAAACGGGGTCAGCTTATATAAAGACCCTGACTATATCACCGCTAACTCAAAGGGGTCGGCAATAAATATATAAAGACCCCACGGTATATAAGAAACAAAATAGCGCCCGTGTTCTGCAAGGAACGCTGGCGCTAGTTAATTTATTAGTGAGTAGAGGTTTTCCTTCAGCTCACTTCTTACCCTAGTCTCTAGCCCCTAATCCCTAGTTCAAGGTAAGCGCACGAGATAGGGTGAAGGAATCACCTTGGCACGTCCAGCGTTCACGAGTGCTTGGTAGACAAAAGCAGCAACTTCGGCGCGGGTAGCCTCGCGGTTGGGATTTAATTGAGTGGGAGTCGGGTAGTTGATGACTAATTGCTTCTGAGTCGCTGCCGCTACTGGTTGAGTTGCGTAGTTGGGGATCTGAGCCGCGTCGGTGTAAACTGCGATCGCGCTAGGATTATCTGCACTCAATTGCAAACCGTTTGCCAGGGAAACCAACGCCTGGACTCTGGGAATTTTTTGTTCTGGCTCAAACAAATTGCCAGGATATCCAGCCACAAAACCACCTCGATATGCAGTTTGGATCGCTTGATAGCCCCAATATTTACGCTGAACGTCTTGAAAATTAACTGCTGGGCGCTGTCCTTTGGGCGCAAAAGCTTTGCTGACAATTGCAGCAAATTGGGCGCGGGTAACTGATTCGTTTGGTCTAAACGTACCGTCAGGAAATCCTGCAATAATATTTTGAGCAGCTAGGGCTTCAATATAAGGCTGCGCCCACAAGCCTTTGATATCGCGCAGGGCAAGTTGGGCAGGGGTAAAATTGACTTTGCCAGAAATGCGTTTGGGATCGATATCATTGCCAATTGCAACTAAGGCATTGCTCCGAGTGGCATTGTATAAGTCATAACGCTTGTTGCCGCGAATTAGATTTTGTCCGGCGTTGTCAGCAGAACCAATATCAGGTTGAGCGTTGACAGTTGCAACAACTCCATCGCGATCGTTATTTTGAATCACGTTATTGCGTAAAGTCGGACGGGCAGCTTCGGAAATGTAGATGCCGTCTTTGTTTTGCTGAATTTGGTTATCGCTGACTAAGGGCGATGACGTACCGCCAATCGCGAGTCCAAAACCCGTAGATTGAAAGATGTTGTTGCGAATTTCTCCCTGTGCAGCCCGTGCTACAGAGATCCCGTTCCCACCATTTTTGATGAATTGGTTTGCTTCGATTTTAGGGCTAGCCGTTCCAGTAATAAAAACACCATCTCGATTGCTATTAGCAAAAGTACTGTTAGTCACCGTGGGGTTAGCTGATTCAATCCACAAGCCAGTCCCGCGTGTATTGGTATTGGTAACGGTTACACCGCTAATTGTTGTCTCTTTCTCAGCCCGAATCGTGACGTTTTGTCGTGCAAAGGTAGGGCTGATATACTGTCCACCACCGTCAATCAAGATGTTTTCACCTTTGGTTGCTTCATCACCGCGTAGCGTCACGCCCGATTTGATAGTGAGGGGGAAAGTTTCCCCAGTTTCGCTAGTATAGTTACCAGGGGCAAGTTGAATCACCGTACCAGGTTCGGCTTGAGTCAGAGCAAAGGTAATAGTTTTATAAGCGGCTGCTTCACTCGTACCAGCGCCAGGGGTATCCGTACCAAGTTCGGGGTTAACGTAAATAACTTTGGTAGCAGTAGGGACGGCAGTTGCAGGTGTTTCTGCCTGAGCGTATACAGTCGAGGCGTTGGCTAGAGTTGCAATTGGAGTCATGCCACTCGCAATTACCAGTAGGGCAGTTAGTCCTGTCCGCCAAGGTAATAGCCAGCAGGCAAGTGGTTTGATGGACGAAGCGCGAGCAGTGGACGAAAAAGTGGAAGAAACTTGGCGTGTCATACTTGTAGGATTTGTCATGAGCTGACGATCTGCATCCAGTAAGACAAGCAATCGCTAAAATAGCACAAAAAATTTACTTTTATTAACAATTTTATTAACTATTAACGAATTCGCCTGTCCTTAGATTTGGACTGATGACAAATACTACTGCTGGTATGTTCCGCAATTTTCCATAAATCTTTCGCAAAGTGGATAATGTCCGCTCCGAATAGTTCTGCCTCAATTTTGAAAAACAATCTTGTGGGGTGAGTACTAACCGAAAGCAACCGTGATAGCTTGTTGAAGTTGAAACAACTAAAATCTTAATTTTCAGTTAATGCGCTTATTTTCGTTGTCGCTGCGTTATGCTCTCGCATTCTTAGCAGGTGCGGCAATTATATTTTCTAGCACCTATGTTTTTGCAGCCGAGCAAGTCGTACTGAAGTACCGCATTTTTCGGCAATCGCTTTCCGTGCGAGAGCTAACAACTTTTGCTCAAACGGGTGAGTTGTCTTCTTCCTTACGGGTGAATTTAGCACTAGCGAGACAAGATCCTCAGAAAATTCGCCAATATTTAACTGCAACTGTAAAAGCCGATCCAATTTTGCTAGATCGAGTCCTCAACAGTCCCATAGGAGAAGCTTTATTAGATGAAATTAGTAAAACCATTTACACACCGTCACGACAAGCAGATCGCCAAGCCCTTCGGGCTGCTATAGTTCTCTCTGCTCGCGATCGCCAGCTCTCGCTGCTGGAGATTTTACAAAACTACCCAACTACAGTAGTAGAAGTAGACGGCGATCGGCTGGAATCTGCTTACACTCAGCTCCGCCGCCTACAAGGGATTGTGGAAAATATTTTGTAATTCGTCGTTGTGAGAGATAGAGAAGACAAGGAAGAAATTACAATCCAAAATCCAAAATCCAAAATCTAAAATTTCCCGACTCCCCACTCCCTAATAAGCCAAAGTTTCTAGAGTTTCGCGCAAATACAAACTAACTTGGCGATCGAGATTTACCTCTTGCAATTGGCAATCGCCCGACATTTTTTCTACCCGCCAACGCTGAAAGCCGGAACTAGCAGCGATCGCGCCTTTGAGTTCGTCCCAGATTTGGCTATCTTCGGATCTGCTGCTATCTGTAGCTAAATGAGCCATGTTTCCTCATTCCTTTACTTAAGCTGGTGGTCTGTTAGTTCGGGCAAGATGCGATTTACTTGCCAACCGATAATCGTAAAGTCTCGCGCTATTCTTTCTACAGGATAAGGTTTTGCCTGGGAAAATTCTGTTTCGCTAGTAACGAAAACTCGTGCCACGCTAAGGGGTATTTGGAGAAATAAATTGCTAGCTAAAAAAGCGATGCTAGCCAGCAGCAATCCTAAGCCTCGCCACTGAGGTGGTAAAGGTACGACACTTGCCGCGATCGGCGCGGTACGATACAGCAACCACAATACTGATACTAGCAATACTGCCGCTACCATAGCTAGTAGTCGATTGGAAGTAGTCCGAATCAACCGGAGAACTTTCCTTTGTTGCTCGTCAAGCTGGTCTGGTTTTTGCGCTACTCCCAGCACGGCAAAGATTAAAAAGGGACGTGACAGTTGCATCCACAGGACGGGTAATACACCAATTGCTGCCACGGTTGCAAATTCTAACCACACTGGCAAGATCGGATCGCCTACAGCTAAGCCGAGCCAGCACAACTGCAAAAGAATCGGCAACGTTGCCAACCCAGCTAAGTGAATCCATAAAAACGGTTCTAAGCGAAATGAGCGCATAGTTTTTGGTTTGTAGAGACGTTACAGGTAACGTCTCTACGTCGATCGTCCCTACCGCGTAAGCGTGCGACGTTTTGTCACCATTTGGTAAGCTTCGATGACATCGCCTTCAATCCAATCGTTGAATCTGTCAACGCCGATACCGCATTCGTAGCCGGAATTGACTTCGCGAGCATCCTCGCGCATCCGTTTGAGCGAATCTAAAGCGCCTTCGTAGACAACCTTACTGTTACGACGGACTCTAATCTTGCAATTACGCACGAGCTTGCCCGATTGCACGTAGCAGCCAGCCACTTTGCCGCGACCGACAGGGAAGATCTGTCGCACTTCTGCCTGACCGAGGGGTTCTTCCACCAATTCTGGCTCCAGCATTCCCTCTAGGGCAGCTTGGATGTCTTCCAGCAGTTTGTAGATAATATCGTATTCTCGAACGTCTACCCCTGCTTCGTCGGCTGCTTGTCTAGCACCACTGGCAAGGGTGGTATTGAAGCCAACAATTACGGCGTTACTAGCTGCTGCTAAGTCAATGTCAGTTTCGGTAACTTCCCCAGGTGCGGACAGCAACATGCGGATTTGAACTTCGTTTTGCGGCAGTTGCTTGAGCGCCCCGACGATTGCTTCGACGGAACCCTGGACATCTGCCTTCAGGATCAAGTTGAGTTCTTTCAACTCGCCTTCCTGAGCCTGTGCCGAGATGGAAGTTAGGGTAGCGCGTCCTTGTAGCAAGCGGAACTGTCGCTGTTTCTCCGCCCGATCGCTGGCGATCGCGCGCGCTTCCTTCTCGACGAGGTATACCTCGAAATCGTCTCCGGCGGCTGGCACGTCGCTCAAGCCCAAGACTTCTACAGCGAAAGAGGGGCTGGCAATGTCTACCCGCCGACCGCGATCGTCCACCATAGCGCGGACTTTACCAAAAGCCGAGCCAGCAACGAGGATATCGCCAACGTGTAGCGTTCCGTTTTGTACTAGCAGGGTTGCAACTGGTCCTTTTGCCTTGTCGAGATGGGCTTCAATTACCGTTCCTTTTGCCGTCCGGTCTGGATTGGCGTACAAGTCTTCTACTTCTGACACCAATAAGATCATCTCTAGCAAGCCGTCGAGATTTTCGCCTTTGATGGCACTGACGGGAACCATAATCGTATCGCCGCCCCATTCTTCAGGGGTGAGATTGTATTGAGTCAGCTCTTGCTTGACGCGATCGGGCTGAGCGCCTTCTTTGTCAATTTTGTTGATTGCTACCACAATTGGCACTTCTGCCGCTTGAGCGTGACTGATTGCTTCCACTGTTTGGGGCTGAACGCCGTCATCGGCAGCTACGACTAAGATGGCAATGTCTGTCACCCTTGCTCCTCGCGCCCGCATAGCAGTGAAGGCTTCGTGACCAGGGGTATCTAGGAAGACAACTTGTTGCATTTCCCCGTTTTGTTCCACATCGACGTGGTAAGCTCCGATGTGTTGGGTAATGCCTCCGGCTTCGCCCTGTGCCACCTTGGTTTTGCGAATGGCATCGAGTAAGGTTGTTTTCCCGTGGTCTACGTGACCCATAATCGTCACGACTGGCGGACGGCGCTGGAGATTTTCCAGGTCTGCCGCATCGAGCATTTCTGTCACTTTGCGGGCTTCTGCTTCTGGCTCGGCAGTTTCTATCTCTACGCCTAGTTCTTCTGCCACCATCTTAATCGTGGCAAGATCCAGATTTTGAGTAATGCTGACTGCTAGTCCTTTCATGAACAGAATTTTGACAATTTCTGTATCTGGAGTTGCTAAATTCTCAGCCAGTTCTTGTACGGTAAGGTTGCCCATAACTACCAACTTTTCTGGGCGCTCGCGCTTCTGTTCTGGTTCGCGACGGCGGTTGTTGTCTCTAGCTTGGCTAAACTTTTTACTTCTAACAACGCTAGCAGCAGCTGGTTGTGGCTGTCCTGGGCGAGCTGCAACTTTTTGTTTTGGCGGGCGGGCGATAGACAAGCTGACTTGAATTGGAGCGTCTTCATCTAAGCCGTCCTCATCTTCAAAGTCTTCCTCGTCATCTAAATCGACCATTGGCTTGAGGCGTTTTGATTTTACGCCTGCCTTCGCTACCTTTGCGTCTTGCCCTTCATCGATCTCTTCTTCTTGCCATTTCTTACCACCTTTGCCCACTGGTCGCGGCATGGGGCGTTTGAGGATGGGCTTGTCGTCTGTACCGACTTCAAGCAGGTCTTCTGCCCCTGACGAAACTTCTGCTTCTGGTTTCAGTTTTTCCGTCGCGCTTGGTTCGCCTGCCCTGACTGGCTTAGGTCTTTGCAGTTCCAGTACGGGTTTGGGTCTGGAAGGCACGCTTTCCGAGCTAGCAACTGTTTCTGGAGAGCGGCGCGTCGGTTTTTCTACTCTGTCTGCTTTGGCTACAGGGCGATTGGCAGCGCGATCGTCTTGTTCTCGCTTGAGAATCGGTCGATCCGGTCGATCGGATCGCTCTGGGCGCTCAGATCGCTGTGGTGGTGGCGGCGCTGCAGTTCTATCGTCGCCCTCTCCCCCTGCTGATGGTCTGGGGGGTGGTGTTGATAGTTTGGGTGATTCGGGCGACCTGTGTTTGTTTGCCGCTGCGGCAACACCGTCCCGCTCGGCTTGGGCGACGATTGCTTGAGTTTCTACTGTTGCTTCTGCGATCGCTGGCTTTGCGACTTCGGGGCGAGCTGGTGCTGTTGTCGGTCGCATGGGTGAATTAGAACTCGGACGAATTGGAGCTTGAGGTGCTATGGCAACAGGAGGTTCTGGGTGGTTAGGACGTTCGGGGTTATGCTTTGGTTTGCGAATTTCCAAGATTTGCTGTTTGTGAGGCACGACAGGTTTTGGTTTAACTTTGTGATTGGCTGGTTGAGGATGTGCCTTGTAGCTGTGGGCATGAGCTTCTCTACCAGCAACGACGGGGTTGGCAGCTTGTTTTTCTGCTGCCTGTCTGATTCGCTCTGCTTCTTCTTCGCCAATGGTGCTGCTATGACTTTTCACTGCAATATTAAGCCGATCGCAAATGGCTAAGATCTCCTTATTATCCAAATTCAATTCCTTTGATAGATCGTAAATTCTGACTTTGCCGTTGTTCATCCATTCTTCCCCTTGTACCTACCAGCTATAACTGGATGGTTGCCTGATTTACAACATCTCCATCCTCCGATTTTTGTATATTCGGTTACTGTTTGAATTGCGGTTCTTGCCTCCAAATGATATAACAGAGAGGTTTTCTGTTTAGCTTCAGTCCTACTTTAATAGGAGCTAGTTCTGGTTTGCGCCTGTCTGGTTTTTGGTTGGCGCTCCAACTCGGTCGGATCGCAATTTTTGGTTGTTGATTCACTACTAGGTTATTTTGACCTATATATTATTTTGGCATCAAGTTATGTTTGCAGTAATTACCAGATGCAAATCTCTTAACCTGCTGATGGGAATGCCAATGTATTCGCAGGTTTGACGCTCGTTCGCTTTAGTCAAATTCAAGGATTGGGTTAGTAGTAAGGTATGTCACGTAATGCTGTTATTGGGTTGTGTAGCTAGGCGCTGCCATAGAGTTTGGTACAGCACCTCTGAGACGGTCTTGACCTTAAGCGATCGCCCCAAGCGGTTTTTCTTTTGAGCCACTTGTAGACAGCCGACTTGGGGACAAATGTAAGCAGAACGCCCCATGCCCCGATCTAATTGTAGCTCCCCAGAGTCGCGATCGCGGACAATGCGCCAAAACTCTGGTTTTAAAGCCACGCGACCGCAGCTGATACAACGGCGATAGTTGGGTTTCATGAGGGACTGAAGGCTAGAGGCTAGGGGCTAGGGTAAGAAAGAGCAGGTGGGCTTTGTGTGCAACTACCAATTACCACTACTGACTACTCACTCTCCACTGGTCACTGATTCTTCTAATTCCTCTTCTTCTAGTTCCTCGACGGTGTCATCGACTGTTTCAATCATCTCCTCCATTTCTTCATCTTCTATTTCTTCATCTTCTAGCTCTTGTTCCAATTGGGCAGCGGCTTGCTGTCTAGCTGCGGCAGCAAATTTGGCATCTTCGGCAGCGTAGTCGTATTTGTCGCGGTCTTTGATGTCAATTTTCCATCCCGTCAAACGTGCAGCTAGACGGACGTTTTGTCCTTCTTTGCCAATTGCCAAACTGAGTTGATCTTCTGCCACGAGAACGTGTGTTTGGCGTGTTTCTGGGTCCATCAACCGCACTTCATCAACCCTAGCAGGACTGAGAGCATTGGCGATGTAGGTAGCTGGGTCGGGCGACCAGCGAATCACGTCGATTTTCTCCCCCCGTAATTCGTTGACTACGACTTGAATTCGCGACCCTCGAGCGCCAATACAAGCTCCTACTGGGTCTACATCGCGATCGAGAGTATCGACAGCAATTTTTGTCCTCGGACCAACGTGTCGGGAGGGAGGATTGGCTTCTCTGGCTACAGCGACGATGCGGACGACTTCATCTTCAATTTCCGGCACTTCATTGGCAAACAAATACACGACTAAACCAGCATCAGCCCTAGAAACCAACAACTGCGGACCTCGATGCTGACCCTGCAAGACTTTTTTAAGATAAACCTTGAAAGTGGCATTGGCGCGGTAATTATCGTTGGGTAGCTGCTCTCGTTTGGGTAACTCTGCTTCTACTTCCGGCTGACCGAAACTGCTACTGACTGCCATAATTGCCGATTGTCGCTCGAACCGCAGCACTCGCGCTTGCAGTACGGTATCCTCTAAGTCCTGAAATTCTTCTTGAATCATTTGGCGCTGCTGGTCGCGCAGTTTTTGCGACAACACTTGCTTTGTTTGCATCGCCGCCATGCGTCCAAATTCTTCTTTGTCGGGAGTTACGTCTACTAGCACGGAATCGCCAATTTGAGCGGCATCCCCCGCAAATTCTTGCACGTCTTTAAGGGAAATTTCGTGATCGGAGTTGGTGACTTCTTCGGTAATAGTTTTAGTGGCTAAAACGCGAAAGCCCTGTTCTTCGACATCTAACTCCACTTCAAAGTTGTCAAAATACTCTTCTTCAAAATGCTTTTTATCTAGATTTTGCGCCCGTCGATAACGCTCGTAGCCTTTTAGCAAAGCCTCTCTCAGCGCATTTTGCACCGCATTACGGGGTAAATTCCGTTCGCGACTAATACTTTCAATTAATTCTTTTAGACCAGGCAGATTAACCATTGACATAATTTTTTCAGGGGTAAGGGGTAAGGGGTAAGGGGTAAGGGAGTGGGGAGTGGGGCTAAGTCAAAAGTTAAAAGTCAAAAGTCAAAAATTCACTCCGTTGGCTGACTTCTTGCTTCTGACTCTTTCCCTAGCCCCTAGCCCCTAGCTCCTAGCCCCTCGTTAGTGGCGTTCGTCCAGTTGTACCCTAGTGATGAGAGAGCGGGGAATGGCGATCGCCCGACCTTTTTGATTCAAAAACACTGCGTTCTCATCTCGCTTAATTAATTGACCCGTCCATTCTGTATGACCTTCGTAAGGTTCGGACAATGTGACGAGCGCGGGAAATCCTTTAAAAGAGATAAATTCTCGATCGGTCTCGATCTGGCGCGATATCCCTGGACTAGAAACCTCTAAAACGTAAGCGTCTGGGATGATATTAGCTGTATCTAGAGTGGCTTCCAAAGCACGACTCATGCGTTCGCAGTCATCTAGTCCGGTATCTTGCTGCGGATTGCGGATATCCACGCGCAGCACTGGCGGACGATGGTTGGTATGAAAAACGACCTCGACGATTTCCAATCCTAGATCTTCTGCTACGGGTGAGGCTAATTCGATGATTTGTGGAATTAAGGGATGAGCCATTGTTCAGACATAAAAAAAGCGGGTAGACACCCACTTCCTGAGACATAGTGATGTTTCCAGAAAGTTTAAAGGCGAAACAAAATCGTTTCGCCCTTAGTTTGAGTTTAGCGCATCCAGAAAGGGGAGTGGGGAGTGGGGAGTAGTAAGGGAATTTTGGATTTTGGATTTTGGATTTTGGATTGTAATTAGTAATTAGTAATTGGTGGTTGGTAGTTGGCAAATTCTCCCTTGTCCTCCTTGTCCTCCTTGTCCTCCCCACTCCCTACTCCCTATTCCCTACTCCCTTCTTCAGCAGTCGGGTTTGTTCCATAATTTGCTCGACATCCTCTTGTGCTAGTCTGCGGACGTAGTTGAGTTTAACTTCTTCTAAAAAGTCGGAAAGTAGGGATTGAATGCGCTCTACGGTATGTTTTTCTTGTAACTGCGTACCTAGTGCTTGGCTGAAGTGTTGAGCTAGTTGGCTGGAGATTTTTGCCCCAACTGGATCTTCTACGGCTTTGACGATCGCGCTGTAAAAATTTTGGGCGATGGAGGTGGCTAACTGCTGGCTCATTGCTTGGGGTAGATTGCCAACTCCTGGTAGGCTTTGTACGCTGCGATAAAGGGGAGATTGGTCGAGGACGCTGTCGATGCTGTGGCGTAAAATGGCGATGATATCGGGTTGAATCTGGGGTAAGACTTGGTAGACGAGAACGTTGACGACAAGAGAGGCGATCGCCTCAACTTCGTTAATATTATTTAAATCTATGTATGGTTGGCGCTTGGCGCTAGCAAACAACCAATTTGTTAATTCCCCCCGCCGTACCGAAACTTGTAGCTGATTGATAAATTGAATTAAAACAACTTCGGTAATTTCTTGGGATAAACTTGCGACAAATCCTTGTGTTGCTTGTCGTCGGACTGGTTCTAGATTTAATAGCTTGGCTTGGTGCAGGCGAATTGTCACCGGAATTAGCCGCAGCCACGTCCAACGTAAAAAAGGCAATAGCTCGAAGGGGATGAGGAGTAAAATGTCATACCAGCGCCACAGCATGGCATCTCGCCACTTCAAACCCACATGACGGCGGCTGATGATGAAAGTACGTACCAAAAACTCTACGCCAAACAACGCGATGAAGTAGGAGTCGATGCGCCAGAATTCATCGGTGAATTCACCATTCTCACCGATCGCGCGGTAATAATTCGTAGCAATTAAAGGGCGGATGCGGCGATTGAAAAAATCAATTTCTGTTTGCCACCCAGCTTTAAGTAGATATTCTCGACTCCAAAAAGTATTAAAAGCAGTACGCGAAGATTCTTCCCCAATGCGATCGCGCATTCTATTTTTAATTCTTTCCAGCGTACCAGTCTTATTTGCCAAGGCAAATGGATTAGTTTCGATAATGTCACTACTGAAGCGGCGCAGTTGCTCTAGCAAGGCTGCTGTCTGAGGCGACTGCAATCCTGTCTGACTCACCTGTTGTTCTAAAGCATCGACTAGCTTTAAATACTGCTGAGTTTCGCGGTGCGGTTCAATGCCTTTAATCGGATCGTAAATTGTTGTAACTTCAGGGATGCGGTTGAGGTAAAAATCGCGCCAGGGGACGTAGGTGAAGTCAAAAATAACTAAACCAAAATTTACCGTAGCTGCGATCGCCATTAACCGCTCAAACCACAGGTGGAAATGTCGTTTAGCTGATTTGTCATTAGTCATTAGTCATTTGTTAGCTGTTGGTTGGTGGTTGCTTGTATTTACCGTTGCTTGTGTTTACCAATGACGAATGACCGATGACGAATGACCAATGACCAATAGTAGTATTAATACCGAATGCGGGGATCGATATAAGCATTGAGAATATCAATGATGATGCTGGCAAGCACGACGATTGTGCCAAAAAATACCAAGATTCCTTGAACTGTAGGATAATCTCTTAAGGAAATTGCTTCGTAGAGGCGATTTGCTAGACCAGGCCAAGAAAATGTCACCTCAGTTAATACTGCTCCGCCTAATAAAGAGGCAAAAGTGAGTCCCATAATCGTAATTACGGGAATCAGGGCATTTTTTAAAGCGTGGGCAAATAAGATCCGCCGTTCGGGAATTCCTCTCGCACGGGCAGCTTCTACATAGTCAGCTTTAAGGGTATGTTTGAGATTGACGCGAACGATGCGCTCGAAGATGCCCGATAGTAGCAGTCCTAGGGTGAAACTTGGCAGTAATAAGTAATATACGGCATTGAAAAACTGAGTAAAATTGCCGCTCAATAGACTGTCAATGGTATACAATCCCGTGAAACCTTCCGGTGCGGGTATGGAAGTGGGAAAGCGGGTTCCTAAAGGAAACCACCCCAACTGTACCGCAAATACCAACTGCATTAGCATTCCTACCCAAAATAGGGGTAAAGCATAAGTCACAATGCCAAACAGTCGCCCTCCCACATCTAGCCAAGAGTTAGGGCGAGAAGCTGCTAACATTCCTACACCGATACCAATTATCAAGGCAAATGCCATACTAAACACTGCTAATTCTGCCGTGGCGGGAAAGTGCTGTTGAATAGTTTGCCAAACAGATTCCCCTTGAGTAGTGATGGAACTGCCGAGATCGAAGCGTAGTAAATTACCGATATACCGGATGTATTGAATTGGTAGGGGATCGAGTAGCCCTAACCGTTGCCGATACTCTTGCTTAACGCTTTCTGGGGCGCGTCCTCCCAGAACGGCATCAACTGGATCGCCTGGAGTGGCTCTTAATAGTAAAAATACCACGGTAACGATCGTCCATAGCATCAGCGGTGTTAGCAGCAACCGCGCCAGAATGTAGTATTGCAGGGATTTTGAGCGAGACATTTTGCCGGATGAGGGGTGAAGGATGTAGTTTGCTTCCCCGTAGGGATGGGATGAAAGATCGAGCAGCAATATCTTAAATTAGCAACTGCCATTAGTGCTAATATCGCCAGCAGTGAAAGGCGATCGCCATGTGTCATTCTAGAAAAGACACTACAAAAAATGCCGATCGAGGCGAACGTGCTAAGTTTTGGCGACAGCCGGAGTTTGGTAATTTAGAGTTGTTGCGGGCGACTTACATCACTCATGCTTTCTGCCGCCACATTCACGAAACGTATACTATCGGTGTTATCGAGCAAGGAGTAGAAAAGTTTGCTTATCAAGGAGAAACGCATTTTGCCCCTGCTGGTACGGTGGTAATTGTCAACCCTGGTGAGGTACATACGGGAAGTGCTGGAGTTGAAAACGGCTGGACGTATCGCGTGTTATATCCCGATGTGAGTTTGCTGCAACAAGCTGCGGCTGAGGCTTTTGCGGGAAGAATTGCTATGCCCTATTTTCCGCAAGCTGTCATTCACGATCGCCAACTTGCCCAACTCATATTACAACTACACCAGAGTTTAGAAACTTCGCCGTCGCAGTTAGAAAAAGATACGCGCTGGTTGGGAACGCTAGTAAAACTGATTCAACGTCATGCAGGCGATCGCCCTACTTTACAATCGATTGGTAAAGAAGATCGTCCGATCGCGCGAGTTAAGGCATATTTAGAAGCGAATTATCCAGAAAATATTTCTTTAGATAAACTTGCCGCGATCGTCAATCTCAGTTCTTTTTATTTGTTGCGGACGTTTCGCGATCGCGTGGGTATGCCACCTTACGAATATTTAACTCAAGTACGGGTGTTACGGGCAAAAAGGTTGTTATCACAAGGATATGCGATCGCGCAGGTAGCACAACAAACGGGTTTTGCCGATCGAAGCCATTTAACCAGGCAATTTAAGCGTTTTGTCGGAGTCACACCAGGAAAGTATAGTAGTTCTAAATAATACCTCAACACGAGAGGAGAGCAGAGGTTTCAGCATGAGAATTCCAGAAGATGCTGTTATTCCAGAAGACAAAATAACTCGTTATCTGCTGGTGCAGCAAGCTAGGAATGATAAATCAAAATTTTTGGCGCAAGCTGGATTTACGCAGGAAAACCCAGAAGATTGAGAGCAGCTATCCATCTGCTTGCTGGAGCAGTAGAAGCTGTTAAAGATAGAAATAATGAGTATGGAACCTTCTATCAAGTTGTAGGAGAATTGGTTGGCACGAACGGAGTAAATTTGTTAGTTGTTACAATTTGGCTACAACGACAGGTTGATGGAAAATTTTAGTTCGTGACGCTCAAACCGCTAAAGGAGTCTTGATATGGCACTGGAGTTATACCAAGAGGTTGCTTTAACTCTTGACTTACCAGAATATCAACTTAGAGCGGGAGACATTGCAACGCTCGTTGATTTTGTCCCTCATCCTAGTGGAGGTGAAGCGGGATGCGTGCTGGAAGTCTTTAATGCAGTTGGCGAGTCTCTAGCAGTAATCGCCGTCCCAATCTCTGCTATAGAGGTTTTACGTGCTGACGAAATTTTAACAGTTCGTTCCTTAGCAAAAGCAGGTTAGGATTTGTCTAGCTTAATTTACAAAAATTTACACACTTCCGATACAGTTTTTACGCCGTTGGTGCATTGCGAAAGTTACAAGCAGGGGTATCCAAGCTCATGTCATGACGAAACTTTCTAGCGTTAATGACGATCGCCCCTCTAGTATTACCCACTTTTGTGCTTAAATGCGATCGAGCCTCTGGTGTGGCTTTGGTGGTAATTGTACGCGAATCGGATCGCTCGGCTTCACCTCACCGCCAACTAACACTACAGCCATCACACCCGCTTTGCGGACTAATTTACCCTGAGCATCCTTATCTAACACAGCCGCCATCAATCCTGTCTGTATGCCGTTGAGTTGGGCGCAAGGGTTACGCAATCCGGTAATCTCGATGACAGCATCTCTGCCTAAATGTAACCGCGTGCCTACAGGTAGCGCGAGTAAATCGATACCTCGCGTTGTCATGTTTTCTCCCATCTCGCCAGCAAGAATGTTAAATCCCTTGGCGCGAAGCTCGTCGTGCAACTCAGCATGGATGAGGTGGACTTGACGCAGATTCGGCTGATTTGGATCGACAGCAACTCGCGATCGATGCTTGACTGTTACGCCCATGTGTGCATCTCCCTCTACTCCCAATCCTGCTAGTAGCCGAATGCTGGTTTGCTCGTACTTTTTCATAGTGTGAGATGCACTATTATGAACGGCTTCGACGATTGCATCCATCATTTAGAGAACTGTTTATAGCTAGCAAGATCGTATACTATCGATCGCTAAGACGGGCGATCCCTCTCACGTTAGCAAGAATATAGAGCAAGATCGTTCAAGACTGAATTTGCTCTTGCTACCTAAACTAGGGCTGTAGCGGATTCGAGACGAGTCAATGCAGGAGTTTTTTAAAGGCATTCATCGCGCCTTGGGAGTGGGAGTTGGCTATTTCCCTGTAGCAATGAGTTTTGGGGCACTGGCAACTGGGTTAGGTATATCCACATCAGCAGCAGTTACGATGTCTGTCTGGGTTTATGCTGGTGCTGCTCAGTTTGCCGCTTTGGAAGGAGTAAAGCAAGATTTATTCTGGGTGAGTATCGTGCTGACGATGCTGCTGATTAATTTGCGCCATATTCCGATGAGTCTTGCGAGTAACCGGATTTTTAACTCTTTTGGGCTGGGACAGCAATTATTCCTGGCTCACGGGCTTACCGATGAGGCTTTTGCTTTAGATATTACTAGCAAAGTGCGATCGCATTTTTACTATTTCGGCATCCATACTCTATGTTGGTTGAGTTGGATCTCTGGGACTTGGTTGGGGTGTCAAATAGGAGCAAAGTTACCCGTACAGTGGCTTAGTTTTGCTTTGCCAAGTTTGTTTATCTGTCTGTTGGTCGATAGTATTGGCGATCGCCTCGGTAGAGAGTGGTGGGTAGTGGCGATCGGTGTTGGTTTGGTGCTGGTGATTCAAGGTTGGGGGACAGTGGGTTTTTTACTCTCAATTTTGGGGGTGACTGTGATGGCTGCGCTGTTACCCAGAATTCGGGAGTGGTAATTGGTAATTGGTAGTTGGCAAATTGTAAGTTTTTCCCTGATAACTGATAACTGATGAACATTTGGTGGATTATATTACTCGCTGGTTTGGGTACTTTCTTGATGCGAAGTGTCGGTATTTGGGTACGGACAGATCGGTTGCAAGCAAGTTGGTTAGATAAAATTGGTTTTGCGGTAATTTTGGTGATGGCTACTAGTAGCGTGGCAGATTTGGGACAGTCAACTGTGGAAATTTGGGGGGCGATCGCAGCGAGTATAGTTGTTGTAGTGGCAAGTATTGTTAAGCTACCCTTTCTCCTACGGATAGCCCTCGGTTGTCTTGTATTTGGCGCAGTCGCCAGCCTATGATTGTAGAGACGTTCCATGGAACGTCTCTACAGACCCTATCCCTTCTGCATCTGCCAGAAGGGTAATTTCAAAATCGGATCGATTTGTACGCCTTGAAGTCCTTTTTGAGCAAAAACATAGTCCTTATTTTGAACTAAGGGAATAATTGGTACGTCTTGAGCAATTAAGTCTTGGATTTCAGTAAAGATTTTTGCCCGCGCTTGCGGATCTTGTTCTTGACGCTGTTGGGAAATCAATTTGTTCATGCGATCGCTGTAGTAAAAGGAACCTTGGCTTTGACTAGCGCCATTATCGCAACCACTGGCATTCCCTTTAGGACAGCTTAAAAATGGTTGAATGTAGTTATCAGGATCGCCAAAGTCGGGATACCAATCTTGTAAAATTGCCTGGTATGCTCCCTTAGCTTGGTTGGCGAAAAAGGTGGCTGATTCTTCTGGTTGCGGCTGGATCTGAATAATTCCTTCGAGTTTCTGTGCCGCATATCCCCGCATCGTACCAGCAATTTGTTCCCGAATTAAGGAATACCCAGGATAAACGACTTGTAATTTCAACGGGTTCTCTTTGGTGTATCCTGCTTTGGCTAGTAAGGCTGTTACTTTCTTTACATTACCGTCGCCATAAGCCGATTGAAATACGGGTTTGTAACTATCGAAGGTATCAGGCAACATACTATAAAGCGGCTGTGCCTGATTCTGATAAACTCGTTGTATCAATAGAGGACGATCTATCATGGCAGCGATCGCCTGTCTGACTTCCAATTGGTCTAAAGGCTTTTGCTTGACGTTTAAAATCATGTGGGTGACAGTATTGCTTTTTTCTTCAATTGCCTGCCATCCTTTTGATGTTGCTTGCTGTTTTAAACTCTCTACCTGCTGCGGGTCGAAGGTTTGATAAGCAATATCTACCGCACCTGTGCGAAAAGAATTGTATAAGTTTGCCGCATTAGAAAGAATTTGAAAGTCAATCCCTTGATTTGCTGGTTTTGTTCCCCAATATTTATCAAATGCATCTATTCGTACCAAATTAGGTGTAAACTGCCTTAACTGATACGGTCCCGTTCCCACAAATTTCGTCGGTGAAAATTTACCGCTACCAATTTGATAGGCTTTAGGAGAGACGGCGCACATCCCTGGAAAAGCCAATACTGAAGGGAACGCCGCAAAAGAGTTTTTTAATTTAATTGTTATCTGGTCATTCCCTGTCGCCGCTACGGAACTAACGACATCCGACAGCAGCGCACTTGGTTTACCGCCATTTTGAATAAACCGATTTAGAGAAAACGCCATCGCCTCGGCGTTGAAAGGCGTACCGTCATGAAAAACGACTCCTTGACGGATCGGAATCGTGTAAGTCAACCCGTCTTGACTGACTTTAGGCAAAGCTGTAGCTAGCTGGGGTTCTAATTCTCCCGTACCTAATTTGTAAGTGTAAAGGCGATCGCACAGGCTAGTAGTAATATTAGTGCCTGCCAATTCGTAATTATCTGCGGGATCGATAGTTCTCGGTCTGAGTGTCGTTCCCACGGTAATGCGACTGCTACCCCCACCACCAGTAGTAGGCGTTGTTGTTTGTGCTGGCGGACGGGAATTATTACAACTGACGATCAATAAGCAGCATAGACTCAGCAGACTCAGAAACTTTCCCCACGACCAAAAATGCCTGCGCGATAAACCAAACCAGTTCATATTTTTTCTTTTCGATTCCGCAAGTAGCCATTAGCTATCAGCTGTTGTCATTTGTCACTTGTCATTTGTCATTTGAGCAAAACTAATGACCAATGACCAATGACCACTAATGCTAAATCGAATAGTATAACGGAAAAGATTTCGCTTCTCTGGGTTTGACATAAACCTTTTGCTGCGGTTCGAGTTGCAGTTGGTCGAAGCGATCGCGGGTTAAATGCGCCATCACTACTTGTCCGTCGTCTAGAGTTAACTCTGCCTGAATTTCCCAGCCTAGATGGATGATCCGACTCACCCTAGCGGGGACACTCGTACCGTTAGGTTCTGTCTCGATCGCTACATCCTGGGGACGCAGGAAGATTTCTGGATGGGCAGAATCAAACCCGTTACCCTGAAATATTGTTGCCGTACTCGGTAATACGTTCACAGGACCGATAAAACTCATCACAAACGCCGTAGCGGGGCGATCGTAGACTTGGGCTGGCGTTCCTACCTGTTCGACTTTACCTTTATTCATCACCACAATTTCATCGGCAACTTCCATCGCCTCTTCTTGGTCGTGGGTGACAAATACTGTCGTAACGTGGACTTCATCGTGGAGGCGACGCAACCAGGCGCGTAGATCTTTCCGTACTTTGGCATCTAACGCGCCGAAGGGTTCGTCTAGTAACAAAACTTTAGGTTCTACTGCTAACGCCCGTGCTAAGGCAACTCTTTGTCTTTGTCCGCCTGAAAGTTGCGAGGGATAGCGATCGCCTAAGCCTTTTAACTGCACTAACTCTAATAATTCTTCTACCCGCCCCTTAACTTTCCCTTTAGTGGCTTTGCGAATTTCCATCCCAAAGGCAACATTTTGCCGCACCGTCATATGTTTAAACAAAGCGTAGTGCTGAAATACAAACCCAATATTTCGGTCTTGTACGCTTTGATTGGTTGCATCCTTGCCCGTCAGCAAAATCTTACCGCTATCTGGCATCTCTAACCCCGCAATCAGCCGCAATAACGTCGATTTCCCCGATCCAGATGGTCCCAATAAGGCAACTAACGAACCACTTTCAATTTCTAAACTGACGTTTTCAACAGCGGTAAAACTGCCAAACTGTTTGGTGACGTTTTCTACAATAATACCCATTTTGGTTGAGGGGCTAGGGGCTAGGGGCTGGGGACTAGGGAATTAGTTGTCAGCAGGCGATCGCTACTCCCTACAATTTCCAGTTAGTCGATGGGGTTACAGTAGATATATACCATAAATTACTAGCTCTTGTCTGCCGAAACTGAATTAGTCAATAGATTACAACAATTCTCTTATCGGTTGGTAATGGGTAATTGGTAGTTGGTAGTTGCTCGCCGATTGATAAGTTCTACTTTTCGGGACTATTTATTTTTTATTTGTCAAGTCATCTTGCCTTTTTGTAACAAAAGCGTTACATTAGTTTACATGAAGTAACAAACAGGAAATAAACAATATGTACACAACTATCAACGAAGACGGTATCCTCAATAACTACGCCACTGAGCCAGAAATGTATTATTCTGAATATCCATCTCCAGAACAACAGAATCGCTACGCTTTTCAGGGCGCGATCGCTGGTGTATTTGTCATGACTTTAGTATTAGTTGCCTTAGTTGCTAGCTAACACGATCTAATTTCGACAACAGTAGCTCCCATCGACATTGAATTCCTCCTCGTTAACCTTGGCGCTTGAGTCAAGGTTTTTGCGATCGTGTAGAGACTTTACATGTAACGTCTCTACACTGGATAACGAGCGGTCAAACCCTGGCTAAAGTAACAATTTGTTGCTGATCTTGATATTTACCGCGCCGCGCTTCGTAACTAGTCGCACAAGGTTCCCCTTCTAAGAACAGTAATTGCACCACGCCTTCATTGGCATAAATCCGACAATCTGCGCTAGAAGAATTAGAAAATTCCAGCGTTAAATGTCCTCGCCATGCAGCCTCAGCTGGCGTAAGATTTGCTATGATGCCGCAACGAGCATAAGTGCTTTTACCTATACAAATGACTGTGATATTCTCTGGAACCTCTAGTTTTTCCAAAGCAACACCTAAACCATAGGAATGTGCGGGGAGGATAAAGAAGCTACCGTTAGTATCTGTATGCAGTTGGGTGGGTTCTAAGTTTTGCGGATTGAAGTTTTTTGGATCGACAACCGTTCCTGGAACGTGGCGAAAGATGCGGAACTCTACAGGAGATAAGCGGATGTCGTAGCCGTAGGAAGAAAGCCCGTAGCTAATTACAGGATGGAGGAGTGAAGCGGAATCGATTTGCCGTTCGCGAATTAAGCTTGGCTCAAAGGGCAAGATCATGCCCTTTTGTGCCATTTGAGCGATCCAAATATCGTTTTTCAGCACAAGAGTATACTATTTTGGATTTTAGATTTTAGATTTTAGATTGAAATGTCTCCCTTGTCTTCTTTATCTTGTAAGTGGCAGTTTGAGTGACTTTTTACTTACGACTTCCGCGCAAACGCGACTTCCGACTTTCACAGCTGATGGCTGCGACGTACTTCTGTAATTTGATCCGCTACATCTAATATGGTTTGTGGCATATTCGAGCCAGTCAGAATGACATCTACATGCTGGGGGCGCTGCTGGATACAATCTAATACTTCTGCTAGAGGAATTAAGCCAAACTCGACTGCTACGCTTAACTCATCTAGTAACACGAGCGAATATTGCCCTTCGGATACTACTTGGCGCGTATGCTGCCAAAGTTCTTGTAAAGAACGATTTTCTGAATCATCTAACTGAGGCGTGTCAACGCAACGGGGAAGATTGCAGCGAATCCAATCCAGGTTTTGCCCTAGCTTCACTGGATGTTCGTAACCTTGGTTTATTCCACCCTTGAGAAATTGGACGATCAGTACCGAAGTTCCTTGACCGGAAACCCTTAAGGCTTGTGCCATCACGCTGGTCAAAAAGCTACGGCGGGAGCAAGTAAAAACTTGTACTAATCCTTCAACTGTATATGGCGGTTGACAAGGAGAATGAACGGTTGGGGTTTCTAGCTGGGCAATCATAAAGTCACTTTTACGAGATGCTTGAGTTAAAGCTGAGTTCGGGCAAGCCGCAATATGCGATATATAGTGTAGTGCTGGCGAATAATCCTTAGTGAAACACTACATCTACAAGTTAGTCAATAGGAAACTACCCTCCAGGATAGCGATCGCAAATTCTAAGTCCATTTGTCCAGGTCTGCAAGAGTCGTTCTCCACGCCGAAATTTTACAAAAATTAAGCCTCGCGAAAGTGTTAACTATTATCTCGACCCTGTATTCTGATTTAGGTTACACAGGTAAGAATCATGACCTGGGAGCGTCCAGATAGTCGGCTAGCAAATCAATTGCGTCCTATTAGTTTTACGCGGGGCTTTACTCGTTTCGCCACTGGCTCCGTTTTAGCTCAGTGCGGCGATACTCAGGTATTGTGTAATGTGTCAATTCAACCTGGAGTCCCTAGATTTTTGGAAGGTTCTGGCAAGGGATGGTTGACGGCTGAATACAGAATGCTTCCCACTGCTACCCACCAACGCCAAGAACGGGAAATTTACAGGCTGTCTGGACGGACGCAGGAGATTCAAAGGTTAATTGGACGTAGTTTGAGAGCTGCTCTCGATTTAGTAGCACTAGGGGAACGGACAGTGACTGTAGATGCTGATGTATTGCAGGCGGATGCAGGAACCAGAACTACGGCAATTACAGGTGGTTTTGTCGCTCTTGCCGATGCGATCGCCAAGCTGATAGAGCGGGGAGAGATAACGCGATCGCCTATCCGTCACCAAATCGCTGCCGTCTCTGTCGGTTTGCTCGAAGGCGTACCATTGTTGGATCTCAATTACCAAGAAGATGTCGCTGCCGATATCGATTTCAACGTGGTTATGAACGACAAGCTAGAAATTATCGAACTTCAGGGAACTGCCGAAGCTGGAAGTTTTAGCCGCACCCAGTTGAATCGAATGATGGATTTGGCAGAACTAGGGATTAAAGATTTACTCGCAGCTCAGCATCAAGCACTGGGAGATTTCAACTTCTAGATGGGAATTATTTTGCTGGTTATAAAGATAAGGAGATGGGGCTAGAAAATAACTCACGGTCATGGTATCATCTATTTTACAATGGGAATATTTTTACTTTTTTTAAAAACGCACAAGCTTCCATTATAAAAAAACCCATCTAGGTAATTAATATAGTATCACGAGCGATCGCACTTTTCTACTGCTCTATTTGTAATTTTTAATTGATAATTTTTTGCGATCGGTGCACTATAGCAGTCCCCTGAGTACAGGACAAAACATAGGATAGGGGTTGCAACAAGTGACAGAGAAAGGG
>ERZ1066120.136-NODE-136-length-75125-cov-15.481244_pt1 | contig 75125 bp, 85 predicted proteins | sample MGYA00382767_ERZ1066120 | MGnify/ENA primary metagenome ERZ1066120 (study PRJEB33369, sample SAMEA5778350) | biofilm metagenome | biome: Industrial cooling water; feature: Water cooling tower basin; material: Biofilm | place: United Arab Emirates | collected... | reverse complement strand
GCCGCCGGTGAAGAACTCGGGCGCGCCGCACTCGTCCTCCTCCACATGGGCGTTGCGGTGGCAGTAGACGGCGCCCCAGGGCGGGCAATGGGTCGCCAGCGCCAGCGCATTCGCCGCCGTCCCGGTGGCGACGAGGTAGACGGCGGCCTCGGGCGCCTCGAAGATCGCGCGGACGCGGTCGCGCAGGCCCTCCATGATCGCATCGGCGCCATAGGACGCGGCGGGCCCCGCGTTGGCGCGCGCCAGCGCCTCGATCACCGCCGGATGCGCAGGGCTCGTGTTGTCCGAGGCGAACTCGAGCGGGTCGGACAGGCGCGGCATCTCGGTCATTCAGGGCCTCTCGTCGATGATGTGGTCTTCCCAGTCGTCCTCGTGGACCTCGTTCTCGGGCACCGTCCAGCCCCGGACCGAGACCCCGGCGCGGTGCACCGACTGCGGATCGCCCGAGACCAGCGGGTGCCAGTCGTGAAGCGGCCTGCCCTCGTGGAGCAGGCGGTAGGCGCAGGTGCGCGGGATCCAGTAGGCCACGTCCGGCAGGGTCGCGGGCGTCAGGGTCACGCAGTCGGGCACGAACCGGTGGCGGATCGGGTACTGCGTGCAGCGGCAGGTGTCGCCGTCGAGCAGCCGGCACGCCAGCCGCGTGAAGGCGACCTCGCCCGTGTCCTCGAACTCGATCTTGTTGAGGCAGCACTTCCCGCAGCCGTCGCAGAGCGCCTCCCACTCGGGCCTCGTCATCTCGGCCAGGGGCACCGTCTCCCAGAACCGCGGGCGAAGGGGGGTCGCGCGGCTCATGGCACGGCCGCGAGGATGTCGCGCGCGCGGGCGCAGTCCGCGTCCATCTGCGCGACCAGCGCGGGCAGGCCGTCGAATCGCATCTCGGGCCGCAGGAACTCCACGAAGGCGACCGACAGGTGCTCGTCGTAGAGATCGCCCGCGAAGTCGAACAGGAAGGTCTCCAGATTGGGCCGGTTCACCCCGAACGTCGGCCGCACGCCGAGGCTCGCCGCCCCGCCGTGGCGACCCCGGTGGCGGCCGGTCAGCACGTCGACCTGCACCGCGTAGACGCCGTGGCGCGGCGGATGCAGGCGGCCCAGGTCCATGTTCGCGGTGGGGTAGCCCAGCGTGCGCCCCCGCTTGTCGCCGTGGACCACCGGGCCCTCGATCCGGTGCCAGTGGCCGAGCATCCGCGCGGCCTCGCGGGGCCGCCCCTCGGTCAGCGCGCGGCGGATCGCGGTGGACGAGACCTCGGCCCCGTCATGCCGGATCAGCGGGGCCACCGTCACGCCGAAGCCGAGGGCCTCGCCCAGCGCGGCAAGGTCCCGGGTCGTGCCCGCTCGCCCCTTGCCGAAGCGGAAGTCCGCGCCGACGACGACGTGCCGCACGCCGAGACCCTCGGCCAGGACGCGCGCGGCGAAGTCGCGCGGCGTCAGGCCCGCGAGGCCCGCATCGAACGGCAGCTCGTAGAGATGGCGCACCCCCAGCCGCGCCAGCCGGTTCGCGCGGGACTCGGCGTTCATCAGGCGGAAGGGCGGGGCGTCGGGGGCGAACCATTCGCGGGGATGCGGCTCGAAGGTGACGACGCCGAGCGGCCCCCGGCCGCGCGCGAGGTCGATCACCGAACGGTGACCGAGGTGCACCCCGTCGAAGTTGCCCATCGCGACCGAGGCGCCGCGCGCCTCGGGTGGAAGGCCCAGATACTGCCGGTGGATCTGCATCGCCCCCCGAAGGCGGCGTCGCCGCCGCCCGTCGATTTCCGCGGGACTGGCCCGTGCCGCTGGTTCAGCGTATCGCGCAGCGGGGCGGCGGTTTCAAGCCCGCGGTCAGCGCAGGCGGCCGATGGCGAAGGTCGGCTCTGCCTGCCGCTCGGCGAGCCAGGCCGCGAGCAGCGCGGGGTCGGGTCGGTCCGTGTCCGGTCCGAACTGCGCCCCGGCAAGGCCTGCCGTGACGAACAGCGTGTCGAGCCCCTCGGCCAGGCCGCCCCGGATGTCGGTCGCGATGCCGTCGCCGATGCAGAGGATCCCGTCGTCCGCGATTCCCGGGTCCAGCGCCGCGAGCCGCCGCCGCGCGAGGTTGTAGATCGGCGGGTGGGGCTTGCCGAAGTAGAGGCTGGTGCCGCCCAGCGTCTCGTAAAGCTGCGCGAGGGCGCCCGCGCAGAAGATGCGCCGGTCGCCGTAGTCGACCTCGACGTCGGGATTGGCGCACAGAAGCGGCAGCCCCCTCGCCTTCGCGGCCAGCAGCGTCGCGCGGTAGTCCTCGGGCGTCTCGGTCAGGTCGTCGAGGAGGCCCGTCACCGCCAGCCCCTCGGCCGCCTCCAGCGGGACGCGGACGACGGGCGCCTCGTGCGCAAGGTCGGGCATGGGATCGGTGAAGAAGGGCAGGTCCTTCCCGGGCCCGATGTGGTGGACGCGGCGGCCCACCGCGCCGGTCAGCAGCGCGTGCCGCGCGGCGTCGCCCGAGGTGGCCACCTCGTCCCAGGCATCGTCCGGCACGCCCAGCCGCGCGACCTGCTCGATGACGCCCGGCCTGGGACGCGGCGAGTTCGTGAGCAGAAGGACGATCCCGCCCCGCGCCCGGAACGCCCGCAGCGCCGCCACCGCTTCCGGGAAGGCGCGCCGCCCGTCGTGCAGGCACCCCCAGAGGTCGCAGAAGACCGCGCGGTAGCCGCCCGCGACCTCGGCGAGGCTGCCGATCCGCCGCGTCACAGCGTCAGCGCGGGGATGATCTGCTTCTTCCGGCTCATCACGCCAGGCAGGACCACGGTGTCGCCGGCGACGGTGCAGGGGAAGGACGCCTCGGCGATCGCCTTCACCACGCCGTTCGGCACCAGCAGCGTCGCCTCCTCGTTCAGGATGTCGACGATGAACAGCAGGACCTCGTCCGCCCCGTCCTCGGCCGCGACGCCCGGCATCGCGGCCATCAGGCCCGCCTTGCGGTCCAGAAGCACGCGCGGCGCGGTCGTCTCGAGGACCGAGACGCGCAGCCGCCTGCCCGCCACCTCGTGTTCCTTGCTGTCCATCCTGAGGAGGGCCGCGTCCGAGAAGGCCGAGACGTCCGACTTCGCGGCGAACATCGCGTCGGCCAGGTCCGGAATCGCGACGCCGAGGTCCGCCGCGAGCGCCTCGGCCACGGCGCGGTCGTGGGGCGTGGTCGTGGGGCTGCGGAACGCCAGCGTGTCCGACAGGATCGCCGACAGCATCGCCCCCCGGATCGCGCGCGGCGCGCGGGCGAGGTCGGTCCCCATCCGGTCGTGCAGGATGGTGGCGGTGCAGGCGAGCGGGCGGATCGTGACGGTGATCGGCGCGGCGGTCTTCAGCCCGCCCACCAGCCGGTGGTGGTCGACGATCTCCACGATCTCGGCCGCGTCGATCGACGCGGGCAGCTCGGCCGGGTTGTTGGTGTCGACGATGACGACGCGGTCGCCCGCCGCGATCTCACCGAGCAGCGCGGGCGCGTCGAGCCCCCAGTGGCCCAGCAGGAACGCGGCCTCGGTGTTCGGCGTGCCGAGGACGAAGGGCGTGGCGGGCGTGCCCCGCACCTCGGTCAGGTACCAGGCCCAGGCGATGGCCGACAGCGTGGCGTCGGTGTCGGGGGACGTGTGGCCGAAAACCTTGATCATGGGGGCTGCCTTCGCGCGAAAAACGGATCGCGGCGGCGTATAGCCGGGCGCCCGCGGGTTGTCACGGGGTCAGGGGAAGGCGTGCGGGGCCTTGGGCAGGGTCGGCCACTGGTCGGGGTCGTGGCCGTAGACGAGGACGGCCCCGGTGTCCCGGGCGAGGGCCAGCAGCCTCGCCCCGCTCTCGGCCGCGGCGCGCGCGTCCCAGGCGCCCGGATAGCCCTCGGCCGGCTCGGAGGCGCGGTTGAGCGCGTCCCCCGCGAGGATGACCCGGCCGCCGTCGGGCCGCGTCAGCAGCAGCGACAGGTGGCCGGCCGTATGCCCCGGGGTCGGAACGAGTCGGAGGCCCCGGCAGAGGTCGGTCTCGCCGTCGATCGTGCGGCACGGGTTGCCGGGCCAGTCCGGGGCGGCGGCATCGCCGAACCACAGCGGGCGGGGCGCGGCCCGTTCGGCCGCCGTCATTACCACCGCGGGCCGGGCCAGGGCCGCCAGCCCCCCGATGTGGTCGATGTGGCTGTGCGTCAGGATCACGAGGTCGATGTCGTCCGGCGTCAGCCCCAGAAGCCCCAGCTGGCCCGTCACGAGGTTCCCGGCCCCCAGCCTCAGGGGCATGCCGAAGGCTGCCATCCCGTCGCGGGCCACGGCCGCCGCCGGGTCGGCCGCGTAGTCCGGCGGGAAGCCCGCGTCGACGAGGATCCGCGCGCCCCGGTCGGTTTCCAGCAGGAAGCCGGGAATGCCGATGTCGCGCCCCGGCCGGCCGCCCGCGGGATGGACGCGGAACAGGCCGAGATCGAGGATGGTCACCCGCAAGAGGCGGTGGCCGGCCAGAGTCCCGCGCGGCGCGGCCCTGTCGCCCGCCGTCATTCGGGGCCCAGCGGCTCCAGCGTCCAGCCCGCCTCCCCGAGCAGGTTCAGGACGCCCGCCTCGCCCGACAGGTGCAGCGCGCCGAAGGCCACGACGATCGGGCTCTCGGCCGAGGCCGCCTCGATCACCGGGATCCAGGCGCGGTTGCGTCGGATCATCAGCAGATCCTCCATCCGCGCGAAGTCGGCCCCGACCCGCTCGGGCGTCAGGCCGGGCAGGCCGCCGGACTGCAGGCGCATGAACTCCCACGTGGCGCGGCTCTCGCCCCGGACGTAGAGGTCGGTCAGCGTGACCGACATGTCGGCGACCCGATCCTCCTGCCGGAGCGCGCTGCGGATCATCGCGAGCTGCTCCTCCATCGTCACGGCGTCGAAGATCGCGAAGAGCGTGTCGTAGGGCTCCAGCGCCCGGATCGGGACGCCGCCCGCGGCGGCCCGGTCGATCAGCAGCCGGTCGAGCCCCTTCGGATCCGTCATGGCCCCCATCGCGCAGGGCGGGACCGACAGCATCACCGAGACGTACCAGGGCCGGAACTTCGCGGCCATGAACGGCGGGATCCCGCGCGCCGCCATCGCGGCCGAGAGGCGGGCCCACTCCGGCTCGGGCAGAAGCTCGAGCAGCGAGGGGCCTTCGGTCAGCGTCAGGAGCCCGGGGTTCTCGCCGAACGCCCGCCGGATCGCCGCCTCCTCCTCGGGGCCGGCCTCGACGAGCAGCGCGCGGGCGCCGTCGACCAGCGGTCCGACGGCCGCCACGGTCGCCGCGTGGCGCGGATCCGAGAGGTGGTCGGTGCCGACGACCGTCATCGTGCGGTCGCCGCGCCGCGCCGTCCAGAGGTTGCCGCGGGCATAGGGCTGCGCCGCCGTCGCGCGGTCGAGTTCGGCGCGCGGTCCGGGAGGCAGGGCGTCGACCAGGTTGCGCCCGACGCACTGCGCCGCGGCCTCGCCCGCCAGGACCGCGCAGAGGGCCGCCACCGCCACGCCGGTCCGCGCCCTCGTCCATCCGCGCATGCCCGTCCTCCGTCGCTGTGGCCGCGGACCAGCCTCGCACGCGAAGGGCCGCGCGCCAAGCCGCCCGGGGGCGCGGCCGGCCGCAGGCGGGCGTTGACAGCGCGGCCGGTTTTTCCTATGTGCTCCGCTGTTGGCACTCGGGCGACCTGAGTGCCAATCCCATTCAACCTGAAACCGAGGGAGTGTTTTCAGATGGCCTTCAAACCGCTGCATGACCGCGTGCTGGTCCGCCGCATCCAGGGCGAGGACAAGACCAAGGGCGGCCTGATCATCCCCGATACCGCGAAGGAGAAGCCGGCGGAAGGCGAGATCGTCTCGGTCGGCGAAGGCGCGCGGAAGGATTCGGGCGAGCTGATCGCGCCGGGCGTCAAGGCGGGCGACCGCATCCTGTTCGGGAAGTGGTCCGGCACCGAGGTGACGCTGAACGGCGAGGAACTGCTGATCATGAAGGAAAGCGACATCCTGGGGATCATCAGCTGATTCCCCGTCGACGTCCGTTCCCCCAACCCTGAACCATAGGAGACTCTCATGGCCGCCAAGGACGTGAAATTCGAATCGGACGCCCGCGACCGCATGCTGCGCGGCGTCAACATCCTCGCCGATGCGGTGAAGGTGACGCTGGGCCCCAAGGGCCGCAATGTGGTCATCGACAAGTCGTTCGGCGCCCCGCGCATCACCAAGGACGGCGTCACCGTCGCCAAGGAGATCGAGCTGAACGACAAGTTCGAGAACATGGGCGCGCAGATGGTGAAGGAGGTCGCCTCCCGCACCAACGACGAGGCGGGCGACGGCACCACCACCGCCACCGTGCTCGCCCAGGCCATCGTCACCGAGGGCATGAAGTCTGTGGCCGCCGGCATGAACCCCATGGACCTCAAGCGCGGCATCGACATGGCCGTGCAGCAGGTCGTGGGCGCCATCAAGGGCGCCTCGCGCCCCGTCAAGGACAGCGACGAGGTCGCCCAGGTCGGCACCATCTCGGCCAACGGCGAGGCCCAGATCGGCCGCTTCATCGCCGACGCCATGCAGAAGGTCGGCAACGAGGGCGTCATCACCGTCGAGGAGAACAAGGGCCTCGAGACCGAGACCGAGGTGGTCGAGGGGATGCAGTTCGACCGCGGGTATCTCTCGCCCTACTTCGTGACCAACGCCGACAAGATGGTCGCCGAGCTGGAGGACGCGCTGATCCTGCTGCACGAGAAGAAGCTCTCGTCGCTGCAGCCCATGGTCCCGCTGCTCGAGGCGGTGATCCAGTCGCAGAAGCCGCTGGTGATCGTGTCCGAGGACGTCGAGGGCGAGGCGCTGGCCACGCTGGTCGTGAACAAGCTGCGCGGCGGCCTCAAGATCGCGGCCGTCAAGGCCCCGGGCTTCGGCGACCGCCGGAAGGCCATGCTGCAGGACATCGCGATCCTGACCGGCGGGCAGGTCATCTCCGACGATCTCGGCATGAAGCTCGAGAACGTCACGATCGACATGCTCGGCCGGGCGAAGAAGGTCTCGATCACCAAGGACAACACCACCATCGTCGACGGCGCGGGTGACAAGTCCGAGATCCAGGCCCGCGTCGCCCAGATCCGCGCGCAGATCGAGGAGACCACCTCGGACTACGACAAGGAGAAGCTGCAGGAGCGTGTCGCGAAGCTGGCGGGCGGCGTCGCCGTCATCCGCGTGGGCGGCATGACCGAGGTCGAGGTGAAGGAGCGCAAGGACCGCGTCGACGACGCGCTGAACGCGACCCGCGCGGCCGTGCAGGAAGGCATCGTGGTGGGCGGCGGCGTGGCGCTGATCCAGGCCGGCAAGGCGCTCGACGGCCTGACGGGCGAGAACAGCGACCAGAACGCGGGCATCGCCATCGTGCGGCGCGCGCTCGAGTCCCCGCTGCGCCAGATCGCCCAGAACGCGGGCGTCGACGGCTCGGTCGTCGCGGGCAAGGTGCGCGAGTCGACCGACCGCACCTTCGGCTTCAATGCCCAGACCGAGGAATACGGCGACATGTTCAAGTTCGGCGTGATCGACCCCGCGAAGGTCGTGCGCACCGCGCTCGAGGATGCGGCCTCGGTCGCCTCGCTGCTCATCACCACCGAGGCGATGATCGCCGACCGCCCGGCTGAGAAGTCCGGTGCCGGTGCCGGCGGCGGCATGGGCGGCATGGGCGGCATGGACGGGATGATGTAATCGTCCGCGTCTGAGGCCGGACGGAAGGGGAGGGGCGCGCCGGGTGGCGCGCCCTTTTCCGTTGATGCACGGGCGATCCAGCACGATCCGGGTTTGCGAGCCTTCATGCGACTGTCAGGCTGACGATGCCGCCGACGGCTCAGCCAGCAGGACTCTTCCCGACATGACCGACGCCATCACCCTCCGCCCCCCCCTGTCGATGGGCCTGTCCGAATGGACCATGCTGCTGGTTCTTTCGGTCCTGTGGGGCGGATCGTTCCTTTTCGTCGCCATCGCCGTACCGGAATTGCCCACGTTCACCATCGTGGCGCTTCGCGTGGGTCTGGCGGCGCTCGCGCTCTGGGCCTATGCACTGGCGACGGGCCGTCCCGTGCCCCGCTACGCGCGGGTCTGGACCGCGTTCCTCGGGATGGGCTTCCTCAACAACGTCGTGCCGTTCAGCCTGATCGTCTGGGCGCAGGGCACGGTCGAGGCGGGGCTCGCCTCGATCCTGAACGCAACGACGCCGCTGTTCACGGTGCTGGTCGCGGGGGTGGCGCTTGGCGACGAACGGATCACGGGGCGCAAGGTCGCAGGCGTGGTGGTCGGTTTCTCGGGCGTCGTGCTGATGATGGGGGTCGAGGTGCTGTCGGGCCTCGCGTCGAATGCGCTGGCGCAGGCGGCGATCCTGGGTGCCGCGCTGTCCTACGCGTGCGCCACGGTCTTCGGGCGGCGCTTCGCACGGTGGGGCGTCGATCCGGTGCTGACGGCGGCGGGGCAGGTCACGGCCTCGGCCGCGATGCTGGTGCCGGCGGCGCTGCTGGTCGACCGGCCGTGGACGCTGCCGATGCCCTCGGGGGCGGCGGTCGTCGCGATCGTGGCGCTGGCGTTGTTGTCGACGGCGCTGGCCTACATCCTCTACTTCCGCATCCTGCAACGCGCGGGTGCGACGAGCCTCGCGCTCGTGACGTTCCTGATCCCCGTGTCGGCGATCCTGATGGGGGCGGTCGTGCTGCACGAGCGGCTGGATTGGGCGCACGGCGCGGGCATGGCGCTGATCGCGCTGGGGCTGGTCGCGATCAGCAAGCGCCGTCCTCCGCGCAGTTCAGGCTTCTGAGGCAGGCCCCCCGATCCCCAACACCTCCAACCGCACCGCCCCCGCTGGCCTCCTCCAAACCACCTCATCCCCCACCTCCGCCCCCAGCAGCGCCCGCGCCAGCGGGGACTGCGGCGCGATGCGGCCTGCGCTTGCGTCCGCCTCGTCCTCGCCCACGATCTCGTAGCTATGCACCTCGCCCGCCTCGTCACGCACCGTCACGCGCAGGCCGAACGCTACTGTCGATCCGTCCTGCGCCGCCGGATCGACCACGATCGCCGACCGCAGCCGCGCCTCCAAATAGCGGATGTCGCGCTCGGCCGCGGCCTCGGGCAGCTTGTCGAGGCGGTCGGGGCGCGCCTTCAGGCCTGCGAGCCGCCCCTGCGCCTCGGCCAGACGCGCCTGCAACTGGGCCAGCCCGCGCGGCGTGACGGGGTTCGGGTGCGGGCTGACGGGCAGGTCGGGCAGAGGGTCGAGGCTTCCGTCCCCTTCCTTGACGAAGGCGCGGCTCATGGTGCGATCACCTCCAGCGGGTCGTAGAGCAGCCCTGTTCCCCAGGCGGCGGCGCCGAGGCTGCCGGGCTTGTGGCGCAGGCCCGCGAGTTCGCCGCGCGTCACGAAACGCCGGCGGTCGACCACCCGTTCCGGGTCGACCCAGCCCTCGGGGATCGCGGCACCCTGCGGGATCGTGCAGCGGAAGAAGACCTCGACCTGGTGGAAGCCGGTGGCGGGGTCGTGGAACTCGTTGACCAGCGCGGGGTCCCCCACCGTCACCGCCAGGCCGCATTCCTCGCGGACCTCGCGGGCCAGGTTGGCGGGCAGCGAGGCCCCTGCCTCGACCCCGCCCCCCGGCGCGCACCACAGGTCGGACCGGCCGCCGGGCCAGGCGTTGACGATCAGCAGCCGGCCCTCGTGCAGGACGAGCGCGCGGACGGCGAGACGCGGGGAGCGGGGGGCCATGCCCGCACCATCGGGACGGAGCGGCGGATTGTCCACGCCAAAGCCGCGACATCGTCGTGGTCCCCACCCGCGGGCCTGATAGACTGCGGGCGATGGCCCGCGTCTCGCCCCTCATCGCCCGGCTGGTCCCGCCCGCGTCGCCGCGCCGCGAGACGGTCGTGCTGCTGCACGGCCTTGCGCGGACCGAGGCCTCGCTCTCGGGGATGCAGGCGGCACTGCTCGCGAACGGCTATGCGGTCGTGAACCGCAGCTACCCCAGCCGCGCGGGCACGATCCCCGAACTGGCCGACGCCCACGTCGGCCCCGCCGTCGCCGAGGCCGAGGCGACTGCCCCCGGCCCCGTCCATTTCGTCACGCATTCGATGGGGGGCATCCTGCTGCGGCACTGGCTCGCCCGGCAGCGGCCCGCGCGGCTGGGGCGCGTGGTGATGCTGGCCCCCCCCAACCGCGGGTCGGAGCTGATCGACCTCTTCGACGGTCTCGCGGCGCTCTCCTGGGTCGGCGGGCCGGCGGGGATGCAACTCGGCACGGGGCATGCCTCGGTCCCGAGGGCGCTGCCGCCGGTCGACTTCGACCTCGGCGTGATCGCCGGCACGGTCGCGCTCAACCCGGTGACCGCCGCGCGGCTGCCGCGCCCCAACGACGGCAAGGTCTCGGTCGAGAGCACGCGGGCCGAGGGGATGGCCGACCACCTGACGCTGCCCGTCAGCCACACCTGGATGGCCGTCAACCCGATCGTCATCGCGCAGACGCTGACCTTCCTGTCGAGGGGGCGCTTCGCCGACCGGATGACCCTGCGCACCGCCATGGCGCTTGCCACGGGCCGGGCACCGCAGCAACGCTGACGACGCAGAAGGGGAGGCGGGCGTGGACACCGACACGGACCTGGACCGGACGAGCGCCTACGCGCGCCTGTCGAAGGGGATCGCGCGCGTCACCGGACGGTCGGGCACCTTCGCGCTCGCCCTCGCGATCATCGTCGTCTGGGGGGCGACGGGGCCGCTGTTCGGCTACAGCGACACCTGGCAGCTCGTGATCAACACGGGCACGACGATCGTGACCTTCCTCATGGTGTTCCTGATCCAGAACACGCAGAACCGGGACACGCAGGCGATGCAGGTCAAGCTCGACGAGCTGATCCGTGCGACGGCCGGCGCGCACAACGCGCTCCTCGATCTCGAGGAACTGGACGACCGGCAGCTTCTGGCCTTCCACCGGCGCTATGCGGCGCTGGCCGCCGAGGCGCGCCGGCGGCTGCGCGAGGGGCACGCCGACACCGGAAGCCCCGACGTCTAGGCGCGCCCGATCCGGTTGACGTGCCCCATCTTGCGGCCCGGCCGGGCCTCGGGCTTGCCGTAGAGGTGGATCGCCACGCCGCGCTCGGCCGCGAGCGCCGGCACGCGGTCCAGGTCGTCGCCGATCAGGTTCTCCATCGACACGTCGCAATGGCGCGACCCGTCGCCCAGCGGCCAGCCCGCGATGGCGCGGATGTGCTGCTCGAACTGGTCGACCGCGCAGCCGTTCTGCGTCCAGTGGCCCGAGTTGTGGACGCGGGGCGCGATCTCGTTGACGACGAGGCCCCCCGGCGTCACGAACAGCTCCACGCCGAGGACGCCCACGTAGTCGAGCGCGTTGAGAATCCGCGCCGCGATCAGCACCGCATCGCTGCGCTGGCCGGAACTCAGGCGCGCGGGCACCGTCGTCGTCCGCAGGATGCCGCCCTCGTGGACGTTCTCGCCGGGGTCGAAGGCCGCGACCCTTCCGTCAAGCCCGCGCGCGGCGATGACCGAAACCTCGCGCTCGAAGGCCACGACCCCCTCCAGCACCGCGGGCGCGCCGGCCATCGTGGCCCAGGCGGCGGGGGCCCCGGCCGGGTCCGCGATCCGAACCTGCCCCTTGCCGTCATAGCCCAGCCGCGTGGTCTTCAGGATCGCGGGGGTTCCGATCGCGGCCAGCGCCGCCGTCAGGTCGCCCGGCGACGACACCGGCGCGTGGGGGGCGACCGTCAGGCCCAGCCCCGCGAGGAACGCCTTCTCCGCCAGCCGGTCCTGGCTCACGGCCAAGGCCCGGCGGCCGGGGCGGATCGGGCGCAGCGCCTCCAGCGCGTCGAGCGCCGCGGTGGGGACGTTCTCGAACTCGTAGGTCACGACATCCACGCCTTCGGCGAAGGCCGCGAGCGCCGCCGCGTCGTCCCAGGGGGCGGTCGTCACGCGCAGCGTGACCTGCCCGGCCGGGGGATGGGGCATCGGATCGTAGACGTGGCCGACGAACCCCAGCCGCGAGGCGGCGACCGCGAGCATCCGGCCGAGCTGTCCGCCGCCGAGGATGCCGATCGCCGCGCCGGGCCGCAGCGCGTCAGCCATCCTGCGGCGTCTCGGGGATGGAGGCCGCGAGCGCCGCGCGCCAGGCGTCGAGCCGCCGGGCCAGCCCCTCGTCCGACAGCGCGAGGATCGCCGCCGCCATCAGCCCCGCGTTGGCCCCCCCGCCGATCGCCATGGTCGCCACCGGGTAGCCGCGCGGCATCTGGACGATCGAATAGAGGCTGTCGAGCCCGCCCAGCGCCCGCGTCTCCACCGGCACGCCGATCACCGGCAGCCGCGTCTTCGACGCCATCATCCCCGGCAGGTGCGCGGCCCCGCCCGCGCCCGCGACGATCACCCGCAGGCCCCGCGCGACCGCCCCGCGGCCGTAGTCCCACAGGCGGTCGGGGGTGCGGTGGGCGCTGACGATCCGCGACTCCCACGCGACGCCCAGTTCGTCCAGCACCTCGGCCGCCGCGCGCAGCGTGGGCCAGTCGGACTGGCTGCCCATGATGATGCCGACGTCGGCCATGCCGCCCCCCGTTGCCGCGCCCCGGACTATACCGGCCGCCGGGACGGGGGCAAGGCGTGGTCAGGCGATGATGTCGGGGATCAGGCGGTCCTCGATCTTCACGATCTGGTCCTTCAGCGCCAGCTTCTGCTTCTTCAGCCGGCGCAGGGTCAGGACGTCGGGGCGGCCCGACTGCTCCAGCGCGTGGATCGCCTCGTCGAGATCGCGATGCTCGCGCCGCAGCACCTCGAGCCGGATGCGCAGCATCTCTTCGAAGTCGAGTTCCATCGAGGCGTTCATCGGTGGTTCGGCCCTTGCGGCAGGCGGTCTCTGGATGGAGTCAAACATGGCAGTCCTCGGAAACATAGCGGTTTTCGGGGGCAACGGGAAGAAATCTGGGAAGGCCGCCCGGCCCGTCAAGGGGGTGCGCGAGGCGGGCCGGCCCCTTGCGCGCCGTTCCGCGCGCGCCCATATTCGCCGCGCGGGTGCCGGAGGCGGGCCCGCACCGCGAACGGTCGCTTGATGCAAGGACATGTCCGATGACGAAACTGACTTTGTCGGCCCATCCCTACCTGCTGGGCTTCGAGCAGCTCGAACGGCTGGTCGAGCGGTCGGCCAAGACCGGCTCCGACGGATACCCCCCCTACAACATCGAGGCGGTGGCCGAGAACGCCTACCGCATCACGCTGGCGGTCGCTGGGTTCCGCGAGGACGACCTCTCCATCACGGTGGAGGACCGGCAGCTCATCGTCCGTGGCCGGCAGGCCGACGACGAGGGAAGCCGCGTCTTCCTGCACCGCGGCATCGCGGCGCGCGCCTTTCAGCGGAGCTTTGTGCTGGCCGACGGCGTTGAGGTGGCCGGGGCCGTGATGGACCACGGCCTTCTGAACATCGACCTGCGCCGGTCGGCCCCCGAGACCGTGGTGCAGACCATCCGCATCGGACAGAAGTGAGGACGCCGCGATGAACACGACCTATCCCCGCCTTCCCGAGGACGGCACCCGGATCGTCTACGTCCGGCCCGTCCCGGTGGCCGACCTGCCCGATGCCCTGCGCGAGCAGGCCGAGGGGCTGGAGGTGATCTATGCCGTCCACCGGGCGGATGGCGAGCAGCTGGCGCTCGTCGCCAACCGCGAGCTCGCCTTCGCGCTGGCCCGGCAGAACGACCTCGCCCCGGTCAACGTCCACTGACCGTCCGGGGGCCGGCGCGGCCTGGCCCCCGGCCGTCAGGCCCGGATCAGCCCCATCGACTCCAGCTTGAGGATGACCTGCTGGGCGCAGGCGTCGACCTCGGCGTTCTCGGTCTCCACCCGGAGCTCTGGGGCCGAGGGAACCTCGTAGGGGTCGCTGATCCCGGTGAACTCCTTGATCCTGCCCTCGCGCGCCAGACGGTAGAGGCCCTTGCGGTCGCGGCGCTCGCATTCCTCGAGGCTGGTCGCCACGTGGACCTCGATGAAGGCGCCGAAGGCCTCGATCATCTCGCGCACGGCGCGGCGCGTGGCGGCGTAGGGCGCGATCGGGGCGCAGATGGCGATGCCGCCGTTCTTGGTGATCTCGGACGCGACATAGCCGATGCGGCGGATGTTGATGTCGCGATGCTCCTTCGAGAAGCCGAGCTCCGACGACAGGTGCTTGCGGACCACGTCGCCGTCCAGCAGCGTCACCGGGCGCCCGCCCATCTCCATCAGCTTGACCATCAGCGCGTTGGCGATGGTGGACTTGCCGCTGCCCGACAGGCCCGTGAAGAAGACCGTGAAGCCCTGCTTGTCGCGCGCGGGGCTCGTGCGGCGCAGCTGGCGCACCACCTCGGGGAACGAGAACCACTCGGGGATCTCCAGCCCCTCGCGCAGCCGCCGCCGCAGCTCGGTGCCCGAGATGTCGAGGACGGTCGACCCCTCGGGCACCTCGTCGACCGGGAAGTACTGCGCGCGTTCCTGCACGTAGACCATCTGCTTGAAGTCGACCATCTCGATCCCGACCTCGGCCTGGTGCCGGCGCACCAGATCCTGCGCGGCGTAGGGGTCGTAGAAGTCGCGCCCCTCGCTGGTCTTGCCCGGACCCGCGTGGTCGCGCCCCACGATGAAATGCGTGAGCCCGTGGTTCTTGCGGATGATCGCGTGCCAGAGCGCCTCGCGCGGGCCCGCCATGCGCATAGCGAGGTTCAGCAGGCTCAGGTGCGTGGTGGCCGAGGGGTACTGGTCCAGAACCGCCTCGTAGCAGCGCACGCGGGTGAAGTGGTCGACATCGCCCGGCTTCGTCATGCCGACGACCGGGTGGATCAGCAGGTTGGCCTGGGCCTCGCGCGCGGCGCGGAAGGTCAGCTCCTGATGGGCGCGGTGCAGGGGGTTCCTCGTCTGGAAGGCGACGACGCGGCCCCAGCCCAGCTTCCGGAAATAGGCGCGCAGCTCGTTCGGCGTGTCGCGGCGGGCGCGGAAGTCGTAGTGGACGGGCGCCTGGAGACCCCGCACCGGACCGCCGAGGTAGACCGGCCCCGCGACGTTGTGCAGGTAGTTCACCGCCGGGTGCGCCGTGTCGTCCGCGCCGAAGACCAGCGCCGCCTCGCGCGCCTTGTCGGGGGTCCAGCGGTCGGTGACGGTCATCACCGCGAGGATCACGCCCTCGGCATCGCGCAGGGCGATGTCCTGGCCCTCGGCGATCCCCTCGGCGAAGGCCCGGGTCACGTCGAGCGTGACGGGGATGGGCCAGAGCGTCCCGTCGGCGGTGCGCATCCCGGCCACCACGCCGTCGTAGTCGGCCCGGGTCTGGAAGCCCCGCAGCGGGTGGAAGGCCCCGTTCATCAGCAGTTCGAGATCGCAGACCTGCCGCGCGGTGAGGTCCCACGAGGGCAGGGCCGCCGCCGCATGCTTCAGCGCGCCGGCCTCCCCGGCGGGGACGTAGAGTTCGGGGATCGGCGCATGGTTCGACAGGGACATTCGGGCCTCGGGGTTCCTTGGGGCCGGGGCGGGCCCGGCGCGGCAGGCGGCCCATAGCCTGCGCGGGGGGGCGCGGGCAAGGCGACGGGGCCGTTCGCCGCGCAAGAAGGGCAGAAATACCGCAGGCCCGCGCGCGCGGCAGGATGGCGTCCCACGGCCGCGCGCGACGGCGGGACGCAACGAAAAGGGCCGGCCCGCGAACGGACCGGCCGGGCGTCATGACAAATGGCTCAGGCGGCGCGGAGGCGACGGCGGGCGGCCAGCGCCCCGAAGGCCGCGAGCGCCGTGCCCAGCAGCGGCAGCGCCGCCGGCACCGGGATGGGGCTCGCCTCGATCTCCACGGTGGCGCGCAGGCCGGCGGGATAGCGGCCGTCGTTGCTGACCGTGAAGGACAGGGTATTGAGAGCGGCACGGAAGAGGCCGCCGTTCGCCGTGCCGTAGGTCTGCACCCCGTTCCAGTTTGCGGACTGGCCGTCGAGGTCGGACAGGATCGTGGTGCCGTTGAGCGTCACGATCACGTTGTCGTCGATGCTGAGCAGGCCCGACAGCGACGCGGTGGCCGCCTTGTAGCCCGCGAGGCTGAACGTGTAGAGGAACGTGACCGGACCGCCGAAGGTGTTCCCGCCGATCGAGTTCACCAGCGCCTCGTCCCAGATCCATTCCGAGAAGGGCGTGGTGGGCGCGAGGTTCCACTGGTTCGCCGGGTCGCTGACCGCGACGACGACGCCGTTGCCCGACCCGCCCGGCGCGATCGTGAAGTTGCCCCCGACCCTCGTCCCGTCGACGGCGACGGTCGCGGCGTTCGCCCCCAGCGCGGACAGGGCCAGCGCCCCGGCGGCAATCGTCATCCTCAGCATGGTCGTCCCTCGTGCTTGAACCTCGGGGGAGGATACGGGACCGTCGGGGAACCTTCCAATTTTCGCCATTTTGCAGACGCGGGCGCGACAGAATCGCCATCCCGGGACGGCATTGTTCAGCAGGCCGAACCGCTTGTCCGCTGCGGTTTAGGCGGCTCGCGGCGGCTTCAACCTTGCGTTGCCGAATCAGCGGCGAGGAACTTCTCGGCGTCGAGCGCGGCCATGCAGCCCATCCCGGCGCTGGTGATCGCCTGACGGTAGACGTGATCGGTCAGGTCGCCCGCCGCGAAGACCCCGGGAATCGAGGTGCGCGTGCTGCCCGGCTCCACCGCGACGTAGCCGCCGTCGTGCAGCGCGAGCTGGTCCTTCACCAGCTCGGACGCGGGCGAGTGACCGATCGCCACGAAGAAGCCCGCGCAGGGGATGTCGGTCAGGGCGCCGGTACGGACGTCCTGCACGCGCACGCCGGTCACGCCCGGCGGGGCGTCGTCGCCCAGCACCTCGGTCACGGCATGGTTCCACAGGACCTCGATCTTCGGGTGCCTGAACAGCCGGTCCTGCAGGATCCGCTCGGCCCGCAGTGCGTCGCGGCGGTGGACCAGCGTCACCTTGCTCGCGAAGTTCGTGAGGAACAGCGCCTCCTCGACCGCGGTGTTGCCGCCGCCCGCGACCACCACCTCGCGGCCCCGGTAGAAGAATCCGTCGCAGGTGGCGCAGGCCGAGACGCCGAAGCCCTTCAGCCGCTCCTCGGACGGCAGGCCCAGCCACTTCGCCTGCGCGCCCGTCGCGAGGATCACCGCGTCGGCGGTGTAGGTGTGCCCGCTGTCGGCATGGGCCGCGAAGGGGCGCCGCGCGAGATCGAGCCGCGCGATGTGGTCGGTGACGACCTCCGCCCCCATGGCTTTCGCGTGCGCCTCCATCCGCACCATGAGGTCGGGGCCCTGCACCTGCGTGTCGCCGGGCCAGTTCTCCACCTCGGTCGTGATGGTGAGCTGGCCGCCGGGCTGGATGCCCTGGATCAGCACCGGGTGCAGCATCGCCCGCGCGGCATAGACCGCGGCGGTGTAGCCGGCGGGTCCCGAGCCGATGATGAGAAGGCGGGTATGGCGCGTGTCGGTCAAGATGATGCCCCGGCGTTCGGTTTCGGCCGCCAGATATAGGGTCTCGCGCCGCCGGCCGAAAGCCCCGACCGGCCGGGCGCCACCGGCACGGCGTTGCGCGGGCGCGAAACATTATTGCCGGCTTCGGCGTCGGACCCTATGCTTCGGCCGGGCAGGCCCGAGGGGGACGCATGCGCGGAACGAAGCTCGACCCGATCGACCGCCGGATCCTCGCGGAGCTTCAGGCCGACGGCCGCATGACCAACGTGGAGCTGGCCCGCCGCGTGGGCATTTCCGCCCCGCCCTGCCTCCGCCGCGTGCGGGCGCTGCAGGACGCGGGCTACATCCGCGGGTTCCACGCCGACGTCGACCCGCGCGAGCTGGGGTTCGAGGTTCAGGTCTTCGCCATGGTCCGCCTGCAGAGCCAGGCCGAGGCGGACCTCGCCGCCTTCGAGGCGCTGGCGCGGGGCTGGCCGCTGGTGCGCGAGTGCCACATGCTCAACGGCGAGATCGACTTCATCCTGAAGTGCGTGGCCCCCGACCTGTCCTCGTTCCAGAGCTTCCTCACCGAACGGCTGACCTCGGCGGCCAACGTGGCCAGCGTGAAGACGAGCCTCGTGATCCGTTGCGCCAAGGACGAGCCGGCGGTGCCCTTCGAGGTGCTGGAGGCGCGGTCGGCCACGGCGGAGGCCGGCCGGGCCTGACGGGGGCGGGCCGGACCGGGCCGGGGATCAGCGCGCGGCGGCGGCCGGCTGGCGCGGGACCGGCACCGGGGCCGGCGGCGCGGCGGGCCTGTCCGCCGGGACGCAGTTGCGGACCGAGCTCTGCCAGGGAAGGCCCGGCGCGGCCTTCGCGCTCGTGGCGATGACGGCGGCCAGCCAGCGGCGATTGGTCTTCATCGTCTGTCCCCCTCGCGTTCTGCGTCGCTTGGCCGGACGAACCGGCCTCGGGTCTTGACACTGACAGACCATTGCGGCCGAGGTTTGACAACCTTCACGGGCATGACGATCGGCAGGCCGAGGCGCGCCGGTCACGAAAGGGTGCGGAAACCCGCCCATTCTCAGGGACTTGCCAAGCGGACCCGCGCCACCCGGCGCGATTTGCGGCAATTTGGCGGCGACTTGCGCCCCGACTCGGCCACGCGGGCTAAAGACGGATGACCGAGACCAGACGCCCGTAATCCGCCTCGCCCGCCTGAGTCGCGCGCCGGTACGAGAAGAAGCGCGCCGGATCGGAAACGGTGCAGTGCCCCATCCAGCGCGCCTCGGCGATCCCGGCGGCGCGAAGCCGCCCGAGGCTGTAGCCCGGCAGGTCGAACAGGTGGCGGTCGCCCCGGCTGGGACGGAAGAACCGCGCGGCATCCGGGTCGTCGGCGGCGAAGGCCGCGCGGAACTCCGGCCCCACCTCGTAGGCGTCGGGGCCGATCGTCGGGCCGATCGCCGCGCGGGTGCGGCCCCGTTGCGCGCCCAGACGCTCCATCGCGTCGAGCACGGCCTCGAGCACGCCGGCCTTCGCGCCGCGCCAGCCGGCGTGCGCGGCCCCGATCACGCCCGCCTCCGCATCGGCAAGCAGGACGGGCTGGCAGTCGGCGGACAGCACCCCCAGCGCGAGGCCGGGCCGGTCGGTGACCAGCGCGTCGGCGCGCGGCCGTCCGGCCGCGAAGGGGCCGGTCGCGGTCACGACCTCGGCCGAATGGACCTGGTGCAGCGTCAGCAGCCTGTCCGCCTCCACCCCCATCGCCGCAGCGACCCGCGCGCGGTTCGCCGCCACGGCCGAGGGGATGTCCGACGAGCCCGGCCCGCAGTTCAGCGTGCCGAAGAGGCCGACGGAGACGCCGCCTCCGCGCGTGAAGAAGCCGTGCCGCGCGGGCAGGTGGCCGGCGGTCAGCGCCTCGATCACGGGACGGCTCCCCAGTGCGGGGCGGGGTCGAACCCCGGCGGCGGGGGGGTTCCCGGCGGGTGCAGCGCCATGGCCTTGAACAGCGCCCCCATCGCCTGCGGGTGGGTCAGCCGGCGCTGCGCGGCCCGGTGCGCGGCCAGCGCGTCGCCCGAGAGCCGCTCCGCCAGGCGGTCGGCGCGCGCCGCGATCCCCAGCCGCTCCAGCAGCGCGCCCTGCGCGGTCATCCCGGTGCAGAGATCCGGCCCCGCTGCCAGCGCCAGCGCCTCGAAGTCGACGTGCGCGGTCAGGTCTGCCTCGCCCGGCGTCGAAAGCGGCGGCGCGAAGGCGTGGCCCCGCAGCGCCTGAAGCGTGTCGCCCGACGACCGCCAGCCGCCGTAGTCGACGACCAGCGCGGCCCCGCCCCGCGCGCGCAGGACCGCGGCCATCCGCGCGGCGACGGGCGTCAGGGCGGGGCAGACCTCGACCACCTGCCCGGGCGCGTCGGCGGCGAAGCGCGCGCCGGGGCCCGCCGCGTCGGGCCGGTCGACGAAGACGGGGACGCCCCCCTCGACCCCGACCCAGCGCCGGGTCCAGCCGAAGCCCTCGCGCCGGTAGCGCTCGATCGGCAGGGCGTCGAGGAACTCGTTGGCGATCAGGAACAGCGGGCGGTCGTCGGGCAGGCCGTCGACCCCGTCGACCCAGCGGATCCCCCCCGCCGGCCCCGTGCCCAGCCGGTCGGCCTGGAGCCGGCGCAGCGCGGGCGAGGCCTCGACCAGCACGACGGCCGCCCCGGCGTGAAACCCCGGAACGCCCTGCGTCGCGCGCAGCACGTCGGCCATCAGCGTGCCGCGGCCCGGCCCCAGCTCGGCCAGCGCGAAGGGCGCGGGCGCCCCCTGGTCCAGCCAGGCCTGCGCGAGGCACAGACCCAGAAGCTCGCCGAACATCTGGCTGATCTCGGGCGCGGTCGTGAAGTCGCCCGCCGCGCCGAAGGGATCGCGCGTGGCGTAGTAGCCATGCTCCGGATCCATCAGGCAGGCGGCCATCCAGTCGGGCAGGGGCATCGGGCCGCTCGCGGCGATGCGCGCGACGAGCCGCCGCTCAAGCGGGGTCATGCACCGGGCGGCGGACCCGCAGCACCAGCCACAGCCCCGCGGCGATCATCGGCAGCGACAGGAGCTGCCCCATCGTCAGGCCCCAGCCCCCCCAGTGGACCGCGAGGCCGAGGGGGTTGCCCTCGGACACGAACTGCGCGTCGGGCTGGCGGACGAACTCCACCGCGAACCGCGCGAGGCCGTAGCCGCCGATGAAGACCCCCGCGACCCGGCCCGGCGTGGTCAGCCAGCCGCGCCGCCAGACGAGCCAGAGCAGGACCGCGCCCAGCACCAGCCCTTCCAGCACCGCCTCGTAGAGCTGGCTGGGGTGCCGGCCGCAGAGGCCGACCACGCCGGGGCAGGTCTGGGCCGCCTCGCCCGGGAAGGCCACGGCCCAGGGCAGGTCCGTGGGCCGGCCCCAGAGCTCGGCGTTGATGAAGTTGGCGATCCGCCCGAGGAACAGTCCCGGCGGCGTCGCGTAGGCCAGCGCGTCCGCGCCCGGCAGGAGCGGGATGCCCTCGCGCGAGAAGAAGATCCACGCGGCGACCATCACGCCGAGGAGGCCGCCGTGGAAGGACATGCCCCCCTCCCAGACCATCAGGATCTCCAGCGGGTTCGCCAGGTACTTGCCGGGGTTGTAGAACAGCACCGACCCCAGCCGCCCGCCGATGATGACCCCGAGGATCACCCAGGTGAGCAGCCGTTCCACCTGTTCGGCGGTCATCGGCGCGGCCCCGCCCCACAGCGCCGGGCGGCGGACGAGGGTCGTGACCATCCGCCAGCCGATCAGGAGGCCCACGATGTAGGCCAGCGCGTACCAGCGAAGCGCCAGCGTGACGCCGAAGACCGTGAAGGACACGATCTCGGGCGAGATGTCGGGGAACGGGAGGGGGGTCATGTGGGCCTGCGCGGATTGCCCAGCCTTGTCCCGCGCGCGGCGGCGAATGTCAACGAGCCGTCCGGCCTTGCCGGGCCCGCCGGGTGGGACATATTGCGGCAGGGCAGGAAAGGACCGACCGGATGCAGTCACGCAACAAGTTCCTCGACGACATGTCGCAGCTCATGACCAACGCGATGGGCGTGGCCCAGGGCGCCAAGGCCGAGGCCGAGACGGCGATGAAGGGGCTGGTCGACCGCTGGATGGCCGACCGCGACTTCGTCACCCGCGAGGAGTTCGACGCGGTGCGCGCCATGGCCCAGAAGGCCCGCGAGGAGAACGAGGCCCTCGCCGCCCGCGTCGCGGCGCTCGAGGCCGCGCGCGACCCGGGCCAGCCCGCCGCCTGAGAGCGGATCCGACGTCACCTGCGCCGCGCCGCGCTTGATCGCGCGCCGGAATCGCGCGAGTCTCGGCGGTGGGAAGCGGCCCGTTCGCGCCCCACTTGTCCACAGGAGAGTGCGGCGGATCGTGCTTTACAGCCTTCCGCATCCCGATCACCATATCTAGTAATGAACGTGTTCGGTGACGCCGCCCTTGGCCGTATGCACCGCTTGTGGTGGAGCGCCGCCCTGTTCGGGCTTGATGATGGGGCTGGACCGTGCCGCTTTCCCGACTCGCCGACCTGAACGCCGGCCCTCACCCGATCGACCTGGTGGAGACGCTGGCCGCGCTTCACGACTGGGCCTTCGACCGGCTGACCGACGACCAGATCGCGATGTCGGTCGAGGGGCAGTGGCGCACCTATGCGCTGACGATGGCCTGGTCGGCCGCCGACGAGATGCTGCGCCTCGTGTGCAGCTTCGAGATGGAGCCGCCCGCGGGACGGATCGGCGCGCTCTACGAGATGCTCAACGCCTGCAACGACCGGGTCTGGACCGGGGCCTTCTCGTGGTGGCCCGACGAGAAGCTCATGGTCTGGCGCTACGGCCTTCTGCTGGGCGGCGGCCAGTCTCCCGCGCCCGAGCAGATCGAGCGTCTGGTGGGCAGCGCCGTCACGATGGCGGAGCGGTTCTACCCCGCCTTCCAGCTGGTCGTCTGGGCCGACCGGACGCCCGCGCAGGCGCTGCAGGTCGCCATTGCGGAGGTGGGCGGCCGCGCCTAACCTGCCGCGGGACCGGGGGCGCCGCATGAACGACGACATCCTTTCGCGGGACGGGCTGGCCCTGCTCGGCTGCGGCCACATGGGGTCCGCGCTGCTGGCGGGCTGGCTGGCGGGCGGGCTGCCGCCGGGCTCGGTCTGGGTGGCCGAGCCGCGCCCGTCGGACTGGCTGCGCGCGACGGGGGTGCGCCTGAACGAGGGGATGCCGCCCGCCCCCGCGATCGCGGTGATCGCGGTCAAGCCGCAGGCGATGGCCGACGCGCTGCCGGCGCTGCGCGCCTTTGGCGGGGGCGACACGCTGGTGCTGACGGTGGCGGCGGGCACGCGGCTCGCCGCCTACGAGACGGCGCTGGGCACGGGCACGCGGATCGTGCGGGCCATGCCCAACCTGCCGGCCTCGGTCGGGCGGGGGGTCACGGCGATCTGCGGGAACGGCGCCGCGACCCCCGCCGACCTGGACCTGGCCGAGCGGCTGCTGTCGGCCGTGGGGCAGGTCGTGCGGCTGGAGGGGGAGCACCAGATGGACGCGGTCACCGCGCTGTCCGGCTCCGGCCCGGGCTATGTCTTCCACGTCATCGAGGCCCTGGCTGCGGCCGGGGTCGCGGCCGGGCTGCCCGGGCCGATGGCGATGACGCTCGCACGCGGGACGGTCGCGGGGGCCGGCGAACTGGCGCACCGCTCGCCCGAGACGGCAGCCGCGCTGCGCCGGGGCGTGACCTCGCCCGGCGGCACCACCGAGGCGGGGCTGCGCGTGCTCATGGACCCCGCGACGGGCCTCGGGCCGCTGATGGCCCGCGCGGTGCTGGCCGCGCGCGACCGGGGACGGGAGCTCGGCGCATGACGATCATCTGGGACGATTTCGCGAAGGTCGACATCCGCGTGGGCCGCATCACCCGCGCCGAGCCTTTCCCCGAGGCGCGCAAGCCCGCGCTGAGGCTCTGGGTCGACTTCGGGGCGGAGATCGGCGTGAAGCGGTCGTCGGCGCAGGTCACCGCGCACTACGCGCCCGAGGCGCTGGTGGGGCGGCAGGTGCTCGCGGTCGTGAACTTCCCGCCCCGCCAGATCGGCCCGGTCCTGTCCGAGGTGCTCGTCCTCGGCGTCCCGGACGCGGCGGGCGAGGTCGTGCTGGTCGGCCCCGGCCACGACGTGCCGCTCGGGGGGCGCCTGTTTTGAAGCCATCCCTGCTCATCACCCGCCCGCTGCCCGCCGCCGTGATGGAGGCCGCGCGCGACCGCTTCGACGTGACCGCGCGCGAGAGCGGGCAGCCCCTGTCCGACGACGAGCTCCGCGCGGCGCTGCGCGACCACGACGCGGTGCTGCCGACGCTGGGCGACCGCTTCCAGTCGGCCGTCTTCGCCGCGGTCTTCGCGCCGCGCGCGAGGATCCTCGCGAACTTCGGGGTGGGCTACAACCATATCGACGTGGCCGCCGCCCGCGCCGCCGGGATCGTCGTGACGAACACCCCCGGCGCCGTCACCGAGGCCACCGCCGACATCGCGCTGACGCTGATCCTGATGACCGCGCGCCGCGCGGGCGAGGGGGAGCGCCTGGTCCGCGCCGGCCGCTGGGAGGGCTGGCACCCGGTGCAGATGCTGGGGATGCATCTGGGCGGCCGGACGCTCGGCGTGATCGGCATGGGGCGGATCGGGCGCGCCATCGCCCGCCGCGCGCACCTGGGGTTCGGGATGGAGGTCGTGTTCTTCAACCGGTCGTCCCTGGCCGATGCGGGCGTGCCGGCGCGCCAGGTCGACCTGGCGACGGCGCTGGGGGCGGACGTGGTGGTGGTGGCGGTGCCGGGCGGGCGCGAGACGCATCACCTGATCGACGCGGAGGCCCTCGGCCGGATGAAGCCGCATGCGATCTTCGTGAACATCGCCCGCGGCGACGTGGTGGACGAGGCGGCGCTGGTCCGGGCGCTGAAGCAGGGCCGAATCGCCGGCGCGGGCCTCGACGTCTACGAGTTTGAGCCCGAGGTGCCCGAGGCGCTGCGCGCCATGGAGAACGTGACCCTTCTGCCACACCTCGGCACCGCCGCGCTGGAGGTGCGGACCGCGATGGGGATGATGGCGCTGGAGAACCTCGCCGCCTTCTTCGAGGGGCGCGAACCGCCGAACCGCGTCTGAAGCCGGCCCCATGATCGTCTCGCGCGCGCGGCGCTTCGTCTTCGTCCACATCCCGAAGACGGGCGGCACCGCGCTGTCGCTCGCGCTCGAGGCGCGCGCGGCGGCCGACGACATCCTGGTCGGCGACACGCCGAAGGCCCGCGCGCGGCAGGGGCGGCTGGCCGGGCTGACGACGCGCGGGCGGCTCTGGAAGCATTCGACGCTGGCCGACATCGACGGCCTGCTCGCGCCCGGCGAGGCCGAGGGCCTCTTCGTGGTGACGCTGGTGCGCAACCCCTGGGACCGGATGGTGAGCCTGTACCACTGGCTGCGGACGCGCGGCTTTGCGCATCCCGCCGTGGGGCTGGCGCGGGCGCACGGCTTTTCGGGCTGGCTGAACCACCCGCGGACGCAGGCGATGATCGCCGCCGCGCCTGCGTCGTCCTACACGCGCGACGCGGGCGGCACCGACCGCGCGACCCTCTGCGCGCGGCTCGAGGAACCGGGCGACCTCGCCCCCTTCGAGGCGCATCTGGGCTTCCGCCTGACGCCCCTGCCGCACGCCAATGCGGGCGACCGTCCGGCGGGCTGGCGGGGGGTCTACACCGACGCCGACGCGGAGCTTGTGGCCCGGCTCTGCGCCGAGGACGTCGCGCGCTTCGGTTACGGCTTCGAGGACGGCGCGTCGGCGGGGAAGGGGCTGCCGTCGCGGCGCGTGTAGGCGGTGCCCCCGGGCGTCTTCGTGAAGCGCATGTCGACGTCGGAGTAGGTCACGTCCTCCACCGGCGACCGGGAGCCGACCACGAGGAACCGCGCCTCCTCCGCCCCGTCGTTGCGGAAGTGGTGGCCGTCCGCGACGCCCGCCGGGAAGGCCGCGCAGTCGCCGGGACGCATGACCGTCTCGCCCCCGTCCTCGACCAGCACGCAGGTGCCCGTCAGCATCATCACGAACTCGTCCTCCCGCGCGTGCCAGTGGCGCATCGACGACAGGCTTCCAGGGGCGAGGATCGTCACGTTCGCGCCGAACTGCGTCAGCCCGCCCGCCTCTCCCAGCCGCAGGGAGGAGCGGCCCGCCACCATGGCGGCGTAGGGGGCGGGGTAGGACGAGCCGGATTTCACAGGAACGGCGGCGAGGTCGATCTTCGGCACGGCTCCCCCCTAGCGACGGCTCTCCAGCTCGGAATTGAACAGGCGGAGCCGGTGGGTCAGGTTGTCGTGGTCGATCACGCTCGACCAGTGCTCGAACAGGAACGACAGCGCCTCGCCCTCGTCAAGCCCCGCCTCGGCCGCGAAGCGGCGCAGCGCGCGGTAGCTGTCCTCGGTCATCGCCACGGGAAACCGGCGGGTCAGTCGGAAGCGCTTGGGCATCGGCGGTCCTGTCCATCCTTGCGGGACGCGAAGGCCCCCGCACGCCCCGATGCGCAGACCTTTGCGCCGATACTAGGGCAGGATCCGTCAGGAGGCGAGGCTCGTGTCGCGCCAGCGGGTGCTGTCGGCGATCACCGCCCGCAACTCCGCGATGCGGGCATCGAGGTCGGCGCGCTCCATCTCCATCGCGCTCAGGCGTTCGGCGGCCAGCGCCTGCGCCTCGCGCACCTGCCGCTCGTCGTTGCCGTCCTGATCGTACATGTCGAGGAGCTGGCGGATGTCCTCGAGCGAGAACCCGTAGCGCTTGCCCCGCAGGATCAGCGTCAGCCGCGCGCGGTCGCGGGCCGTGAACAGCCGCCGCGTGCCCTGACGGACCGGAAACAGCAGCTCCTTCGCCTCGTAGAAGCGCAGGGTCCGCGGCGTCACGCCATAGGCGTCGCACATCTGGCGGATCGTCATCAAGGCAGTCGTCATCATTGGCCCGTGAGGTCTGCAGGGAACAGGGCGGATGTTTGTGATCGAAACCGGGTCGTGGCCAGCCGAATGACGCGCCCCGGCGGCATAACGTGGCGTCAAACAAGCATTTGAAAGCGCTATCAAATGCCAAAATCGATTGTCAGCCGGCCCGGGCTTGCACCGGCCGGTTGTCCGCCTCCGATTCCCGCAGGGAACGGGCCGCCTCGTCGCGCAGGCGGACGAGGTCGGTGATCGTCGCCGTCAGTTCATCGCGCTGATCTCGCAAATTGGCAAGCTGCCGATTCGCATATTGCACAAAAACCGCGAGTTGCGGCCCGAGGCCCTCGTCGTCGTAGAGCTTCAGCCACTGGCGGATCTCCTCGAGCGAGAAGCCGAAGCGGCGGCCGCGCAGGATCAGCGTCATCCGCGCCGCCTCGCGCGGGCCGTAGAACCGGGACCGCCCGACACGGGCCGGGGCCAGAAGTTCGATGTACTCGTAATAGCGCAGCGTCCGGGGGGTGACCCCGAAGCGTTCGCACATCTCGCGAAGGGAAAGACGGAGGTCAGGCATGGGACGCCTCCTTTCGCAGCGTCACATGGGGGCGCGGCCCCTGTTTCGCAATTCGCAGCAACGCATGGCAGCCTTGCGCTCCGGTCAGGCGACCGCGAGGATGCGGCGGACGGAGGTGGGCATGGACGATCCCCTGGACCTGGCGCGGCGGTTCCTCGCCTCGATGCCGCACTGCATGGCGCTCGGCATGCGGATCGACGCGACGGGGCCGGGCACGGCCACCCTGTCGATGGCCTGGGACGCGCGACTCGTGGGCGACGCCGCGACCGGCGTGATCCATGGCGGCGCCGTCTCGGCGCTGATGGACACGGCGAGCGGGGCGGCGGTCATGGCGCATCCCTCGGCCCCCGCGGGGACCGCGACGCTCGACCTGAGGATCGACTACATGCGCGCGGCGACCCCGGGTCAGCGGATCGTAGCCCGCGCCCGCTGCCACCACGTCACCCGCACGGTGGCCTTCGTGCGCGCGACGGCCCACGACGACGCCGAGGGGCCGGTTGCGACCGCCACCGGGGCCTTCACGATGGAACGGCCGGAATGACGCGCCCCCTCCCCGAATCCCCGCAGGCCGTCGAGGCTCGCCGGGACGCGGCGCTGCGGCGGCTGGTCGGCGACCTGCCCTACGCGGCCTTTCTCGGTGCCGTCTTCGACCGGCGGGGGGACGAGCTGACCGCGGTCCTGCCCTTTGCGCCGCACCTCGTGGGAAACCCGCGCGGGCCCGCGCTTCACGGGGGGGCGATCGCCGCCTTCCTCGAGATCACGGCGATCGTGGAGCTCGGCTGGTCCGCGATCTGGCCGGCGATGGAGGCTGCGGACCCTGCGGCGCCGCGCCACCTGCCCAAGACGATCGACTTCACCGTGGACTACCTGCGCGCGGGCCTGCCGCGCGACGCCTACGCGCGGGCGCGGGTGAACCGCTCGGGCCGGCGCTATGCGTCGGTCCATGTGGAGGCCTGGCAGGACAGCCGCGCGCGGCCCATGGCGCAGGCGACCGGGCATTTCCTGGCCGCCGAGCCGGGATCCTGACCTCAGGGCCGCACGAGGCGGAACGCGGCGGATGCGCCCCAGCCTGCCGCCACCGCCAGCACGAGCGACAGCACGCCGTAGGCGAGCGGGTCGTTCCGGGCCATCTGGGTGAAGATGCGCTCGAGCCCGGTCTTGCGCACCGCGATCGGGCGCTCCACCGCGTCGATCACGCGGCCGCCGCGCAGCAGGAAGATGCGCACGGCATAGGTGCCCTCGACGAGGTTGGCGGGAAGCGCCACGTCGGCGCGGAACAGCGTCTCGTCCGTCAGCGTCACCGAGCCCTCGTCGACGACGTAGTTGCCCCGCCTGGTCTGGAGCCGGATCAGCGCCTCGAGGAAGTCGGGCGAGCCTTCGGCCTCGGCGGCGATGCCCACGGCGCGGATCGTGCGCGGGATGCTGATGCGGTGGCGCAGGTCGTCGGTCGCGCGAAGGATCCGGTCCAGCGGGCGTGTCGTGGCGATGGCATAGAAGCTGGGCGCGCGGTCGATGGTGACGGCCGCGTTGTTGACCCAGATGCCCGCGACCCGGTCGCGGCGGCGCACGACCGTCTCCACCGGGGGGCCGGCGACGGTCACGATCACCTGGAGCGCTCCGCCCCCCGGCGGCGGGGCGTCGCGCCGAACCGCCCCGTAGACGAGGATCTCGGACCCGGCGAAGTTGGTGGTGATCGCCACCTGCGTCTGGCTCAGGCCCGCGACAATGCGCTCGGGCACCTGCGCGGCGGCCGGCGCGGCGGGCGCGGGGGCGAGGAGGAGCGCGAGGACAAGGACCGGCGCGCGGATCATGGCAGCCGCGTCGAGGTCAGCGAGTAGGGCTCGGCCGGGGTGAGCAGGAGGTCGAGCGCGATCCGCCCCGCCACGAGCAGCACCAGCAGCGCGAGCAGGATGCGAAGCTGGTCGGCGCGCAGCCGGAGGCCCACCTGCGCGCCGAACTGCGCCCCGACCACGCCGCCGAGGATCAGCACGAGCGCGAGCAGCATGTCGACCGTCTGGCTGGTCACGGCGTGCAGCAGCGTGGTGAAGGCCGCGACGAAGATGATCTGGAACAGCGACGTGCCGATGACGACCTTCGTCGGCATTCCCAGAAGGTAGATCATCGCGGGCACCATGATGAAGCCGCCGCCCACCCCCATCACCGCGGCGAGGAAGCCGACGAAGGCGCCCACCGCCAGCGGCGGCAGCACGCTGATGTAGAGGCCCGAGGCGCGGAACTTCATCTTGAAGGGCAGGCCGTGGATCCAGTTGTGGGTATGCGCCCGCCGCACCGGGGTGCCCTCCGCGCTGCGCCACCAGGATCGCAGCCCCTCCTGCAGCATGATCGCGCCGACGATGCCGAGGAACAGCACGTAGGCGAGCTGCACGAACAGGTCGACCTGCCCCGCCGCCGTCAGCAGCCGGAAGACCCAGATGCCGAAGCCCGACCCGGCCAGGCCCCCGGCGAGCAGCACCCCCCCCATGCGGAAGTCGACGGCCTTGCGCCGCACCTGCGCCAGCACCCCGGACACCGACGAGGCGACCACCTGGTTGGCCCCGGTCGCCACCGCCACCGCCGGCGGCACGCCGAGGAAGAACAGCAGCGGCGTGATCAGGAACCCGCCCCCCACGCCGAACAGCCCCGACATGAAGCCCACGATCCCGCCCATGCCCAGCAGCAGGAAGGCGTTGACCGAGACCTCGGCGATGGGAAGGTAAAGCTGCATGGGGGCCGGGGGCTGGCGGGACGGGAGGTGCGACACCGGACGGGACGGGACCGCCGGTCGGGCCGGTGCCGCGCACCGCGCCCGCCGGCGTCACCCCCGGCCGCTTCGCCTTCGGCCGTGCCGCTCAGCGTTCCTTGACATAGGGCTCCCCCCCGGCGCGGGGCGGGATCGCCTTGCCGACGAAGCCCGCCAGGATCACCACCGTCAGCACGTAAGGCAACGCCTGCATGAACTGGACGGGCAGAGCGACGACGCCGAGGTCGATCGACTGGTAGCGGATCGCCAGCGCCTCGAGCAGGCCGAACAGCAGGCAGGCCCCCAGCGCGTACCATGGCCGCCACTTCGCGAAGATGAGGGCCGCCAGCGCGATGTAGCCCTTGCCGGCGGTCATCTCGCGCCCGAAGCCCGCCGCCAGAGCGGTGGCGAGGTAGGTCCCCGCCAGTCCGCACAGCACGCCGCAGATCATCACCGCCGCGTAGCGGATGCCCCGCACGCTGACGCCGGCCGTGTCGACGGCCGCCGGGTTCTCGCCCACCGCGCGCAGCCTGAGGCCGAACCGCGTGCGGTAGAGCAGCCAGGCCGAGGCGGGCACGACGAGGAAGGCCACGTAGACGAGCACCGAATGCCCCGAGATCAGGTCGGCGTAGACCGGCCCGAGCACCGGCACGCCCGACAGCGCGTCGGCGAAGGGCAGCCGGATCTCCGCGAACCGGGCGTCGCCCTCCAGCGACGGGGTCCGCCCGCCCAGCCCGAACCAGTTCTGCGCGAGGAGCACCGTGAGGCCCGAGGCGAGGAAGTTGATCGCCACCCCCGAGATGAGCTGGTTTCCCCGGAAGGTGATCGACGCGAGTCCGTGGATCGCCGAGAGCGCCAGCGAGGCCGCGATCCCCGCCACGAGACCCAGCCACACGTTGCCCGTGACGAAGGCCGTCGCCGCCGACAGGAAGGCGGCGGCGAGCATCTTCCCCTCCAGCCCGATGTCGAAGATCCCCGCGCGCTCCGAATACAGCCCCGCCATGCAGGCGAGCAGCAGGGGCGTCGCCAGCCGGATCGTGGAATCGAGGATCTGGATCAGGGTTCCGAAATCCATCACGGCCCCTTCCTGCGGAGGAGGAGGAACGCCTGCTCCACCGGCTGCCGCACCATGTTGTCGAGCGCGCCGGTGAACAGGATCACCAGCGCCTGGATCACCACGATCAGCTCGCGCGGGATCGAGGTCCAGAGCGCGAGCTCCGCGCCCCCCTGGTAGAGGAACCCGAACAGGATCGCCGCCAGCAGGACGCCGAAAGGGTGGCTGCGGCCCATCAGCGCCACCGCGATGCCGATGAAGCCCGCGCCCTCGACGCTGTTCAGCAGCAGCCGGTTCGCCTCGCCCTGCACGGTGTTGACCGCCATCAGCCCCGCGAGCGCGCCCGAGATGACCATGGCCCACATCGTGATCCGCACCGGGCTTATGCCGGCGTAGACCGCGGCCCTCTCGGACTTGCCGAAGGCGCGGATCTGGTAGCCGAGCCGCGTCCGCCAGATCAGCGCCCAGACGAGCGCGCAGGCCGCGAGCGCGATGAGAAGGCTGACGTTGGCGGGCGTCGCGTCCGAGAACGGGATGCCGACGAGGCCCAGCACCGCGTCGAGACCCGGCAGGTTCGTCGTCTCGGGGAAGCGCGCCGAGGCCGGGTCCATCGACCCCGGCGGGCGCAGGACATTGACGAGCAGGTAGTTCAGCAGGCTCGCCGCGATGAAGTTGAACATGATCGTCGTGATGACGATGTGGCTGCCGCGCCGGGCCTGAAGCCAGGCGGGCATCGCCGCCCAGGCCGCCCCGAACAGCGCCGCCGCCGTGGCGGCCCCGAGCAGCGCCAGCGACCAGTGCGGCCAGGGCACGAAGAGGCTGGCAAGCGCGACCCCGAGGCCCCCCAGCGTCGCCTGCCCCTCGCCGCCGATGTTGAAGAGCCCCGCGTGGAAGGCGACCGACACGGCGAGGCCCGTGAAGATGAAGTTGGTGGCGTAGTAGAGCGTGTAGCCCCAGCCGTAGGTCGACCCCACCGAGCCCTCGATCATGACCGTCAGCGCCTCGACCGGGCTTTCGCCGATGGCCCAGATGACCGCGCCCGAGATCGCGAAGGCGATGATCAGGCTGATCAGCGGCACCAGCACCACGTCGGCCCAGCCCGGCATCCGCTCCATCAGGCGGCCCCCTGCGGGGCACCGGCAGCCACCCCCGCCATCATCAGGCCCAGCGCGCGCTCGTCGGCGGCCCCGGGGTCGGCCTCGCCCATGATGCGGCCGTCGAACATGACGAGGATGCGGTCGGACAGCGCAACGATCTCGTCGAGCTCCACGCTGACCAGAAGGATCGCCTTGCCCGCGTCCCGCAGGGCGACGATCTGCTTGTGGATGAACTCGATCGCGCCGATGTCGACCCCGCGCGTGGGCTGCCCGATCAGCAGCAGGTCGGGGTTCCGCTCGATCTCGCGCGCCAGCACGATCTTCTGCTGGTTGCCGCCCGAGAAGGCCTTGGCGGGCAGCCGGCAGTCGGGGGGGCGCACGTCGAAGCGCTCCATCTTGCCCTGCGCCTCGCGCCGCAGCGCGTCGTTGTCCATGAGGAGCGCGTTCGCCTGATAGGCCGCGTCGTGGTGGTAGCCGAAGGCCACGTTCTCCCACGCGGCGAAGTCCATGATGAGGCCGAGGTGCTGGCGGTCCTCGGGGACATGCGCGATCCCCTGCGCGCGGCGCGAGCGGCCGTCGGACCGGCGGCCCGTCAGGTCGAGCGGCTCGCCGTTCAGCCATGCCTCGCCCGTGCCCCGGGCGATGCCGCCCAGAACCTGCAGAAGCTCCGACTGCCCGTTCCCGGCGACGCCCGCGATGCCGAGGATCTCGCCCGCGCGGACGTGCAGGTCGATGCCGCGCAGCCGTTCCACCCCCTGCGCGTCGCGGACGCGCAGCCCCTTCACCTCCAGCACCACGCGGCCCGGGCGCGCGGGCCCCTTCTCCACCTCGAGGAGCACCTTGCGGCCGACCATCAGCTCGGCGAGCTGCTCCGGGCTGGTCTCGGCCGTGCGCACCGTCGCCACCATCGTGCCGCGCCGCATCACCGACACGGCATCGGTGGTCTCCATGATCTCGCGCAGCTTGTGGGTGATGAGGACGATCGTCTTCCCCTGGTCGCGCAGCCCCCGCAGGATGCGGAACAGGTGGTCCGCCTCGGCGGGCGTCAGCACGCCGGTCGGCTCGTCGAGGATCAGGATCTCGGCCTGCCGGTAGAGCGCCTTCAGGATCTCCACCCGCTGCTGGTGGCCGACAGACAGGTCCTCGATCAGCGCGTCGGGGTCGACGTCGAGCTCGTAGTCGCGGCTCAGGTCGGCGAGGACGCGCCGCGCCCGGGCCATGGAGCCGGCGAGCATCGCCCCCTCCTCCGCGCCGAGGATGATGTTCTCGAGCACGGTGAAGTTCTGGACCAGCTTGAAGTGCTGGAAGACCATCCCGATGCCTGCGCGGATCGCCGACTGGCTGTCGGGGATCGGGGTGGGGACGCCGCCGATCAGGATCTCGCCCGCGTCCGCGCGGTAGAAGCCGTAGAGGATCGACATCAGCGTCGACTTGCCCGCGCCGTTCTCGCCGATGATCCCGTGGATCGTGCCGCGCGCCACCGCGATGTCGATGTCGCGGTTGGCCTGCACGGGGCCGAACGCCTTCGAAATGCCCCGCAGCTCGATCGCGGGCGGGGCATCCGCGGCGGGGGCGGCCGTCACCGGCCGCGCCCCCTGATCGCGGTCCGCGCCATCAGAACTGGGCGGCGGGGCAGGAATCGTCGCTCATGTAGTCGTGGACCACGAGCTCGCCCGACTTGATCCGCGCGGCCGCGTCGTCGACGGCGGCCTGCATCTCGGGCGTCACGAGGCTCGCGTTGTACTCGTCCATGGCATAGCCCACGCCGTCGGCGGCAAGGTCGAGCACCGTCACCCCCGGCTCCATCGCGGTGCCTTCCTTGAAGGCGTTGTAGACCGCGACGTCCACCCGCTTGAGCATCGAGGTCAGGACCGACCCCGGATGCAGGTAGTTCTGGTTCGAATCGACGCCGATCGACAGGATCCCCTCGTCGGCCGCGGCCTGCAGCACGCCCATGCCCGTGGCCCCCGCGGCGGCGAAGATCACGTCGGCCCCCTGCTCCTTCTGCGCGCGCGCAAGCTCGCCGCCGCGCACCGGATCGTTCCACGCGGCCGGGGTCGTGCCGGTCATCGACAGCAGGACCGTCGCCTCGGGATTCGCGGCCTTCACGCCCTGCGCGTAGCCGCAGCCGAAGCGGCGGATCAGGGGGATGTCCATCCCGCCCACGAAGCCCACCGTGCCGGTCTTCGAGGCGAGCCCCGCCATCATGCCGACGAGGAAGCTGCCCTCCTGCTCGGTGAAGACGATCGACTTGACGTTGGGCTGCTCCACCACCGCGTCGATGATCGCAAAGCGCGTGTCGGGGAAGTCGGGCGCCACCTCGTTCAGCACGTCGCCGAAGGCAAAGCCCGTCATCACCACCGGGTTCGCGCCGGATTCCGCCAGCCGGCGCAGCGCCTGCTCGCGCTGGGCCTCGGAGGTCATCTCCAGCTCCTTGAAGGTGCCGCCGGTCTCCTCGGCCCACTTGGTCGCGCCGTTGAAGGCGGCCTCGTTGAAGGACTTGTCGAACTTGCCGCCGAGATCGAAGATGATCGCGGGCTCGGCGGCGGCGGCACCGGCCATCAGGGCCAGGCCGGAGGCGGCGGCCAGCAGCGGTCTCGTGAAGGTCATCAGGGTCTCCCGGTCGGGTTGTTGCTTGTGGCCACGCACCGCGCGGCGCGGCGCGGCGCTGGATCGTGGCGCAAACTTGGGGCGCAAGGGCGAAGCCGGTCAAGACACATTCGGTTGGGCCGCCGCGTAATTCGCGGCCTCACGGGCCAAGGTCGCGGGCCATCGCCAGGGCATCGACGGGCCGGCCGTCGGGGGTGCGGTAGTAGGCCCGCCGCAGGCCCGTCAAGGCGAAGCCCGCGCGGACGTAGAGCGCCGTCGCGGGCGCGTTGTCGGCCGCGACCTCGAGGAAGGCCCGTGCCGCACCCCGCCGCCGCGCCTGGTCGAGGAACCGCTGCACGAGCCGCGCGCCGATCCCGCGGCGCCGCGCCCCGGGGGCGACCGCCAGCGTCAGCAGCTCCGCCTCGCCCGCGACGGCGCGGCCGACGAGGAATCCCCCGGGCTCGGTCAGCAGGAAGCACAGCGGGTCGGCCGAGAGCCCCCGGAACGCGGCCTCGGGCCAGGGCGGCGGCACGGCGATGCAGGCGCGGTGCAGGGCGGCGAGGTCGGCGGGCGTCACGGCGGGTCGTGCAGGATGCGCGGCGGGGGGTCGGCCGGCAGCGCCGCGTCGGCGGCGCGCAGGTAGACCGGGGCGGGGCGGGGCTGCGGCGCGCCCGACCGCGCGGCGGCGATCCGCGCGACCGCCTCGGCGGGCGGGTAGCGCGCGGGCTGCCCATCGAGGCCCACGCGCAGCCCGGGCAGGGGGCCGGGGTCGTCGGCGGGCGCGATGCGGACGGGGCCGGGCCCGCCCGGGCCGAAGCTCTGCACGTGGACCGCCCCCCCGCGCGCGCCGTCGACCACCGTCAGCGGGCGGGGGTGGCCCAGCGCCAGCGCCTCCAGCCGGGGGACGCCGATGGCCGGGATGCCGAGGCCCAGCGCCAGCCCGCGCGCCGCCGCGACGGCGATCCGCACGCCGGTGAAGTTGCCGGGGCCGGTGCCGACGCCGATCCGCGCGAGGTCGCGCCAGGTCGCGCCCGCCTCGCCCAGCACGGCCTCGAGCATCGGCATCAGGCGCTCGGCCTGCCCCCGGTCCATCGGCTCGTGCGCCTGCGCGACGATCCGGTCCCCCGACAGCAACGCGGCCGCGCAATGCGCGGCCGACGTGTCGAAGCCGAGGACGAGGCGGCCGCCCACGCGCTCAGGCGGCGACGGGGCGGACTTCCTGCACCTCGGGGATGTAGTGCCGCAGCAGGTTCTCGATCCCCATCTTCAGCGTCAGCGTGCTCGAGGGGCAGCCCGCGCAGGCCCCCTGCATGTGCAGGTAGACCACGCCCCGGTCGAAGCCGTGGAACGTGATGTCGCCCCCGTCCTGCGCGACGGCGGGACGGACGCGGGTATCCAGCAGCTCCTTGATCTGGCGGACGATGTCGCCGTCGGGTCCGTCGTGGGCGGCGTGGCCCGAGGCCGCCTCGCCCTCCATCACCGCCGCGCCGGACTGGAAGTGCTCCAGGATCGCGCCCAGCACCGCGGGCTTGATGTGGTCCCACTGCACGGCGCCGGTCTTGGTCACGGTCACGAAGTCGGTCCCGAGGAACACGCCCGAGACGCCCGGCACCCCGAAGATGCGGCGGGCGAGGGGCGACTTCATCGCCGCCTCCATCGAAGGGAAGTCGGCCGTGCCGAGGTCGAGCACGGTCTGGCCCGGAAGGAACTTCAGCGTGGCGGGGTTCGGCGTCGACTCGGTCTGGATGAACATCGCAGGTCTCCGACAGGTTCGGTCGGATATGCGCCCCCGGGGCGGGCCTGTCAAGATTGGAACGATTCCAGATTGCGACCGATGGAAAAAGACCCGTGGCGCGGCGCCACGGGCCGAGAGCGGTCCGCCCGTCGCGACGGCCCTACTTCGCGCCCTTGTTTCCGCCCGAGGCCTGGCCGCCCTTGCGGCCGGCTTCCGAGGCACGGGCCGGGTCGTTCTTGAAGTTTCCGCCCGAGGCCCGCCCGCCCTTGCTGGCGATCTCGCGCTGTTTCGCACCGTCCATCGAGGCGAAGCCGCGGTTTTCGGTGCCCTTGCGTCCTTCGGTGTTGGCCATTGGTCCGTTCCTCTGCATCTCGGATGCCCCCGTGCCGGGACCGGCATCCACTGCCGAAAAAACGTGGCGTCGCGGGTATTGTTCCCTTGCCGCGGCAAAGTTGCCCGATGGTCAGGTGATGGCTTCCAGCCGCTCCTTCGTCATGTCGCCGGGCACGATCGTGATCGGGATCGGCAGGCTTCCCGAGTTGCGGCTCAGCGCGGTGACGAGCGGCCCCGGACCGCCCTTGTCGGTGCTTGCGCCCAGCACGAGGACGCCCACCTCGGGGTCGTCGCGCACCTGCGCGAGGATCTCGGCCACGGGGTCGCCCTCGCGGATCACCAGCTCCGGGTCCACGCCCTGCTTGTCGCGCATCCACTTGGCGAAGACCTCGAAATGCGCCTCGATCCGCTCGCGCGCCTCGGCCCGCATCAGGTCGGCCACGCCCATCCAGTGCTGGTACTCGTCGGGCGAGACGATTGACAGGATCTGCACCCCGCCCCCCGTCCGGCTGGCGCGGAAGGCGGCGAAGCGCATCGCGTTCAGGCATTCGCGGGTGTCGTCGAGCACGACGAGGAACTTGCGCATCGCGGGACTCCGGGCCGGGGCGTGGAAGTCTGGCCGAAGGCCCTCGGGCTGGCAAGCCGGCCCCGCGGTCAGGCGGCCTCGTCGAGCAGCGCCTGAAGGTCGAGCGCCGCGTTCACCATGCGCAGCGCGCCGTCCGCGTCGCGCGGCCAGTCGGCCGGATCGCGGTCGCGGTAAAGCTCCAGCCCGTTGCCGTCGGGGTCGCGCAGGTAGACCGCCTCGCTGACCCCGTGGTCGGCCGCGCCGTCGATCGGCACGCCCGCCGCGATCACCCGGCCCAGCACCGCGCCGAGGCTCGGGCGATCCGGCAGCAGGATCGCCGCGTGATAGAGGCCGGTGTGGCCGGGTCCGGGGGGCGTGCCGCCCCGGCTCTCCCAGGTGTTCAGCCCGATGTGGTGGTGATAGCCCCCGGCCGCGACGAAGGCCGCCTGCGCGCCGTAGCGCTGGACCAGCCGGAACCCCAGCACGCCGCAGTAGAACGCGAGCGCGCGCTCGAGGTCGGCGACCTTCAGGTGGACGTGTCCGATCCGGGTCGCGTCGGGCAGGCGTGCGGCTTGGGTCATGGCGCTCTCCGTCGTGGCGATGGCGCGACCCTAGGCCCTTCGCCGGCGCGGGGAAACGCCGTTGCCGCACAGGCGGCGTGCGGGAAAGGCCCCCGGCACCGGCCGCGCAATACCGGCCGGCACCGGGGAGGGAAGCGGGCCCTCGGCGGCGGCCGCGGCAATACGCGGCCTTCGCCCGTGTCCTGGGGAGGGGTCGGCCCGAATCGGCGCAGGGGCGCCGCGCACAGGGTCGCCGCATCCTGCGACGGGACGGTGACGCCGCGCGTCAGACGGCGCGCCGCATCCGCCGCAGGATCGCGCCTTGGATCAGGCTCGACGCAAGCCCCGCCGCGGCCAGCAGCAGCCCGACCAGCCCCGCGACCATGGCCTGCGCCACGTGCCCCAGCCGCACGGTCGCGCGCAGGAAGCGGGCGCGGCCCAGCACCTCGGCGCGCCCCAGCGCGCGGGGCCCCAGCGCCTCGGCGGCGTTGGCGATGCGGCGGGCGTCCGCGCCGTCCTCCACCTTGCCCAGCAGCTTCAGCGCGGTCGCGGGGTCGGTCGCGCGCGCGATGCGCCCCATGTCGGCCGCAAGCGCCGTCAGCGGCGCGAGCCGGTCGGGCCGCAGCACGCGCGCGAGGTCGTCCGCCGACCGCGCCCGGCGCAGCGCGCCCATGTCGACGCCCGCGCGCAGCGTCGAGAGGATCATGGCCGAGAGCCGCGGCGTCAGCAGCCCCATCCGGCGCGCGAGCTTGCCCAGCCCCGCGCCCACCTTCACCACGCCCGAGGACCCGCCCGTGGCCACCACCAGCGCGGTGGCCCCGAGCCCCACGGCGGAGAGCGCGAGGTCGATCTCGTCGACCGCGCCGCCCGTGCCCCAGGCCCAGCCCGCGCGGGCGAGGCCCGCCACGTCGCCCGCCGGCGTCAGCACCACGGGGGCCTGGCAGACGAGCGCCTGGCTCAGGGAGCACCGCGCCGCGTCCCAGAGGCAGGCGAGGCATCCGCCGGCCCGGGCGAGAAAGCCGCTGTCCGCGTCCCAGGCGGCCGCGCGGTCGGCGACGAGCGCGTCGGGCAGCGCCACGCCGCGATCCGCGGCGACGCCCTCGACCGCCGCGATCACCACCCAGTCGCGGGGTTCCCCGGCCAGCAGCGCCGACAGCCGCGCGGCGAGGCGGTCGGGCGTCGCCTCGCGCAGGAGCATCCGGTCGGTCGCGGCGCGGATCTCGGCGGCGGAGGCGTCGACGTAGGGGCGGAGCAGGGGGTTGCGCGCCACCTCGAGCGCCGACCAGCCCGCCAGCGCGGCCGACAGCGCCAGCAGGAGCGTCAGCCCCGCCCGCGCCAGCCCGCCCGCCACCGCCCTATCCCCGCGACCGGATCATGCCGAGGATGTCGTGCACCCCCTCGATCACCGGGCGCGCCAGCGCCTCGGCCCGGTCCGCGCCCTCGCCGAGGATCCGGTCGATCGCGGCCGGATCCTGCATCAGGTCGTTCATGCGCCGCGTGATCGGCTCCAGCACCGCGACCGCGAGGTCGGCGAGCGCGGGCTTGAAGCGCCCGAACTCCGCCCCCCCGTGCTCGGCGATCACCGCCTCGGGCGTGATGCCGGCAAGCCCCGCGTAGATGTTGACGAGGTTGCGCGCCTCGGGCCGGTCGCGCAGGCCCTCGAGCGTCACGGGCAGCGGCGCGGGGTCGGTCCTGGCCTTGCGGATCTTCTTCGCGATGGCGTCGGCGCTGTCGGTCAGGTTGATCCGGCTCTGGTCGCTGGGATCGGACTTCGACATCTTGGCGGTGCCGTCGCGCAGGCTCATCACGCGCGTGGCCGCCCCCTCGATGATCGGCTCGACCACGGGGAAGAAGTCGACGCCGTAGTCGCTGTTGAACTTCAGCGCGATGTCGCGCGCAAGCTCCAGGTGCTGCTTCTGGTCCTCGCCCACGGGAACCATGGTCGCCTTGTAGGCGAGGATGTCGGCCGCCATCAGCGCGGGATAGGCGAACAGGCCGAGGCTCGCGGCCTCCGCGTTCTTTCCGGCCTTGTCCTTCCACTGCGTCATGCGGCCCATCCAGCCCATGCGTGCCACGCAGTTGAAGACCCAGCCGAGTTCGGCGTGGGCCGGAACCTGGGACTGGTTGAAGAGGATCGACCGCGCGGGGTCGATGCCCGCCGCAAGGAAGCCCGCCGCGGCCTCGCGCGTCTGGCGGCGCAGGGCGGCCGGATCCTGCCAGACGGTGATCGCGTGCAGATCGACCAGGCAGTAGATCGTCTCGATGCCCTCGTTCTGCTTCTCGACGAAGCGCTTCAGCGCGCCGAGGTAGTTCCCCAGCGTCAGCCCGCCCGAGGGCTGGATGCCCGAGAAGATGCGCGGGGCGAAGGTCGTCCGGGGGGCGTCTGGCATCGCGGGCGGTCCTCGGGGTCTGGGCGAAAGGGGGGCTGGTGCGGGTCGGGCCTTGGGCTTAGCGTCCGGCCCCATGGCCGTCAATCGGCCCGCCCGGGGACCCCATGCCGCCAGACCGAAGCCAGCCGCCCCTGAACCCCCTGCCCTGGATCGTCTGGGCGCTGGTGCTGCCCATCGTCGCGATGGAGGTGACGCTGGCCGCCGGGCAGGCGGGGCTTGCCGGCGGGCCCGAGGCGATCGGCTGGCGGCTCGACGCGCTGCAGCGCTTCGCCTTCGTGCCCGACCTCGCGCGGCAGGCCATGGCGACGGGGCAGGGCTGGGGCGCCGTGCTGGCGCGGGCCCTCACCTATCCGGTCGTCCACGGCGGCTTCACCGCCGCGCTCTTCGCCGTGGTCCTGACGCTGGCGCTGGGCAAGATGGTGGCCGAGGTCTTCCGCCCCTGGGCGGTGCTGGCGGTGGTGTTCGGATCGTCGGTCGCGGGGGCCTTCGCCTATGCGCTGGTGCCGGGGGCGACGGCGGCGCTGGCCGGGGCCTCCCCGGCGGTCTACGGGCTGGTCGGGGCCTTCACCTGGGTCCTCTGGGTGCGGCTGGCGGGGACGGGGTCCCGCCAGTACCAGGCCTTCGCGCTGATCGGGGTGCTGCTTGCGGTGCAGCTGCTGTTCGGGGTGCTGTTCGGCACGGGCTGGGACTGGGTGGCCGACGTCGCGGGCTTCGCCACGGGCTTCGCGCTGTCCTTCGTGGTCGCCCCCGGCGGCTGGCGGCGGCTGGTCGCGCGCCTGCGTCAGCGCTGACGGCGCAGCGCAGCGCGGACGTCCTGCGCGCGGAATGCCCCGAGCCCGAGACCCAGCGCGGCATAGGTGGCCATTCCCGCGGCACAGAGCGCCGCCAGCGCCGCAAAGCGCCAGCCCGGCGCGGCCAGCGCCGGGGCCAGAAGCCAGGCCGCCCCCGCCAGCGCCGCCCCCATCCCCGCCGAGGCGAGGGCGATGCGCGGCAACCGCGCGCGGAACCGGTCGTCGAGCGTGACCGAGGCCCCCATGGCGCGCGACCCGCGCCAGAGCTGCCAGACCATCAGCCAGCCCGACAGCGTCGTCGCCAGCGCCGCCGCCGCGAAGCCGATCACCGGCAGAAGCCCCACCGCGATGACGGCGTTGGCGACCATGCTGACGACCGCGTAGCGGAAGGGCCGCCGCGTGTCCTCGCGCGCGTAGAACAGGGGCTGGAGCACCTTGTGCAGCACGAAGGCGGGCAGCCCCGCGCCGTAGATCGCCATGGCGAGCGCGGTGTTCGCCGTGTCTTCCGGGCCGAAGGCCCCCCGCTGGAACAGCACCGCCGTCAGCGGAACCGCGATCACCACCAGCGCCACCGCCGCCGGCAGGGTCAGCACGAGGGCGAACTCCGCCCCCCGGTTCAGGCTGTCCCGCGCCCCCGCGCCGTCGTCCGCGCGCAGCCGCCGCGACAGGTCGGGCAGCAGGACCGTGCCGATCGCGATCCCGACGACGCCGAGCGGGAGCTGGTAGAGCCGGTCGGCGTAGCTCAGCCAGGCGACCGCCCCTTCCGTGAAGCTCGCGACCTGGCGGCCCACCAGCAGGTTGATCTGCACGACGCCCCCCGCCAGCACCGCCGGCCCGGCGATGACGGCAAGCCGCCGCATCTCGGGCGAAAGCCCCGGCCAGGCGGGGCGGAACCGGAACCCGACGCGGTGCGCGGCGGCCCAGGTGAAGGCAAGCTGCGCCACCCCCGTCACCGGCACCGTCCAGGCGAGCGTCGTGCCGATGTCCCAGCCCGCCGCATCCGCGAGCAGCATCGCCGCGATGAACATCAGGTTCATCAGCACGGGGACGAACGACGCCTCGGTGAACCGACCGAAGGCGTTGAGCACGCCGGACAGCAGCGCGACGAGGCTGATGAACAGGATGTAGGAGAAGCCGATCCGCCCGAAGGTCACCGCCAGGTCGAACCGCTCGTCGCCGGCGAAGCCCGAGGCCATCGCCCAGACGAGCCAAGGCATCGCCAGCGTGCCGGCCAGCGTGACGACGACGAGGATCGCGGACAGACCGTTGAAGGCCTGCGCGGCGAAGCCCTGCGCGTCCTCGCCCGCCTCGAGCTTCTTGGCGAACATCGGCACGAAGGCCATGTTGAACGCGCCTTCGGCGAAGAAGCGGCGGAACATGTTGGGCAGGCTGAAGGCGATGAGGAAGGCCTCGGCCACCGGCCCGGCGCCGAGGTAGGCCGCCATCATCACGTCGCGCGCGAAGCCTGCGGCGCGGGACAGGAGCGTCCAGCCCCCGACCGTGAGGAAGCCGCGCATCAGGCGGACGGGCTTCACGGCCGCCCCCTCACGTCGCCGCCCGGGCGGCGCCGTCGTCGATCGCCTGGCGCAGCTTCCTCTCCAGCGCGTCCTGCCGGGCCCTGGCGTGCAGCTTCAGCCCGAACATGTCCTTCACGTAGAAGGTGTCGACCACCTGCGCCCCGTAGGTCGCGATCACCGCGCTGGCGATGTAGATGTGGTTCGCGGCCAGCGTGCGGGTCAGGTCGTGCAGAAGGCCCGGGCGGTCGCGGGTGTCGACCTCGATGATCGTGTAGATCTCGGACCCGTCGTTGTCGAAGGTGATGTGCGTGGGGAAGCGGAAGGCGCGCTCGCGCCGCCTCACGCGGTCGCGGTCGGCCAGCGCCTCGCGCGGCAGGACCTCGCCGCGCAGCGTCCGCTCGATCATGCCGCGCAGGCGGGGCAGGCGGGCCACCTCGTAGGGCCGTCCCTCCGCGTCCTGCACCCAGAAGACGGCCGTGGCATAGCCGTCCTTCGAGGTGTAGGTCCGCGCGTCCACGACGTTCGCGCCGACCAGCGCCAGGGCGCCGGCGACGCGGCTGAAGATGCCGGGATGGTCGGCCAGCGCGAAGGCCGCGCGCGTCGCGTCCCGCGCGGGCTCGGGGTGCAGGTCGATGCGGATCTCGGTCTCGGGCAGGTCGCGCAGGAGCCGGGCGAAGACCGCCTGCGTCTCGGCGGGCAGCCCCTGCCAGTAGGGCGGGTAGTGGCGCGCCAGTTCCGCCGCCACCGCCGCCTCATCCCAGCCCGACAGCGCCGCGGCGAGCTGGCGCTTGGCCTCGTCCTCGCGCCGCTCGCGGCTCGCCCCCTCGAGGCCCCCCTCCAGCGCCTCGGCGGTGTCGCGGTGGAGCTGGCGGAGCAGCATGGCCTTCCAGTTGTTCCAGGTGCCCGGCCCGACGCCGCGGATGTCGCAGACGGTCAGCACCGTCAGCAGGTCGAGCCTCGCCCGCGTTTTCACCGCGCGGGCGAAGTCGCGCACCGTCCGCGGGTCGCCGATGTCGCGCTTCTGCGCCATGTCCGACATCAGCAGATGCCAGCGCACCAGCCATTCGACCGTCTCGGCCTGCTCGGCGTCCAGTCCCAGCCTCGGCGCCACGCGCCGGGCGATCTGCGCACCGAGGATCGAATGGTCCTCGGGCCGGCCCTTGCCGATGTCGTGCAGCAGGAGCGCCACGTAGATCGCCGCGCGGTCCACCCCCGCCGCCATGATCCCGCTGACGAGCGGCAGTTCCTCGGTCAGCTCGCCCCGCTCGATCTGGGCGAGCGTGCTGATCGTCTGGATGATGTGCTCGTCGACGGTGTAGTGGTGGTAAACGTTGAACTGCATCATCGCCACGATCGGCTCGAACTCGGGGATGAAGGCGCCGAGCACGCCCAGTTCGTTCATCCGCCGCAGCGCCCGCTCCGGGTTGCCGTGGTCGAGCAGCAGGCGGCGGACGATGCGGTTGGCCTCGGGGTCCGCGCGCATCCCCTCGTCGATGAGCGCGAGGTTCGACGCGATCCGCCGCATGAGGTTCGGGTGCAGCAGGTGCCCCGACCGCAGCGACTCCTCGAACACGCGCAGAAGGTTGAGCTTGTCCGCGAGGAAGCGGCCCGGGTCCTCCGCGTCGATCCGGCCCTGCACCAGCCGGTAGCCGGCGGCGACGCGCTTCGGCCGGCGGAAGAACCCGAGGACCCGCGCCTCGGGCTTGGCGTGCCGGGCCTCCAGCTCGGCGAGGAACACGCTCGTCAGTTCGCCCACCTGCGTCGCGTGGCGGAAGTAGTCCTGCATGAAGTGCTCCACGGCGCGGCGGCCCGCGCCGTCGCGGTAGCCCATCCGGCCCGCCACCTCCACCTGCATGTCGAAGGTGAGCTGGTCCGTCGGCCGGCCGGCGATCAGGTGCAGGTGGCAGCGCACCGCCCAGAGGAAATCCTCGGCCCGCGCGAAGGCGTCGAAGGCCTCGCGGTCGAGAAGGCCCGCCGCCACCAGCCCCTCGGCGTCGGGCACCCGGTGCAGGTGCTTGCCGATCCAGTAGAGCGTCTGGAGATCGCGCAAGCCGCCCTTGCCCTCCTTCACGTTCGGCTCCAGAACGTAGCGCTGGCCGCCCTGGCGCGCGTGCCGCGCCGCGCGCTCGGCCAGCTTCGCCTCGACGAAGGCGGGGCCGGTGCCCCGGAACAGCTCCGCCCAGAGCCGGTCGTCGAGCTCCGCCGCCAGCGCCGCGTGGCCCGCGACGAAGCGGTTCTCCAGCAGCGCCGTGCGGATCGTCACGTCCTCGCGCCCGAGGCGGACGCAGTCCTTCACGGTGCGGCTGGCGTGCCCGACCTTCAGCTTCAGGTCCCACAGCATGTAGAGCAGGCTCTCGATCGCCGACTCCGCCCAGGGGGTGATCTTCCACGGCGTCAGGAACAGCAGGTCCACGTCCGAGAAGGGGGCCATCTCGGCCCGCCCGTAGCCGCCCACGGCCATCACGGCGAGCCGCTCGGCCCCGGTCGGGTTGGGCAGCGGATGCAGGTGCGCGACGGCGGCGTGCAGCGCCGCGGCGACCAGCGTGTCGGTCAGGTCGGCCTGCACGCGGACCACGGCGCGCGCGGTCAGGGGGCGGGCCTCGAGCCGGGCCGCGATCGCGGCGGCGCCCTGCCGGCGCGCCTCGGCCAGGCGCTCCACCGCGCGGGCGCGCAGGGTCCTCGGGTCGCCGCCCGCGGCCGCCGAGGCATCGAGCGCCGCGATGAGCGCGGGAAGGGTGGGAAGATCGGACGGCGCGCGGCCGCCGGGCGGGGGCGCCGGCTCAGAAGCCGGCACCGCCGAAGGCGCGGGGTGCCGGGTCAATCACGGTCACCTGGTTGTTCTGGATCTGCGCGACCGCCAGCCCGCGCTCGTTTGTGCCGTCGCCGCGCAGGCGGAAGATCCCGTTCACGCCCACGAAGCCCGATCCCTGCGTCAGCGCCTGCGCGGTCAGCGCGTCCGACCGCCCGCGGCCGACCAGCGCGCCGATCGCCGCGATCCCGTCGTAGGCGAGGCCCGCGAGCGGATGGGGCGCGGCCCCGTAGGCCGCCTGGTAGCGCGCCTGGAACTGGCCCTGGAGCCCCGGGTCGGGAAGCGCGAACCAGCCGCCCTGCACGCCCGGCAGCGCCAGCGTGGCCGCCGGGATGTCCCACCGCGTCAGCCCGATGAAGCGCGTGACGTTGGGATCGACCCCGTTGTCGCGCAGCATCTGCGTGATGAGCGGCAGCGCGCCCGCCGTGTCGGCGGTCAGGAACAGCGCCTGCGCCCCCGTCCCGCGCGCCTGCCCGGCGATCCCGGGCGCGGCCGCGATGATGCCGTTCTGCGAGAACTCGTAGCCGATGGTCCCCACCACCGTGCCGCCCGCGCGGGCGACGCCCCGCTCGATCGCGGCGCGGCCGGTGTCGCCGGCCGGGCTGCGGTCGTGGACCACCATGATCCGGTCGCGCCCCGACCGCACCGCGTAGCGGGCCAGCCGCTCGGCGGTGTTGTCGAAGGTGGTCCCGAGGATGAAGACGTTGCCCCCCGCCACCGCCGGATTGTTCGAGAAGCTGAGCACGTTGATCCCGCGCGGCGCCACCGCGCTGCCCGCCGCGTTCGCCTCCTGCGCGAAGACGGGGCCGAGGATGATCCGCGCGCCCTCGTCCGCCGCGCGCAGGGCCTGCGCCTGCGCCTGCCCCGGCTGCCCGGCGGTGGGATAGACCCGCAGGTCGATCGCGTTGCCGCCGAGGTCGGCGATGGCGAGCCGCGCCGCGTTCTCCAGCGCCTGCGCGAGCATGTCGTCGGTCGCCGAGCCCGAGCCCGAGGGCACCAGCAGCGCCACGGGCACGGCGGCGCCCGCTCCGGCCGCCGGGCCGGTCGCCGTCGCGACGGGCAGCGGCGCGCAGGCCGAAAGCGACAGCGCCGCGAGGGTGGTGGCGAGCCAGGCCGCAGGCTTGCGGAAGAGGGCGGGAACGGACAACATGGAAATCCTCGGGTCAGGAATGCGCTTGCGGCGACGTTAGGCGCAACGGGATTCGATGTAAACGCATGAGGGGCCCCGATGGCGCGGCTTGGCGGAACGGGGCGCAGCGACGGCGCGGACCGGCGCACGGACGGGGCGCGGGCGCTTCCGCCGGGCCTGCACTTCGTGGCGACCCCGATCGGGGCCGCGCGCGACGTGACGCTGCGCGCGCTCGACATCCTCGGTCAGGCCGACGTGCTCGCCGCCGAGGACACGCGCAGCCTGCGCCACCTGATGGAGATCCACGGCATCGCGCTGGGCGGGCGGCCCCTTCTGGCCTACCACGACCACAACGGCGAGGCGGTGCGGCCGCGCCTTCTGGGCGCGCTGGCCGAGGGGCGGTCGGTCGCCTACGCCTCCGAGGCGGGGACGCCGCTGGTGGCCGATCCGGGCTACCAGCTCGCGCGGGCGGCGATCGGGGCAGGGCATGCGGTGCTGTCGGCCCCCGGGCCGTCGGCGGTGCTGGCGGCGCTGACCGTCTCGGGCCTGCCCAGCGACCGGTTCCTCTTTGCGGGCTTCCCGCCCGCCGCTGCCGGCGCGCGCAAGGCGTTCCTCGCGGAACTGGCCGGGGTGCCCGCCACGCTGATCCTCTACGAATCCCCGAAGCGCGTCGGCCGCCTCCTGCGCGAGATGGCGGATGCGCTCGGCGACCGGCCGGCCTGCGTCTGCCGCGAGCTGACCAAGCGTTTCGAGGAGGTGACGCGCGGCACGCTGGCCGACCTCGCCGCCGCGTTCGGGGAACGGGCGGTGAAGGGCGAGGTGGTGGTCCTGGCCGACCGCGCCCGCGCCGCGCCCGACCGGGGCGACCGGCTGGAGGGGACGCTGCGCGAGGCGCTGGCGCGGCTTCCCGTCAGCAAGGCCGCGGCCGAGGTGGCGATGGTGCTGGGCCTGCCCCGGCGCGAGGTCTACCAGGCCGCACTGCGGCTGTCGGGCGACGGCGGATGACGGCGCCGCGCAGCCTGCGGGGCCGCACCGCCTACCTCGCGGGCCTCGCCGCCGAGGCAGCGGTGGAGCGGCTCTACGCCGGCCGGGGCTGCGCCATCGTCGCCCGCCGCTGGCGCGGCTCGCGCGGCGAGATCGACCTCGTCGCGCGCGACGGCGGCACCCTCGTCTTCGTCGAGGTGAAGGCCGCCGGCAGCCGCGACCGCGCCGCCGAGGCGCTGTCGCCCGCGCAGGTCGCGCGCCTGTTCGGGGCGGCCGCCGAATACCTCGCGCGCGAGCCGGCCGGGCAGGACACGCCGGCGCGCTTCGACGTGGCGCTGGTCGACGGGCAGGGCCGGATCGAGATCCTTCCCAACGCGCTGATCGGCTGATTGCAACCCGCCCGATCCTGCGCCATGCAGGACCGTCAGACAGCGGAGCGCGCGATGGCCCTCAAGGTCGCCTTCCAGATGGATCCGATCGAGCGCGTCGACATCCGCGCCGACACGACCTTCCGCCTCGCGCTCGAGGCGCAGGCGCGGGGGCACGCGCTCTTCCACTACACCCCCGACCGGCTCGCCTTCGTCGAGGGCCGCGTCATCGCGCGCGGCCGCCCCGTCGAGGTGCGGGCGGAGCCGGGAAACCACGTGACCTTCGGCCCGGAGACCGAGGTCGACCTCGCCGAGGTCGACGTGGTCTGGCTGCGCCAGGATCCGCCCTTCGACATGGCCTACGTCACCACGACGCACCTGCTGGACATGATCCACCCCCGCACGCTGGTGGTGAACGACCCCTTCTGGGTGCGCAACTTCCCCGAGAAGCTGCTGGTCCTGCGGTTCCCCGACCTCACGCCCCCGACCGCCATCGCGCGCGACCTCGGCACCCTGCGCGCCTTCCGCGACCGGCACGGCGAGGTGATCCTGAAGCCGCTCTACGGCAACGGCGGGGCGGGCGTCTTCCGCCTCGGCCCCGAGGACCGCAACCTCGCCTCGCTCCACGAGCTGTTCTCGGGCATGAGCCGCGAGCCGCTGATCGTCCAGAAGTACCTGCCCGCCGTCGCCGAAGGCGACAAGCGCGTGATCCTGGTGGACGGCGAGCCCGTGGGCGCCATCAACCGCGTCCCCCGGCCCGGCGAGACGCGGTCCAACATGCACGCGGGCGGCCGCCCCGAGCCGGCGGGGCTGACGGCGCGCGACCGCGCGATCTGCGCGGCCATCGGCCCCGTCCTGCGCGAGAAGGGCCAGGTGCTGGTGGGCATCGACGTGATCGGCGACCGGCTGACCGAGATCAACGTGACCTCGCCCACCGGCATCCAGGAGCTGGAGCGGTTCGAGGGGACCAACGCCGCGGGCGCGGTGTGGGCGGCGGTGGAGCGGCGGCGCGGCTAGCGCGGCCCGGCCCCGGCGCGCAGCCGGTCGAGGTCGACCGGCGTGCCGTCCTCCTTCAGCACCGGTCCCCCGGGCCAGCGGTCGAGCAGGAGCAGCACCGTCTCGCTCGGCCGGCAGAGCCGCACGCCCCGGGGCGTGCAGACGATCGGGCGGTTGACGAGCACGGGATGCGCCAGCATCGCCTCGAGGATCGCCTCGTCGCCGACGCCCGCATCCAGCAGCCCCAGCCCGGCCGCGGGCGACTTGGTCGTCCGCAGCGCGCCGCGCAGCGAAAGGTCCGCCGCGGCGAAGAGGCCGAGCAGCTGCGGCCGGGTCCAGCCGGTCCGCAGGTAGTCGATCACCACCGGCGTCTCGCCCGCCGCCGCGAGGATCTCCAGCACGTTCCGCGACGTGCCGCAGTCGGGGTTGTGGTGGACGACGACCGTCACCGGCGCCCCCCGTCCGGGGCGAAGAGCCAGCGCCCGAGCGCGGCCCCCGCCAGCGCCCCGGCGACCTGCGCCGCGACGAAGGCCGGCACGTCGGCGGGCCGGATGCCGGCGAAGGTGTCGGTCAGCGCGCGCGCGATGGTGACGGCGGGATTGGCGAAGCTGGTGGAGGCGGTGAACCAGTAGGCCGCCGTGATGTAGAGCCCGACGAGCCAGGGCACCGCCGCCGGCGCGGCGCGCAGCCCGCCCACGATGGTCAGCAGCAGCCCGAAGGCCGCGACGCCCTCGGCGAGCCACTGGTCCGCCCCGGTGCGCGCCGTCCCCGAGGGATCGACCGGCGCCAGCCCGAACATGGCGTGCGCGAGCACCGTCCCCGCGATCCCGCCGGCGACCTGGGCCGCGCCGTAGGCCAGCGCGGTTCGGGCCGGCATCTCGCGGCGCAGGGCGAAGACGAGCGTGACGGCGGGGTTCATGTGCGCCCCCGACACCGGCCCGAGCACCGTGATCAGCACCACGAGGATCGCCCCGGTGGGCAGGGTATTGCCCAGCAGCGCCAGCGCCGGGTCGTCGGTCAGCCGGTCGGCCATGATCCCCGACCCGACCACCGCGGCGACGAGGAGCATGGTCCCCAGCGCCTCGGCGGCAAGGGATCGGGGCAGGTCGGCGGTCATGCGCGGGGCGTTGCCTTCGGTCGGGAGCGGTCGTTCCGCGATAGGCCGGACGGCCGCGGCACCGCAAGCCGCAAGCGCGCCGTCATCGAAAGTTCACGGTCCTGCGCACGCCCCTCGAGGGGCGGGTGACGGGACGGGCGGCCGCGCGGCAGCGGTTCAGGGCGCGCGCAGGAACGTCTCCACCGCGCCCTCGAAGGCGCGGGGCTGGTCGGCGTGGAGCCAGTGGCCCGCGCCGGCGAGGCGCGCCACCCGCGCCCGGGGAAACAGCGCGGCGATCGCCGCGCGGTGCGCGGGCAGCACGTAGGACGACTCCGCCCCGGCGACGAACAGCGCCGGGCCGTCGAAGCGACCCTCCACGACCGGCCAGCCGACGATCGCGGGCATCGCCGCCTCCAGCGCGTCGAGGTTCAGCCGCCAGCGCGGCGGGACCGCCTTCAGGTCGAGCGATTGGAGCAGGAAGGCGCGCAGCGCCGCGTCGGGGACCGCCGGCGCGAGCCGCCGGTCGGCCTCGGCGCGGCTCGTCAGGCCGGCGAGGTCCAGCCCCCGCATCGCGGCGACGTGGCGGCTGTTGTAGTGGGCGTAGGCGACGGGGGCGATGTCGGCCACGACCAGGCGCCGGACCAGCGCGCCGCGCGTCAGCGCCAGCACCATCGCGGCCTTGCCCCCCATCGAATGCCCGAGGAGGTCGCAGGGCCGCCCCTCGGCCGCCAGCACCCCGGCGAGGTCCGCCGCCAGATCGGCGTAGGCGTGCCCGGGCCGGTGCGGGCTATCGCCGTGGTTGCGCAGGTCGGGCGCGACGACGTCGCGCGGGCCCGACAGGCGCCGGGCCATCCCGCCCCAGTTCCGGGCCGAGCCGAACAGCCCGTGGACGATCACCAGCGGCGGGGACCCGTCGGGGGCCGCGGCGGGGTGGCGGACGACATGCAGCATGGCCCCCCATAGCGCGCCCCGGCGGCGCGGCAAAGGCTTGAAGCGGGGGCGGGGCCGCTCTACCGTCGGCCGCCCTGGAGGATCGCGGACGATGAGCGCAGCCACGATACAGCAGATGGCCGACCGCGTGGCGGCGCTGATGGAGGAGCGGCTGCGCGTGCGCGGCCGCACCCTGTCCGACAAGCTGGCGCGCGGCGGCCGCCTTCTGCCCCGCGCCGTCCGGGCCGAGGCACGCAGCCTCGCCACCTTCGCCGAGATGGCGCAGAACCCCAAGCTCCTCCTCCAGATCGACGAGGCGCGGGTGGCGCAGGCCTACGACGTCTGCGTGCGCCACCTGGGCGGGATCGACGCCTGGGGCCGGGGCCGCAGCATGGCGATGGGCATCCTCACCTCGCTGGTGGGCAACCTCATGATCCTCGCGCTTCTGGTCGCGGCGATCCTGGTCTGGCGCGGGTTCCTATAGGCCCGGGTAGATCGGGAAGCGCGCGCAGAGCGCCGCCACCCGCGCCCTCACGCCCGCCTCGACCGCGGCGTTCCCCTCCTCGCCGTTCGCGGCGAGTCCGTCGACCACCTCGGCGATCCAGTCGCCGACCTGGCGGAACTCCACCTCGGTGAAGCCGCGCGTGGTGCCGGCGGGGGTGCCAAGGCGGATGCCGCTCGTGACCGCGGGCTTTTCGGTGTCGAAGGGGATGCCGTTCTTGTTGCAGGTGATGTGCGCGCGGCCCAGCGCCCTCTCGGTCGCGTTGCCCTTCACGCCCTTGGGGCGCAGGTCCACCAGCATCAGGTGCGTGTCGGTGCCGCCGGTGACGGTGGGCAGGCCGCGCGCCTGGAGCTGGTCGGCCAACGCCTGCGCGTTCCGGACGACCTGCGCCTGGTACGCCTTGAACCCGGGCCGCAGCGCCTCGCCGAAGGCCACGGCCTTGGCGGCGATCACGTGCATCAAGGGCCCGCCCTGGATGCCCGGGAAGATCGCCGCGTTGACCTTCTTCGCGATCGCCTCGTCGTCGGTCAGGATCATGCCGCCGCGCGGGCCGCGCAGGGTCTTGTGGGTCGTCGTCGTCGCCACATGCGCGTGGGGGAAGGGGCTGGGGTAGAGCCCCGCGGCGACAAGCCCCGCGAAATGCGCCATGTCGACGAGGAACACCGCGCCGACCTTGTCCGCGATCGCCCGGAAGCGCGCGAAGTCGAGGATGCGCGGGATCGCCGATCCGCCCGCGATGATCATCTGCGGCCGATGCTCGAGCGCCAGCGCCTCCACCTGGCCGTAGTCGGGGAGCAGGGTGTCGCGGGTGACGCCGTACTGGACGGCCCTGAACCACTTGCCCGACTGGTTGGGTGCGGCCCCGTGCGTGAGGTGGCCGCCCGCGTCGAGGCTCATCCCGAGGATCGTGTCGCCCGGCCGCAGCATCGCCTGGAACACGCCCTGGTTCGCCTGGCTGCCCGAGTTGGGCTGGACGTTGGCGAAGCCGCAGCCGAAGAGCCGCCTCGCCCGGTCGATCGCCAGCTCCTCGGCCACGTCGACGAACTGGCAGCCGCCGTAGTAGCGCCGGCCGGGATAGCCCTCGGCGTACTTGTTGGTCATGACGCCGCCCTGCGCCTCCATCACGGCGCGGCTGACGATGTTCTCGGACGCGATCAGCTCGATCTCGTCGCGCTGGCGGCCCAGCTCGGCGGCGGTCGCGGCGAAGACCTCGGGGTCGCGGTCGGCAAGACCTTCGGTGAAGAAGCCGGCGTCGCGGTGCGGGGCGTTCATGCGTCTCTCCTGCGGTGGCGGTGCGGCGGGCATACACGATCGGCGCCGCGCGCAAAAGAACGGAAAGCGACGCGGACGCGGCCGGCTGCGGTCCCCGGCGGGACGGGGGTTGAGTTCGCGCAGGCGCCGCCGCAAGACTGGCGGCGGCATCGGGGGATCGGCCATGCGCATCGCGTTCCTGTCCAGCGGCTCGGCCGCCGCGCATGCGGCGCTGGCGGACCTGACGGCGCGCCACGGCCAGCATCCGCCCGCCCGGGCGGACGTCATCGTGGCGCTGGGGGGCGACGGCTTCATGCTCCAGACGCTGCACAAGACGCAGGCGCTGGGCCGGCCAGTCTACGGCATGAACTGCGGCACGATCGGCTTCCTGATGAACGCCTACGCGACCGACGGCCTGCCCGAGCGCCTGGCCGCGGCGGTCGAGGAGGCGGTCAACCCGCTCGCCATGCGCGCCGAGACGGTGCGGGGCGCGGCGATGGAGGCGCTGGCGATCAACGAGGTCAGCCTCTTCCGCACCGCGGCGCAGGCCGCGAAGCTGCGGATCACCGTCGACGGCCGGCTGCGGATGGACGAGCTGGTCTGCGACGGCGCGCTGGTGGCGACCCCGGCGGGATCGACCGCCTACAACTATTCGGCGCACGGGCCGATCCTGCCGATCGGGTCGGACGTGCTGGCGCTGACGGCGGTGGCGGCCTTCCGCCCCCGGCGCTGGCGCGGCGCGCTGCTGCCCAAGGGGGCGGTCGTGCGCTTCGACGTGCTGGAGCCCGGCAAGCGCCCGGTCATGGCCGACGCCGACGGCCGGCGGTCGATCCGCGACGTGGCCTCGGTCGAGGTCCGGTCCGAGCCGGGCGTCACCCACCGCATCCTGTTCGATCCCGGCCACGGGCTCGAGGAGCGGCTCCTGAACGAGCAGTTCGTCTGACCGGTCAGCCCCGCGACCAGCCCTCGATCTTGCGGTAGAGCGTCGAGGGCGAGACGTCGAGCGTCCGCGCCGCGCGCGGAACCGATCCATTGTGCCGCGCGAGCGTCGCCTCGATCGCCTGGCGCTCGATCGCCGCGAGCGTCTGCCCGACGAGGCCGTCGAGCGGGCCCTGCGGCACGGGCGCGGGGCGCGGCCCGTCGGGCAGGCCCACCATCATCGGCGGCAGCATCGCCGGCGTCACGCGGCCCCCGTCGTGAAGCACCGCGACGTTGCGGATCACGTTGAGAAGCTGCCGCACGTTGCCCGGCCAGGGCAGCGTGCGCAGCAGCGCCCGCACCTCGGGCGACAGGCCGTCGAACTGCCGCCCCTCCTCGGCGGCGAAGCGGTGGAGCGCGGCCTCGGCGATCTCCACCGGGTCGTCGTCGCGGTCGCGCAGCGGGGGCAGGTGGATGGGGACCACGTGGAGGCGGTAGAACAGGTCCTCGCGGAACTCGCCCCGGCGCACGGCGGCGATCGGGTCGCGGCTGGTCGCGCAGACGAGCCGCAGGTCGATCCGGCGCGGCGGTGCCGGCCCCGCCGGCTGGATCGTCCCGGTCTGGAGGAACCGCAGGAGCCGCGCCTGCAGCGCCGGGGCCATCTCGCAGACCTCATCGAGGAACAGGGTGCCGCGGTCGCCCGGCGCCGGCCCCTTGCCGGGGGGGGCCCCGAGGGCCTCGAGGATCTCGGCGTCGAACCGGAGGGGTGCCGCGGCACCGCCGTTCAGCGGCACGAAGGGCGTGCCGGCGCGCGGGGACAGGGCGTGGATCGCCTTCGCCGCGACGTCCTTGCCGGTGCCGCTCTCGCCGGTCAGGAAGACCGGGGCCGCGGACCGCGCGGCGGATCGGAGCATCGAGCGGACCGCGGCCATCGCCTGCGATGCGCCGAGAAGCCCGAGGTCGCCGTCGGCGCCCGGCGCGTCGCGCGCCGCCGCGGGCGGGCGCGGACCGGGCGCGGCGTAGGCATCGCCCACCGCCCGCAGCAGGCGGCTCTCGTCGAAGGGCTTCACGAGGTAGTCGTGGGCCCCCGCGCGCATCGCCGCCACCGCGAGGTCGGCGGACCCGTCGGCGGTGATCGCGATCACGAGCGCCTCCCGGCGCTGCGCCAGCATCCCCCGCATCAGCGCGAGCCCGTCCCGGTCGGGCAGCACGAGGTCCAGCAGCACCACCGCCGGGGCCCGGGAGCGGAAGAGCGATTCGCCCTCGGCGGCGGTCGAGGCGGTCAGGACCTCGTGCCCCGCGCCCCGCAGGACCGAGGCATAGACCATCTGCAGGCTGCGCGTGTCCTCGACCAGCAGCAGGGGGCCGGATCGCGCCGGCGACCCCGGAACGGCGGCGGGCCCGGAACCCGGGGTCATGCGCGGGCCGCTGCCCGGTGACGCGCCGCGCCGATCTCGGCCAGAAGCGCGGCCTCGGCCCGGGTGAGACGGTCGTGCGCCGCGGCCGCGGCCGCCGGGTCGCGCAGGCGCGCGGCCTCCTCGAGCCGGGCGGCGGCCTCGCGCGTGGCCTGCGCCCCGATCGTGCCGGCCAGCCCGGCGAGCCGATGGCAGGGGCGGCGCAGCGCGGGCCAGTCGGGCGGCACGGTCCAGGCGCGCGCCACCTCGGCCGCCGCCGCGCGCACGTCGGCGGAGAGCTGCTCCAGCAGCGCGAGCCGCCCCTCGGCCGGGACCAGCGCCAGCACCTGGGCGAACCGGACGGCATCGAGGGCGGCGGGCATGTCGCGTGGTCGGGCCGACGCCGGATCGGGTTGCGGTGACATGGCGTCAGGTTACGCAGGGCATCGGGATTGTCCAGCGACCGCGGCGCCGCCGCGGGAGCGGGGCGGTGGCGTCAGGTCCCCGCGAGGCCGATCCGCCGCAGCGCCGCGCGGACCTCGTCCAGGATCGCGGGATCGTCGATCGTGGCGGGGGTCTTCACCGCCTCGCCGGCGGCGATCCGCGCCATGACCCCGCGCAGGATCTTGCCCGACCGCGTCTTCGGCAGACGGTCCACCACCAGCGCGCGCTTGAAGTCGGCCACCGGGCCGATGCGCTCGCGCACGAGGGCCACGCAGTCGGCCGCCACCTCGTCGGCCCCGCGCCGCGCCGCGCGGCTGAGGCAGATGAACCCCAGCGGGACCTGCCCCTTCACGTCCGAGGCGATGCCGATCACCGCGCATTCCGCGACATCGGGGTGGGCCGCGAGCACCTCCTCGATCGCCCCGGTCGAGAGCCGGTGGCCCGCCACGTTGATGACGTCATCGGTGCGCGCCATGATGTAGAGATAGCCGTCGGCGTCGACCATGCCGGCGTCGCCCGTCTCGTAGTGGCCCGGAAAGCCCGCGAGGTAGGACGCATGGAACCGCGCCTCGGCGTTCCAGAGCCCGTGCAGGGTGCCGGGCGGCAGCGGCAGGCGGATCGCGATCGCGCCCAGCGCGCCGGGCGGCAGGGGGTTGCCCTGCGGATCGAGGACGCGGATCTCGTAGCCCGGCATCGGCACCGCCGGGCTGCCCGCCCGCGCCGGAACCCCCCCCGCGAGGCCGAGCGGATTGGCGGCGATGGGGAACCCCGTCTCGGTCTGCCACCAGTGGTCGACCACCGGCTTGCCCGTCGTCGCGGCCAGCCACTCGACCGTGGGGGGGTCCGCGCGCTCCCCCGCGAGGTAGATCGCGCGCAGCGCCGAGAGGTCGCGGCCCGCGAGCCTCGCGCCCTCCGGGTCGTCGCGCCGGATCGCGCGGATCGCGGTCGGCGCGGTCAGGAACGACCGGACCCGATGCTCGGCCATCACGCGCCAGAAGGCGCCGGCGTCGGGTGTGCCCACGGGCTTGCCCTCGAACATCACGGTGGTGCAGCCGGCGAGCAGCGGGCCGTAGCAGATGTAGCTGTGGCCCACGACCCAGCCCACGTCGGATGCCGCCCAGAACACGTCGCCCGGCCCGCAGTCGTAGACCGCGCGCATCGACCAGGCGAGCGCCACCAGATGCCCCGCCGTCGGCCGGACCACGCCCTTCGGCGCCCCCGTGGTGCCCGAGGTGTAGAGGATGTAGGCCGGATGGTCCCCGGCCACGGGCACGCAGGGATGCGGTTCGGCCGAGGCGACCGCGCTCCAGTCGAGATCGCGCCCCGGAACCATCGCCGCCGCGAGCTCCGGCCGCTGGAGCACCACGCAGAAGTCGGGCGCGTGCGAGGCGAGGTCCAGCGCCGCGTCGAGCAGGGGCTTGTAGGCGACCGTCTTCCCCGGCTCCAGCCCGCAGGAGGCGGCGATCACCGCCCTCGGCGCGCAGTCGTCGATGCGGACCGCAAGCTCCCGCGCCGCGAAGCCGCCGAAGACGACCGAGTGGATCGCGCCGAGCCGCGCGCAGGCGAGCATCGCGACCACCGCCTCGGGCACCATGGGCATGTAGATGACGACCCGGTCGCCCGCCGCCACCCCCCGCGCCGCAAGCCCCCCCGCGAGCCGCGCCACGCGGTCCTGCAGCCCGGCGTAGGAGAGGCGCGCGACCCGCCCGGCATAGCCGCTGTCGTGGATGATCGCGGTCCGCGCCCCGTGCCCGGCCGCCACGTGGCGGTCGACCGCGTTGTGGCAGGCGTTGACGCTCGTTTCGGCGAACCAGCCCCCGCCGTCCGCGTCGCGCGCCCGGACCGGCGGCCCGTCCCAGTCGATCGCGCGCGCGGCCTCCATCCAGAAGGCGTCGGGGTCGGCCCGCCACCGCGCGTAGGTCTCGGCATAGGTCATGGCGTCGTCCCCCGCGCGGCCCCGCCCCCGTTAAACCGTGGCCCGCGCGATCGGGCAAGCCCGCCGTCGGGGCGCGCGGCCGCGGCCCGCGGCCGGGTCGCGCCGTCAGGGCAGGTCGGCCCCCAGCCGCTCCAGCGTGTCGCGCACGACGGTGACGCGCAGCGCGTTGGGCGGGTGGGTGGGCAGCGCCCGGTCGCCCGGATCGGGGAGGCGGGCGAAGAAGGCCGCGCCCCGCAGCGGGTCGTAGCCCGCGCGCCAGGCGATCTCGGTCCCGAGCGCGTCGGCCTCGAGCTCGAAGGCGCGCGAGTAGGTGCGCGCGCCCAGCTCCGCCCCGGCGCGCTGGATCTCGCGCACCGTCGCCTCGTCGGCGCCCGCCAGCGTCGCGAGCACGCCCGCGACCAGCGCGCCGCGCAGCGCCGTGTCGGCCTGGCGGGGGATGTGGCCCGCGATGTGGTGCGCCGCCTCGTGGCCCGTGACGAAGGCCAGCTCGTCGGCGTTGCGCGCGTCGCGCACCAGCGACTGCGTGAGGCCGATCACCGCGCGGCCGCGGTCGTCGAGCGTCTGGTAGGCGTTCGGCGGCAGCGCCGGGCGGGGGTCGATCAGGAAGCGCATGTCGCATTCCACGTTGCGCGTGCGCGCCCGGCACAGCGCCTCGGCCACCGGCTCCACCCGCGCCACGACCTCGTCGAAGGCGCGCGCGGCGGCGGCGGCCTCGGCGGGCGGAACCGGGCGCGCGACCAGCGCCGGCACGGGGGGGCCAAGGTCGGGCAGCGGGATCGTGGCGGGGACGCAGGCCGAAAGCAGCGCCGCCAGTCCCATTGCCGTCCAGCGCCGCATCGTGCCCCCCTCCTGCCGCGCCGCCAAGGTAGCAGCCCCGGCGGCGGGCGCGAGTCCCCTTCACGCCGAAGTGCGGCCCCCGCGGCCCGGCCGCCGCGCCCGCGGGCGGTTGACCCCGCAGCCGATCCCGCCCAGGCTGGGCGCATGTTCACCATCGAGCACGACTTCGACGCCACCGTCATCACCCTGATCGACGAGGCGCAGCCCGGGCCCGCCGCCCCGCTGCAGGAGGATGCGACCGTCTGCGCCTTCGAGGATTGCGTGACGGTGGAGCAGCTCGATCCCCGCACGGGCGCGCCCGTGCGCATCACGCTGTCGATGGCGCAGGTGCGCGATCTGGCGGCGGCGCTGGACCTGCCCGAGGGGGCCTACCGGCGGCGTCCCGGGCGGCGCTAGGACCGCAGGCCCGTCTCCTCGAGCAGGCCGCGCCGCTTGGCCTCGTAGTAGTAGCCGCGCGAATACCAGCCCACGGCCGCGTCCTCGTCGCCGTCCGACACCAGCCAGGCCCCGCGCAGGTAGCGCCCGGCGTAGGTCAGGTTCGTCTCGGGATCGAGCAGCCCCTCGGGCGACCCCCGGTAGCCCATGGTCCGCGCCGTCTCGGGCAGGATCTGCATCAGGCCCCAGTAGGGTCCGTTCCGCGCGGCCGGGTTGTAGTTGCTCTCGCGCCGGACGACGCGGTGCATCAGGCTTGGCGGGACGCCGCTGATCCGGGCGTAGCGGTCGACCAGCGCGCGCATCTGCGGCGAGCCGCCGACGGCGGGCGCGGGGTCCGGCCGCCGCCGCGCGCAGGCGGCGAGCGGGACCGCCGCCAGAAGCGACAGCGCGGCGCGGCGGGCGAGGCGGGTCTGCGTCATGCGGCTCCTTTCCGGCGGGGCTGCCCGTCTTCTAGCCGCCGCCGGACGCTGCGGGAAGCCCCCGGCCTTGACCCGGCGTCCCCGCTGGCCGACAGAAGGGGCTTCCCCCGCGAAAGGCCGCCGATGCCCCGCCCCGACCCCGCCGTGCTCGACTTCCTGCTGACGCGCCGGTCGCGTCCCGCGAAGACTCTGGCGCCCCCGGTGCCCGACCGCGCCGCGCTGCTGCCCCTGCTGACCGCCGCCGCGCGCGTGCCCGACCACGGCAAGCTGGAGCCCTGGCGCTTCGTCGTGATCGAGGGGGCGGCGATGGCGCGGCTGGCGGCGCTCGCGCAGGCGCGGGCCGAGGCGCTGGGGCTGGACGCCGAGCGGACGGCGAAGGGCCGGTCGCAGTTCGACCAGGGGCATCTGGCCGTGGCGGTCGTGGCGAGCCCGAAGCCGTCCGGCACGGTGCCCGCCGTGGAACAGCTCCTCTCCGCCGGGGCGGTGGCGCTGTCGCTTCTGAACGCGGCGCTGGCGGCGGGCTGGGGGGCCTGCTGGCTCTCGGGCTGGCCCAGCCACGACGCGGGCTTCCGGCGCGAGGGGCTGGGGCTGGCCGGGCACGAGACGGTCGCGGGCCTCGTCCACATCGGCACCGCGACCGCCGTCCCCCCCGACCGCCCGCGCCCCGACGTGGGCGCGCTGACGACCTGGATGGCGGAATGATCCCGCTGGCGGTCCTGCGCGCCCTGGGGCAGGCGGGCGACCCGCGCTTCCGGGGGGTCCTGCTTCTGGGGGTGGGGCTCGCCGCGCTGATGCTGGCGGGGTCCGGCGCGGCCGTGCTCGGGCTTCTGCAGTGGGCGCTGCCCGAGACGGTGGCCCTGCCCTGGATCGGCCCGGTCGACTGGCTCGACACGCTGCTCGGGGCCGGCACGCTCCTCCTTGTGCTGGGACTGTCGGTCGTGCTGATGGTGCCGGTGGCGGCGGCCGTCTCGGGGCTGTTCCTCGACCGCATCGTCGACGCGGTGGAGGCGCGCCACTACCCCGCGCTGCCGCCCGCGCGCGAGGCGCGCCTGACCGAGGGGCTGGCCGAGACGCTGCGCTTCCTGGGCGTCATGCTCGTGGTGAACGCGCTGGCGCTGGCGGCCTCGCTCGTCGCGGGGCCCTTCGCGCCGCTCGTGTTCTGGTCGGTCAACGGGCTGCTTCTGGGGCGCGAGTACTTCACGATGGTCGCCCAGCGCCGGCTGGGGCGCGCCGAGGCGCAGGCGCTGCGGCGCGCGAACGCGGGGCGGCTCTGGCTGGCGGGGACGCTGATGGCGGCGCCGCTGTCGATCCCGGTCCTGAACCTCGTGGTGCCGGTGCTGGGCGTCGCGGCCTTCACGCACCTCTTCCACGCGATGCGGCGTCAGTCGGCGGGCTGAACCGGGGCGGGGCCCATCGTGCCGCGGACGTCGAGGTCGCGGATCGTGATCCAGCCCGAGGTGATGATCCCGTACATGACCGCGAAGAGCATCGCCGTCACGATCGTCGTGACCCGCAGCTTCGGCCCCATCTTCAGGTCGGCCGGGGCCGAACGGGGGGTGCCCGGCTCCACCCGGCCGGCATCGGCCTGGCTCTCGAAGCGGATCGGCAGGACCATCAGCAGGACGAGGAACCACGTCACCGAAAACATCACGAAGGCGGCGGTGATGCTCATGCGCGGACCTCCTCAAGTTCCAGCAGGCAGCCGTCGAAATCGACCGGATGCAGGAACAGCACCGGCCGGCCGTGCGCGCCGGCCCTCGGCTCGCCGTCGCCCAGCACGCGCGCGCCCTGCGCGGCCAGCCGGTCGCGCGCGGCGCGGATGTCCTCCACCTCGTAGCACAGGTGGTGGATCCCGCCCCGGGGGTTCCGGTCGAGGAACCGCGCGACGGGCGATCCCTCGCCCAGCGGCTCCAGCAGTTCGATCAGGGTGTTGGGCAGGCTGACGAAGGCCACGCGCACCCCGTGCTCGGGCTGGTCGAGCGGCGCGCCGACCTCCGCGCCCAGCGCATCGGCGTAGCGCGCGGCGGCGGCGGCAAGGTCCGGCACGGCGATGGCCACGTGGTTCAGGCGTCCGATCACGATCTGGGCTTCCAGCGGCGTCGCGCCGGTTATGGCGGCGCGCCCCGGGGCTGGCAAGGGGTGCGGATGCCACAGGGGCGCCGCCGCGTCGGGGTGCCGCGAAATTCCTGTTGACGCAGTGTTAAGGACCGATGACGCAGGGTCCAAGCGCGGCACAAGCCGCCGAAGGGGACGACCGTGCAGGACAGCCAACCCGAGGGGCGGGAGACCGGCCCCGTGCACCGACTGACGCCGCTCTACGTGCCCAGCGGGCGCACCAGCACCGCGCCGGGGCCGCGCCTGCACCTGCCGCTGCGGGGCCTCGTCGTGATGGTGGTCGACGACAGCCGCTTCGCCTGCGACGCGATGCGGCTGATGCTGCACCGGCTGGGCGCGCGGATGCGGCGCGCGGGCACGCTGGCCGCGGCGCGCGCGCATCTGGCGCGGCAGCGCTTCGACGCGGCGATCGTCGACCTCGGCCTGCCCGACGGCCCGGGCGAGGCGCTGGTGGCCGAACTGGCGACGGCCGGCGGCGCGGGCGGCCCGCGGGTCATCGTCGCCAGCGGCGACCCCGGCGGGCGCGCGGTGGCACGGGCCGCGGGGGCCCAGGGCTTCCTCGAAAAGCCGGTCCTGCGCATCGCGGACCTCGCCGCCGCGATCCTCGACCACCTGCCGGCGGACGGGCGGCCGCGCGATGCGGCGGCCCTGCCCGCCGGGGGCGTCCGCCCCGATCCGCTGGCCCTGCGCGACGACCTCGCCGCCGCCGCAGGCCTTCTGTCGGCCGGGCCGGACGCGGGCACGCTGCGCTACCTGTCGGGCTTCGTCGCGGGCATCGCGCGGCAGGCGGGCGATGCCGACCTTGCCGATCTCGCGCGGTCGGCCGTGGGCGGGGGCCTCCTGCCGCAGCTGGGCGCGGTGATCGCCGACCGGATGACCCGGTCGCGCCACGCGGCGGGGCCGGTCTAGCGCGCCAGCGCCGGATCGGGCGCGGCGACGAGGGGGCGCGTAAGGTCCGTGAGCCGCCGGCGCTGCCGCCCCTGCGCGTCGAAGTTCGCCGGGTCAAGCCATTGGCCGAAGGCCGCGCGCAGACCCGGCCAGTCCCCGTCGATGACCGAGAACCAGGCCGTGTCGCGGTTGCGGCCCTTGACGATCGCGGCCTGCCGGAACACCCCCTCGAACGCGAAGCCGAGGCGCTGCGCCGCGCGGCGCGAGGGGAGGTTCAGCGCGTTGCCCTTCCATTCGCAGCGCCGGTAGCCCGCCCCGAAGGCCCACCGCATCATCAGGAACAGCCCCTCGGTCGCCGCGACGGTCCGCTGCATCGCGGGCGCAAGGCAGATGTGCCCCACCTCGATCACGCCGTTCGCGGGGTCGATCCGCAGGAAGCTCGCGACGCCGGCCGCACGCCCCGTGGCGGCATCGCGGAAGGCGAGGAACCGGGGGTCCTCGCTGCCCTCCATCGTCGCGGCATGGGCCTGGTAGGCGGGCGGGTCGGGGAAGGGGCCGTAGGGCAGGTAGTCCCAGACGGAATCGGCCCCGGCGTAGGCGCGGAACAGGTCGTCCGCATGCGCCGCGGCCGACAGCGGCTCCAGCGCGACGTGACGGCCTTGCAGGGCGATGCGGCCGGGCCGGGGCGGCGGGGTCCAGCCGGGCACGCGGGGGCCGAAGCGGCGGTCGAGGTCGGCGTCGTCCACGGTTCCCCCTCGCGGGGTCAGAGGATCAGCCCCGGCTGGTCCCCCATATCGAGTCCGGGGAACACCGCGCCTTCCAGAAGCGACCGGTCGAAGCCGTAGAGGTCGCGCATCGCCCAGGCCGCCCAGGCGCGGACGTCCGAGGTGGGCAGCAGGTCGCGCCCGTCGTAAAGGTCGCCCTCGGCCAGCCCCGGCCAGCGCCCGAGGATTCGCCCGCCCCGGACCGCGCCGCCCGCCGCGATCAGCGCGCCCCCCGTCCCGTGGTCGGTCCCGCGCGAGCCGTTCTCGCGCACCGTGCGGCCGAACTCGGTCATCGCGAGCACGGTCGTCCGCGCCCAGACCGGCCCCAGCCGCTCGCGCAGGCGCAGGACCAGCCGTTCCAGCCGCATCAGGGGCAGCCCGATCCCGCCGGCCTGCGCGCGGTGCGTGTCCCAGCCCGACAGCGAGAAGGCCGCGATCCGCGTCCCGGCCGCGAGGCGGTCGGCGGCGAAGTCGGCGAGGCGGTCGACCTCGGCCAGGCGGCGGGCGACCCGCTCGCCCTCGGGCAGGGGGACCGTCGCGCCGGCGGGCAGGTCGGCCAGTTCCATCGCCTCGAGCGCCGCGTCGCGGAACAGGGGGTCGTCGTGGCTGATCGCCTGGAGGAGGAGGCGCGCCTGCGGCGACAGGTCGAGCGAGAGGTCCGGGCTCCACTGCCGCGCGGGGAAGGGGCCGTCGAGCACCGCCAGCGCCTCGCGCCCCACGGCATAGGCGGTCTCGCCCCGAAGGCCGGGGATGGACTGGAGCATCCGGTTCAGCCACCCGTCGCGCGCCTGCCCCAGCCCCGCGTCGCCCGCCGTCCCGGCCTCGAGGATGTCCTGGCCGTCGAAATGGCTGCGCTTGTCGCGGTAGGGGGTGGAGACAGCGGGGGCGAAGGCGAGCTCGCCCGCCGCCCACAGGTCGGCCCAGCCGCGCAGGAGCGGATGCAACGCGAACATCCCGTCGAGCGGGATCGCGTCCGGCACCTGCGCCAGCGTGGGGCGGTGCGCGGCGAACGACGGGTCGCCGACGGGCGGCAGGATCGCCAGCCCGTCGGCGGCCCCGCGGAGGATGACCGCGACGAGCCGGTTCTCGCCCAGCGCCGCGGCGTCGCCGGCCAGCGTCACCGTCGTCAGGAACGGATGCGCCGCCGCCGAGCAGGCGAGCGTGGAGGCACAGCGCAGGAAATGCCGTCTGTCCATGGCGCTACCTTCTGTTGAACGCAGGCGAGGCGAGCAGGAGACCCACGCCCACGCGCCGGTCCTCGGCGCGCGAGACGGCGACGCGCAGTGCCTCGCCCGCCAGGGGCCCCAGCCCCGCCTCGGCCAGCGCCACGGGGTCGGGCAGCGCCTCGAGAAGGCGGTCGGGCGCGGTCATCGCCCAGGTGATCCGCGCGGCCAGCCTCTCGGGCGTGATCCAGGCCGCGTCGGCCTCGGGCCAGCCGTCGGGGCCGGGAGCCTCCTGCAGGGGCTGGCCCATCTCGGCCAGCGGCTTGCCGACAAGGCGGTTGAAGGCGCCGCCGGAGAACCGCAGCACCCGATCGGGGCCCACGCCGAGCGCGCGCAGGCCCGCCACCACCAGATCCCAGGGCTGGCGCGCCTTGGTCAGCGGCCCGTCCCAGGCGGCGGGATGGCCGAGCATCGCCGCGCAGACCGCGCGCAGGTCGCCGCCGGTGTCCGTCCAGGCCCGCTCCATCGCGGCGGCGAGGCCGGGATCGGGCGCGTCGCCGACGAAATGCACCGCGAGCTTGCGCGTCAGGTGTCGCGCCGTGGCGGGGTGGACGGCCAGGTCCGCCAGCGCGCGGCGGATCGCGCCGAGGTCGTCGCCCGCGTAGGCGCGACCCAGGACCGTCTCGGGTCCTGGCTCGGCCGCCGCAGGGAAGAAGACCGTGCCTTCGTCGGTGTCGAAGCGCAGGCCGGTCAGCAGCTCGGCCATCTGGCGCACGTCCTCCTGCCCGTAGTCGGCGTCGACGCCCAGCGTGTGCAGCTCCAGCAGCTCGCGGCCGAGGTTCTCGTTCAGGCCGCGTCCGCGCCGCAGCCCGGCGGGCGAGTTCGGGCCGACCGACCGCGACTGGTCGAGATAGAGCAGCATCGCGGGATGCAGGGTCACCGCCTCGAGCATCGCGGCGAACCGCCCCGCGACCTGCGGGCGGATCGCGTCCTCCACCAGCGCGAGCGGCAGCGTGCGCTGGCGGCCGACGCGCGCCGTCGTGGTGAAGTGGTCGGCCCAGAAGGCCACGAGCCGCTCGCGGAACCCGTCCGGCGAGCCCAGCGCGCGGGCGAGCGTCGTGCGCCGCTGGCCGAGCTGCTCGCGCACGCGGGCCCGGAGCGCCGCGCGGTAGGCCGGACGCCCCGCCGCGTCGCGGCGGGCCACGACGCGCGCGGCCTCCGCCTCGCGGAGCCCGGGCATCAGGGCGTCGAGCGTCAGCCCCGGCCAGTCGCGGGCCGCGAGGTCGGGTCCGGCGAGCCGCTCGATCATCGCCGCGGGGTCCACGGGCGCGCCCTCCGGCAGCGGCAGGCCGTAGCCGAAGCGCATCGCGGCGATGGTCGCGCGGTCGATCATCGGTCCCCCGTCCGTTCCGTCCTGCGCCGCAGCATAGCGCGGGGCGGGCCGCCGCGCATCATCCCCGCGCGGCGCTCGCGGAAAGGTGCGGTCAGGCGTCCTTCGGCAGGACCCGCAGGCGCAGGTCGCGGAGCTGCTCGTTGGTCGGCTCCGACGGCGCGCCCATCAGCAGGTCCTCCGCGCGCTGGTTCATCGGGAAGAGGATGACCTCGCGGATGTTGGCCTCGTCGGCCAGCAGCATCACGGCGCGGTCGATCCCCATGGCGCAGCCGCCATGCGGGGGGGCGCCGTAGCGGAAGGCCTTGACCATGCCGCCGAAGCGCGTGTCCACCTCGGCCGCCGGGTAGCCCGCAAGCTCGAAGGCACGGTACATGATCGCGGGCGTGTGGTTGCGGATGCCGCCCGAGATCAGCTCGTAGCCGTTGCAGGCGAGGTCGTACTGGAACGCCTTCACCCCCAGCGGGTCGCCCGCCAGCGCGTCCATCCCGCCCTGCGGCATCGAGAAGGGGTTGTGGCTGAAGTCGATCCGGCCGTCGTCGGTCCGCTCGTACATCGGGAAGTCGACGATCCAGGCGAAGCGGAAGCTGTCCTTGTCAGTCAGGCCCAGCTCCTCGCCGATGACGTTCCGCGCCCGGCCCGCGACCGCCTCGAACTGCGAGGGCGTGCCGCCGAGGAAGAAGGCGGCGTCGCCGACGCCGAGGCCGAGTTGCCCGCGGATCGCCTCGGTGCGTTCGGGGCCGATGTTCTTGGCAAGGGGGCCGGCGGCCTCCATGCCCGACCCGTCCTCGGCCTGCCGCCAGAAGATATACCCCATCCCCGGCAGCCCCTGGCCTTGCGCGAAGGCATTCATCCGGTCGCAGAACTTGCGCGACCCGCCGCCCGGCGCGGGGATGGCGCGGACCTCCGTTCCCGGCTGCTCCAGCAGGCTGGCGAAGATCGCGAAGCCGCTGCCCCGGAAGTGCTCGCTGACCACCTGCATCTCGATCGGGTTGCGCAGGTCGGGCTTGTCGCTGCCGTACTTCCGCAGGGCCTCGGCGTAGGGGATGCGCGGCCAGTCGGGGTCGACGCGGCGGCCCTGCCCGAAGTGCTCGAAGAGGCCCTGGATCACGGGCTGGACCTCGGCGAAGACGTCCTCCTGCTCCACGAACGACATCTCCACGTCGAGCTGGTAGAAGTCGGTGGGGCTGCGGTCGGCGCGGGGGTCCTCGTCGCGGAAGCAGGGCGCGATCTGGAAGTAGCGGTCGAAGCCCGACACCATCAGAAGCTGCTTGAACTGCTGGGGGGCCTGCGGCAGCGCGTAGAACTTGCCGGGGTGGAGGCGGCTGGGGACCAGGAAGTCGCGCGCCCCTTCGGGCGAGGAGGCGGTGAGGATCGGCGTCTGGAACTCGGTGAAGCCGCGCGCCCACATCGCCTCGCGCAGCCAGCGCACGACGTTCGAGCGCAGCATCATGTTGGCGTGCAGCTTCTCGCGCCGCAGGTCGAGGAAGCGGTAGGCGAGGCGCGTCTCCTCGGGGTACTCGGTGTCGCCGAAGACGGGGAGCGGCAGCTCGTCCGCGGGCCCCAGCACCTCCACCGCGGTCGCGTAGACCTCGATCGCGCCGGTCGGGATCCTGGGGTTCACGAGCGCGGCGTCGCGCGCCTTCACGCGGCCGTCGACGCGGATCACCCATTCGGCGCGGCAGGCCTCCAGCGCCGCGAAGGCGGGGCTGTCGCCGTCGCAGATCACCTGGGTGATCCCGTAGTGGTCGCGCAGGTCGAGGAACAGCACCCCCCCGTGGTCGCGCACCCGGTGGACCCAGCCCGCGAGACGCACCGTCGCCCCGGCGTCGACGGGGGCGAGGGCGGCGCAGGTGTGGGTGCGGTAGGGGTGCATGGGAACCTCCGGGGTCGAACCGCGCCGGTTGACACCGGGGCGCGGGGTGAAGTCAACCCCGCGGTCCGGCCCAGACGGCGGGGATCAGGCCCCGCAGCGAGTTCCCGGCCCAGAGGCGGACGGAGGCGAGGTCGGCGGCCTCGAGCGTCTCCTCGCGGCAGGCGCCGTCCGCCAGCATCGCCGCGCGCAGGACGCCGGGCAGCAGCCCGCACTCCAGCGGCGGGGTGCGCAGGCCCTCGCCCCGGTCGAAGAACAGCGTGGTGATCGTGCCGTCGCAGACCTCGCCCCGCACGTTGAGCAGCACCGCCTCGTCGAGCCCGTCGGGCAGCGCCGCGCGGGCCGCGTCGTAGGCCGCGCGGCGGCTGGACTTGACGCGAAGCCAGGGGTCGGCCGGGTCGAGCCGCCGCGCGGCGAGGCCCAGCCGCCAGGCGGCCTTCGCGGCGGGCAGGGGCTGCGCCGCCACGCCGACCGTGCCGAACCGGTCGAGCGTTAGGCGCAGCCGCGCGGGGTCGGGGCCGGGCGCGTCCCGCAACCTCCGCTCCGCCGTCGCGGCATCGCAGGGCCAGCCCAGCCGCGCGGCCGAGGCGGCGAGGCGCGCGAGGTGCAGGGGCAGGCGCGGCAGGTCGGCCCCGTGCCGCCCCAGCGTCTCGATCAGCGTCAGGCCGGGGTCGTCAGCGCCCGAACGAAGCGGGTCTTCCACAGCGCCTCCTCCCATTCGCCGTCCTCGGTGCTGTCGGCGACGACGCCGCCGCCGGCGTTCAGCAGGACGCGCCCGTCCGGCCAGACCCGCAGCGTGCGGATCGCCACGCTGAAGGCTGCGTCCCCGCCCGGGGCCATCCAGCCGACCGCCCCGCAGTAGACGCCGCGCGGGTGCGGCTCCACCTCGGCGATGATCGCCATGGCGCGGATCTTCGGCGCGCCGGTGATCGACCCGCAGGGGAACAGCGCGCGCATCAGGCCCGCAAGGCCCGGCGCCGCGGCGAGGCGGCCGGTGACGAGGCTGCTCATCTGGTGGACGGTGGCGAAGCGCTCGACCCGGAAGAGCTCGGGCACGCGGACGCTGCCCACCTCGGCCAGCCGCGCGATGTCGTTGCGCAGAAGGTCCACGATCATCAGGTTCTCGGCCCGCGCCTTCTCGGACAGGGACAGCGCCCGGGCCAGCGCCGCGTCCTCGGCCGGGTCCTGCCCGCGCGGGGCGGTGCCCTTCATCGGGCGGCTGGCGATCGTGCCCCCCTGCACGGTGAAGAACTGCTCGGGCGAGCGCGACACGACGACCGGCCCCGCGCCGAGGTCGGAAAAGGCCCCCCATCCGACCGGCTGCGCCGCCCGCAGCGCGCCGAACAGGCCCAGCGGCGTTCCGGCGAGGCGGGTCTCCAGAGGCAGGGTCAGGTTGATCTGGTAGCAGTCGCCGGCGGCGATGTAGCGCTGCACCCGGCGGAAGGCCGCGCCGTAGTCCGCGCGCGGGACGAGCGGGACGAGGGGGCGGAGCGAGGCGCCCGCCGCATCGGCCCCGGCCCGCGCGAGGAGCGGCGCCGGGTCCGCCGGCGCGTCGAAGATCCCGAAGGCGAGCAGCGGCTCCTCCCCCGGCCCGGGCACCAGCGGCGCGAGGCGCGGCTCGAGCGCGAGGCCCGCCTCGTAGGCGACGTGCCCCGCGACCCAGCGCCCGCCCGCGCGCGCCGCGTCGAGCCGGGCGAGCGCGGGCGCGACCTCCGCCGCCGTCCACGCGGTCACGACCGCGCGCGGGTCTCGGAACAGGGCGGGGCCGCCCTCCGGCCCCCTCTCACACAGGATCATCGCGGGCGGTCCTCCCTCGCCGCCCCGCTGCCCTAGGCCGCCGCGGCGCGCGGCGCCAGCCGGGCACGCGCCTTTCGTGCCCCGATCGCGACATCCTGCCGCGCCCGGGCGCTTTCGCGGCTTGCCACAGGGCCGCAACCCGGCTTTCATGGACGCAGGCGGGACCATACCCGCCGGGACACGACGGCGCCGGGCCGGAACCGCCGAGGCGCCGCCCCACACAGGGACAGGAGGTCTGCGCATGGCAGCCGACGATTACACCGACCGCGACCGGAAGGAGGACCTGAAGGTCCTGCACGGCATGGGCTACGCGCAGGAACTGCAGCGGAGCATGTCGCGCTTCTCGAACTTCGCGATCTCGTTCTCGATCATCTGCATCCTCTCGGGCGGCATCAACTCCTTCCCGCAGGCGCTGGGCGGCATCGGCGGCGCGGGCGCGGGCATCGCCTGGATCGTGGGCTGCGCCATCTCGGGCATGTTCGCGCTGTCCATGGCGCAGATCGCCAGCGCCTTTCCGACGGCCGGGGGCCTCTACCACTGGGCCTCGATCCTCGGGAACCGGTTCTGGGGATGGGTCACGGCGTGGCTGAACCTCCTCGGTCTCGTCACCGTGCTCGGGGCCATCAACATCGGCACCGCCTTCTTCTTCCAGGGCACCTTCGGCGGACTGGTGGGCATGGACACGTCGGCCGCGCACATCGTGACCTTCGTCGCGGTCATCACGGTCGTGCAGGCGCTGTTCAACCACCTCGGCATCAGGGTCACGACCTTCCTCACCGACATCTCGGGCTACATCATCTTCGTCACCACGGCGGTGCTCGTCGTGGCCGCGCTGGTCTACGCGCCGGCGCTGGACTTCAGCCGGCTCTGGACCTTCACCAACTACTCGGGCGAGGCGGGGGGCAACGTCTTCCCGCAGTCGGGAAGCCTCACCTACCTGTTCCTGCTGAGCCTGCTGCTGCCGGTCTACACGATCACCGGCTACGATGCCTCGGCCCACACCGCCGAGGAGACCAAGGGGGCCGCGCTGTCGGTCCCCAAGGGAATCGTCTCGGCGGTGCTGTGGTCCTCGCTGTTCGGCTGGGTGATGATCGCCGCGATCATGCTCGCCATCCCCGACCTCGACGAGGGGGCGCGGCAGGGCTGGGGCGTGTTCTTCGCGACGATGGACGCGATCCTGCCCACGGCCCTGAGGGACGTGATCTACCTCGGCATCCTGATCGCGCAGCTTCTGTGCGGGCTCGCCACCGTCACCTCGGCCAGCCGGATGCTGTTCGCCTTCAGCCGCGACGGGGGGCTGCCGGTCGGGTCCAGGGCGCTCGCCTCGGTCTCGCCCCGGTTCCGCACGCCGGTGACGGCGATCTGGGCCTCGTCGATCTTCTCGATCCTCTACGTCTTCGCGGCGCAGTTCGTGTCGATCGGCGGCACGAACCTCTACACGATCGTCGTGAACTCCACGCTCGTGTTCCTGTTCCTGTCGTTCATCATCCCGATCCTCGCGGGGATGATCGCCTGGGGCGGGCCGAAGTGGCCCAACCCCGGCCCCTGGGCCATGTCGGCGGGCGTCTTCAAGCTGGTCTGCGTCCTGGCGCTGATCGGCACGGGGATCATCGTCTTCATCGCGGTGCAGCCGCCCAACAACTACGTCCTGTGGATCGTGCTGGCGGCGCTGGCGATCCTGAGCCTGATCTGGATCCTGGGCGAGGGACGGCGGTTCGAGGGGCCGCCGATGGGCGAGGCGATCGCGCGCCGGCGGGCGCTGATCGAGGCCGCGGAGCGGGCCGTGGGCGAGACGGCCTGATCCGCGCGGCACGACCGGCGGGCGGCCGGGGCATGACCCCGGCCGCTTTCGTCCCGGGCCCGGTTATGCGCTTGCGCGGCCCCGGCGCGGGGCTGTAGACCCCGGCCGATTTGCGCATCGAGAAGGGGGCCAGACCATGCCGAAGCGGACCGACATCGCGTCGATCATGATCATCGGCGCGGGGCCCATCGTGATCGGCCAGGCCTGCGAGTTCGACTACTCCGGCGCGCAGGCCTGCAAGGCGCTGCGCGAGGAGGGGTACCGGGTCATCCTCGTGAACTCGAACCCCGCCACGATCATGACCGACCCCGGGCTCGCGGACGCGACCTACATCGAGCCGATCACGCCCGCGGTCGTCGCGAAGATCATCGAGGCCGAGCGCCCCGACGCGCTGCTGCCGACGATGGGCGGGCAGACCGGTCTGAACACCGCGCTGGCGCTGGCCGACATGGGCGTGCTGGAGCGGTTCGGTGTGGAGCTGATCGGCGCGCGGCGCGAGGCCATCGAGATGGCCGAGGACCGCAAGCTCTTCCGCGAGGCGATGGAGCGGATCGGGATCGAGAATCCGAAGGCCACGATCATCGCCGCCCCGAGGCTCGAGTCGGGCAAGTTCGACATCGCGGCGGGCGTCCGCGAGGCGCTGGCCGCCATCGAGCACGTGGGCCTGCCCGCGATCATCCGCCCCGCCTTCACGCTGGGGGGCACCGGCGGCGGCGTCGCCTACAACCGCGACGACTTCGAGGCGATCGTGCGGTCGGGGCTCGAGGCCTCGCCCGTGGCGCAGGTGCTGGTGGACGAGAGCCTGCTCGGCTGGAAGGAGTTCGAGATGGAGGTGGTCCGCGACCGCGCGGACAACGCCATCATCGTCTGCGCCATCGAGAACGTCGACCCGATGGGCGTGCACACGGGCGACTCGATCACCGTGGCGCCCGCGCTGACGCTCACCGACAAGGAGTACCAGATCATGCGGAACGGGTCCATCGCCGTGCTGCGCGAGATCGGGGTGGAGACGGGCGGGTCCAACGTGCAGTGGGCGATCAACCCGGCCGACGGGCGGATGGTGGTGATCGAGATGAACCCGCGGGTGTCGCGGAGTTCGGCGCTGGCCTCGAAGGCCACGGGCTTCCCGATCGCCAAGATCGCCGCGAAGCTGGCGGTGGGCTACACGCTCGATGAGCTGGACAACGACATCACCCGCGTCACGCCGGCCAGCTTCGAGCCGTCGATCGACTACGTCGTGACCAAGATCCCGCGCTTTGCGTTCGAGAAGTTCCCCGGCGCGCAGCCCAACCTCACCACCGCGATGAAGTCGGTGGGCGAGGTCATGGCGATCGGGCGGACGATCCACGAATCGCTCCAGAAGGCGCTGGCGAGCCTCGAGACCGGGCTGACCGGCTTCGACGAGATCGCGATCCCCGGCGCGCCCGATCCGGCGGCGGTCGTGAAGGCGCTGAGCCAGCCGACTCCCGACCGCATCCGCGTCATCGCGCAGGCGATGCGCCACGGGCTGACCGACGACGCGATCAGCGCGGCGACGGCCTTCGACCCCTGGTTCCTCGCCCGCATCCGCGAGATCGTCGAGGCGGAGGAGGGCGTGCGCGCGGCCGGCCTGCCCGCCGATGCCGAGGGGATGCGGCGGCTGAAGACGATGGGCTTCACCGACGCGCGCCTCGCCCGCCTGACGGGGCGCGCCGAGGCCGACGTCCGCCGCGCGCGTGCCGCCCTGGGCGTCACCGCCGTCTTCAAGCGCATCGACACCTGCGCCGCCGAGTTCGAGGCGCAGACGCCCTACATGTATTCGACCTACGAGGCCCCCGCGATGGGCGAGGTCGAGTGCGAGAGCCGCCCCACCGGGGCGCGCAAAGTGGTGATCCTCGGCGGCGGCCCCAACCGCATCGGTCAGGGGATCGAGTTCGACTACTGCTGCTGCCACGCAGCTTACGCGCTGACGGAAGCGGGCTACGAGACGATCATGGTCAACTGCAACCCCGAGACCGTGAGCACCGACTACGACACCTCGGACCGCCTGTACTTCGAGCCGCTGACGCTGGAGCACGTGCTGGGGATCCTGCGCGTGGAGCAGGAGGCGGGGACGCTCCACGGCGTGATCGTGCAGTTCGGGGGGCAGACGCCGCTGAAGCTGGCGCAGGCGCTGGCGGCGGAGGGCATCCCGATCCTCGGCACCACGCCCGACGCCATCGACCTTGCGGAGGACCGCGAGCGCTTCCAGGGCCTGCTCCGCGATCTGGGCCTGCGCCAGCCCGAGAACGGGATCGCAACCAGCCGCGACGAGGCCTTCGCGGTGGCGGCGCGCGTGGGCTTCCCGCTGGTGATCCGCCCCAGCTACGTCCTCGGCGGGCGCGCGATGGAGATCGTGCGCGACGAGGCCCAGCTCGACCGCTACATCGCCACCGCCGTGCAGGTCTCGGGAACCTCGCCGGTGCTGCTCGACCGCTACCTGTCGGGCGCGATCGAGGTCGACGTGGACGCGCTGTCGGACGGGCAGGCCGTCCATGTCGCGGGCATCATGGAGCACATCGAGGAGGCGGGCGTGCATTCGGGCGACAGCGCCTGCTGCCTGCCGCCGCATTCGCTGCCCACCGGGACGATCGCCGAGCTGTCGCGCCAGACGGTCGCCATGGCCCGCGCGCTGAAGGTCGTGGGCCTGATGAACGTGCAGTTCGCGATCAAGGACGGCGACATCCACGTCCTCGAGGTGAACCCCCGCGCGAGCCGGACGGTGCCCTTCGTCGCCAAGGCCACCGACAGCGCGATCGCCGCCATCGCCGCGCGCCTGATGGCCGGCGAGCCGCTGTCGGCCTTCCCCCTCCGCGCGCCCTACCCGCAGGGCGTCGGCCCCGACACGCCGCTGCCGCTGGCCGATCCGCTGACGCTCGCCGATCCGATCACGCCCTGGTTCAGCGTGAAGGAATCGGTCCTGCCCTTCGCGCGCTTCCCGGGCGTCGACACGCTGCTCGGGCCCGAGATGCGCAGCACGGGAGAGGTCATGGGCTGGGACCGGACCTTCCCGCTGGCGTTCCTCAAGGCGCAGATGGGGGCGGGGGTGGCCCTGCCCGAGGGGGGGCGCGTCTTCCTGTCGGTGAAGGACGCGGACAAGACGCCCGCGCTGGCGGCGGCCGCGCGCGACCTCGTGGGGCTGGGATTCGAGCTGGTGGCGACGCGGGGGACGGCCGCCTGGCTCGCGTCCGGGGGGATCGAGGCCACGCCCGTCGCCAAGGTCTACGAGGGCCGGCCCAACATCGTCGACCGGCTGAAGAACGACGAGATCGCACTTGTGATGAACACGACGGAAGGCACGCAGGCGGTGTCGGACTCGCGCGACATCCGGGCGGTCGCGCTGATGGACCGGATCCCGTACTTCACGACCGCCGCGGGGGCGGTGTCGGCGGTGGCGGCGATGAAGGCGCGGGGGGAGGGGATCGGGGTGAGGACGTTGCAGGGGTGAGCGGCGGCGCTGGCCCGAGGGGCCGGCGCGAAAACGCTCCGGTGGAGCGTTTTCAGCCGCGAACGCCCGGAGCGCGAGCGGAGGGCAGGGGGGTTAGGGTCAACGTCCGCGCAATTTGATTTCCAAAGCTATTTTGGAGCCCTCTTCCACCAATTCAAAAATCTGTTGTGTGATTGCGGTCAGCTTTTGCCTAGTTTCCTTTGCGTCATAGACCATTTCTCCATTTTCTAATTTATAAGTCAATCTTGTGGCAAGTATTGTCCTCGCAGCGATCTCAAAGGCTGATGAATCTATGTGATTGATGCGAGCAAGAAATCCGACATTTCGTAGCGCAGATTGAAATTCATCAAATTTTTTTCGGCCAGCAGCATCTTGTTCTAGTAACGTGCTGCCGTTCTCCAAATGGGCATATCGTATACTCTCGTTGCTCAAGTAAGTCACAACATCATCAATCAATGAAATGCAAATTTGGATCTGCTGCCTTATTGACTCAAACCGTTCATCAGAGGCTTTTCGGCGTTCGCTAATCTGGCTAGCTACAAATGGCGCAATTAGTCCACCTACGGCTGCCAAGCTTGTTGCAGTGGAGGTAATTATAAGCGCGACTTCGGTTGCGGTCCAAGTCACGATGCAGTCCCTACATCTACTCTATCAGAATAACGACTACTTTCACCCCGCCCGCCCCTCCAGCCACCGCACCGCCCGAGCCGCGTCCGCCCCCTGCCCACGCTCCGCGAAGAACTCCGCCGCCTTCACCGCGCCGACCTTCTCGGCCAGCGCCAGCGCGATGAACTGGTTCAGCGACACGCCCTCCCGCTCCGCGAAGTCCTCGGCGGCGGTCTTGAGCGACTGGGGCAGGTTCAGGGAGACGCGGGCCTTCATGCGATCCTCCGCAGGGCATCTGCCGGGGTCAGGCAGTCGATCCCGAAGCGCCCCGGCGCGGCCCCGAAATCCTTCATGTCTTGCGTCACGAGCACGTCAGCCCGCGCGTTGATCGCCGTCTCCAGCACCATCTCGTCGCCCGCGTCGCGCAGTTGCGGCCGCCACGAGAAGCGCAGTTCCACCGGCTCCACGGTGCCCGCGACGTCCGTGAGGAACGTCGCGATCTCGGATCGCGGGATGCCGGTGGCGAGCAGGAACTCCGCGCGGTTCA
>ERZ1066120.135-NODE-135-length-75771-cov-14.906440_pt1 | contig 75771 bp, 65 predicted proteins | sample MGYA00382767_ERZ1066120 | MGnify/ENA primary metagenome ERZ1066120 (study PRJEB33369, sample SAMEA5778350) | biofilm metagenome | biome: Industrial cooling water; feature: Water cooling tower basin; material: Biofilm | place: United Arab Emirates | collected... | reverse complement strand
AATTCAAAATTCAAAATTCAAAATTCAAAATTAAGACACGCACCACGACGCGGCTCGATCGCGCGGCTTTAATGCGCAGGTGTACCGCGCTTCCGCCCGCAACACAAGAGCGCACTACTCTCTACTGATAACTGGTCGCGGTCACCAGTCGCTGATAACTGATACCTGAGCTGGCGGGACTGGAGTTTGCAGGGTGTCACCACGAATCATACCAATAGCGATCGCCAATAATATACAACCAATGAAGGTCAATCCCAAAATAAACAAGACAAACATTTCTCCAGATGATAGGGGACGGTCTGTAGGGTCGAGGTAAGCGGAGGAGCGCCGTCCATCTTGTCGTGCGGCTGCGCGGTGAAAATCTGGAGGTGGTTGGATGACATATAGGCGAGAATAGCCGATGTGTAAATCGTATTTCGTTCGCCGTTCTGGATTGCTCAGCGTGGCATATGCTTCATTGAGCTGCTGAAATTTGACAGTAGCAATCGTTGAGGGTAGATCGGTAGTGTCGGGGTGATACAGCTTGCTGAGATGTCGGTAGGCGCGACGGATTTCGATTGGCGATGCCGAGGGATGAAGTCCAAGCAGGGTATAGTGATTGGCTTGGTCTGTCATATAGTCTGACATGGGGCGATCGCTACTATTTGGCATTCCCCAGTGTTGAGTCACGGCAGTTTGACTAGTGCAGTTGGTTTTCTATCTATTTTAAATCTACTCATGCTAAGCGGCTGCATTCCATCCCAGCTCTAATTTAAATTTTTTGTTTCATAATTTATAATTTGTAATTCATAATTTTTGATTATTTTACTTTAATTAGTCATTAGCGAAATAAAAAAGATTTGTCTTGCTTTGCTTGCAAGATTTTATAGCTTTCTCGAAAGAGATACTTGCATTCTTACTCAAAAATAAACTTTAGATACCGATCGAATTTAGATTTGGTTCGATGCACTACTTTAAAAACACTGAAGATGTCTATCGATTGAAATAAATATGTTTTAGCTTTAATTGTACTTGTCATCTTAAAATCGGTAAAAATGTGCTCGATTATGCTGACAACTAAGTATAGATCTTGAGTATAGAGGCGAGAATTGTCAAACATCTCAAGTTTCACGAACGCAAGCTTTAGATAGCTTTGACTACAGAATTTTTATTTGCCTTTTAGTTTAGCAACCGAGATCTGAATTAGCAATTGCAGTACGTGCAAATGAACTGTATATAAAAATACATTTACTCGCACCTAGTTTTGCTAGTCTAAACCCTGCCTTCTGAATAATAAAATGTGCGTTTGAGTGTGAGGATAAATGCATAGATTATTGTTGCAAATATTGCCGATCGCCTCGGCGATATTAGCGTGTCATGCTATTGATAATTATAAAGCACGTGCAGAGACTAACACTGTGGCAGTTAGCTCAAAACAGACAATAGCTAGCATAAATTACGCTCGTAAAGCCAAATTATTGCTACCTACCGATAGTCGCGATCGCCACGCAGCCAGTAATAATTCAATAGAAGCTGAAACTAGTTCAACTGCTCCTATAGTCGAGATACCGGAAGCAGCAAATGGTGACCCGATGGCGCAAGTCACGTCTGTATCGCAGCTATCAGATGTCCAACCTAGTGACTGGGCATTTCAGGCGTTACAGTCATTGGTAGAACGCTACGGCTGTATTGCAGGATATCCAGACAGCACCTATCGAGGCAACCGCGCTTTAACGAGATACGAATTTGCTGCTGGCTTGAATGCTTGTTTGGACAGAATCAACGAACTTATTGCCACAGCATCGGCAGAAACCGTTAAGAAAGAAGATGCTGATGCACTGCAAAAATTGCAAACAGAATTTGCCGCTGAATTGTCTGCTTTACGAGGTCGCGTGGATGCCTTGGAAGCAGCAACAGCAGAACTAGAAGCCAATCAGTTCTCGACTACGACAAAATTAAACGCTCTCGTTTGGGCTAACGTCACGGGAGCTTTTGCCGATGGTGACGTGCAATTTGAATCAGTCGATATCTTTCCGCCAGCTGCCTTTGGCGGCGTTGTGGCTAGACGAGCGGGAAGGGATGCTGCCACTGGCAGACCAGTTGTACAAGAGTTGACAGACGATCCAGAAATTACTTTTAGCGATCTGATCTGGTTGAATTTCGATACTTCCTTCAGCGGTAGGGATAGCCTCAAAGTGCGGCTAGTTGCAGGTAATGCCGACTCTCCCGCCAACCAATTTACCTCAGCAGGGCTGTACAATACCTACGGTGTACCCTTTTTCGACCAAACGGCAGGGATTCAAGGGTTGGGTAATGATGTCGTTATCCACGAACTGTATTACAGTTTTCCTGTGGGGAATAATCTTGAAATTGCTTTTGGTCCCCGGATTAACTGGTATCGCCTGTTTGACTACAACGCTTTTACCTTCATCCTCACGGGTGCGAATAGTTTTAACTCCAATGGTGGAACGCTAGTCAATGCGATCGACCGAGGATCGGGAGCGGTTATAACTTGGAAGCCTAGCAAGCAGTTGCAATTGACCGCAGGTTACATTGGGGAGAATACAGAATTTCTTTCTAGTACGATCGCACCTGGATTTAACACCTCCAGCGATCCGAGGTTTGGTTTATTTGGCGGTACGTACACGGCAACAGCTGAAGTCACCTACTCGCCCAGCCAAAATTTCAACTTGAGACTGTTGTACAACCGGACGCGGATTCAAGCAATTGGTGGAGTTATTGGCGGTGCAGCGGGAGAGCCAATTTACGGAATTGCAGATAACGGCAGTTCGGCAGTGTTCGATCCGGTTACAGGACTAGTTGCTGATGGTGGTTTGGATGCTGGTTTGGCTGATACCTATGGAGTTAATTTTGATTGGTTGGTAACTCCTGGTATCGGGTTATTCGGACGTTACACCTACGCCAAGACAAATCTCGTGCCTGGTGATGGAGAAATTGAAGCCCAAGCAATGCAGGCTGGGGTGGCTTTCCCCGATTTAGGTAAGGAAGGGGCGCTATTAACTATCTCTTATGTCAGACCGTTTGCTATTTTAGATGGGCGCGATTTCCTCGTTTCTGGAGGCGGAAATGGTGGCGTGCAATACGAGTTTGAAGCGAATTATTATTTTCCACTGACAGATAATCTAGCTTTAGCACCGGCGTTTTATCTGATTGCCAATCCAAATAATTTCAGCGATAACCCAACGATCTATGTGGGTAACTTACGAGCGCAGTTTAGCTTTTAAGCGATCGCTTCATCGCTCGCTGTTGTCAACTTGAAGCTGCGCGCAAGAAATTTTATCGGCTAAGATTGAACCAACTGTCATACCCGTATGAACCTCTAATTCAGCACTGGGTAACGCTTCAAACAAAAGCCGTTGTCCGGGAAAAACCGTCCGTTCAAAGTAGTAACTGGGAAGATCGACAATGCGAATTACTTGAATGTGATTGGTTGCATTGACGTAGCAACACAGTAGGGGGCACTCTTGCTGAGATAGTAAGGAGCTAGTTGTTTCCGCCATAACCATACAATAATGAGTCTTGGATCGATGCTCCAACTATACATGCTTGACTGAGATCTACCCCAGTTAGTTCTACTAACTTTAATTGTGCGTAACGCAAATCCGTTCCCGTGAGGTTAGCACCACTTAAGTTGGCTCCGGTTAAATTAGTTAACCGCAAGTCTGCTCTATTTAATAAAGTTTCGCGTAGATCTACGCCGCTCAAGTTAGCTTTGATCAGAATTGCTCTACTCAAAATGGCTTTGTACAAAGTCGCATTGCCGAGATCGGTTCGCCAGAGGGTAGCTCCGGTTAAGTTTGCCTCGCTCAGCTTTGCTCCCTTTAGGTTTGCTCCGTTTAAGTTTGCTCCAGCTAACTCTGCTCTGCTCAAGATAGCTCCGCTTAAGTCGATTTCACTCAAATCGGCTCCGCGCAGGTTAAAATAACCAAAATCTCTCTTGCCAGCAGTATAAAGCTCTAGCAGTGTATCGGCATTCATAAATACGTACTCGAAAGCTTTACAGATGCGATCGCCATCTCGATCTAGAGGAGCAGTGCTAGCTAGCACCACTCCCGACAAGGACGTTTTACATCCGACGCAGGTTAAGTAGTTCCTGAGGAGAGGCAAGCATATCAATTGCTACGAAGAAAATCTTGCCTTGAGGATTAATCAAAAACCGCCAAGCAATATTCATCCCAACATTGACACCAAACCAAGGAGTTTGGACGACACCCGTAACTTTTAGTTGTTTGGAACCATCTGGTTGTACCTCACAGATACCTTGTTTTGGCATCATGTTTAATCCCTGTGCTTCCTCGCGCATGTATTTGGCGATCGCTTCATGACCGACAATCGGCTTTTGGAATGGGGGTTGTAAAGCACCATCGGGAGTAAACAAAGCAATAGCAGCCTCAAAATTGTCTGCGTTCATTGCTTCGACATATTGCAACACCGCAGGCTCGTTAATGCCTTCAATCTTGACATTGGTGGTAACGGGTTCGGTGCGCTCAAATACTGGTTCTGCACCTTTTCGCGAACTACTAGGAGCCAAGTCGGATGTATCGTATCCCATGTCTACGACTGTGTTACGTAGAACTGTGATCTGCTGACCTGGATCGAGTTTCTGGGTTGCTTCTAGGACGACTTTGACACCAGGAGACATTTGATACCCAGTTGGAATCGGAGCAACGATACCCTGTTTCATCAACTCCCCTAACTCGTACCAAAAAGCTAGCTTGGTATTAACGCTGAAGAAACCATAGGAACGGTTGATTGGAGTGTCAATGCGATTAGCAAGGTCGCGCATGACTTTGGTTTGCTCTTCAGGTGACATTTGCTTGATTTGGTTGAGCAATCCTTCCGCCAATTGTAGACGAGCCGCGCCTGGAGCTGCGGGGGTGATTGTCCGACCCATTTCCGTGTAAGCGTACCAGAGATAAGCTAGGCGATCGTCAACGCTCAATTGGTCAAATAGCGCTATGGTGGCTGGAATTGGACTAGGGATTTGAGTTCCAGAGAAAATATTTTGTGCGGACTCGATCGTATAAGTCATGGTCAGAAGCTCCAGATTGCTTTGTGTTAATCAACTTTCTTGAGATTCAAGGCAAAATGCTAAAGCTGGGGCTTTTGCACGTACCCACTTGGTTATGTAAATAAAAGTAACAAACTTAATTAAGTTTTGTAAAGATATTTGTCAATTTTGTCCATTCCGCTTGTCGAGTTAGTAAACGGCAAATGCTGTTCGTTGGTTTAACCAAGTAAGCGATCGCCCAGCAGCACGACAAGTCAAACAGTAGCAGACAGCCCAAGCAATGTTTACAAACTGACTATTCTGAGAGAATGTTGCAAAACTTTACATAACTTGTTACATTACCATCTAGTTAAAAATGTATAAATTGGAAAAATGTATATGCAGTCTACCGTTCAGGATGGTTTAATGAGCTTTTTACGCGATGAGTTGGCTGTTTCAGAAGCGGCGATCGCTTTAGCTTTGAAAAAGGGGGAACAAGAGCTAAACTTGTTGCCGATGGTACTTTGGCAGTATGGACTCATTACCTTGCCACAACTAAACCGCGTGTTTGATTGGTTAGAAATGGTGTAGGATTTCAGCAAGTCAAAAGTTAAAAGTTAAAACGTCTCATGTTGCACTGATAACGTCAGTTAAATGTGCGATCGCTTAGCCTCATGTCAGCTGTTGAGTAGCAATATAGAGTGATGGCTTATGATACAGCCTTATCTAGCAAGGATTTCGATTTTTCCGATTAAATCTCTTGATGGCGTGGCTTTGTCTCAAGTCAGCGTATTAGCCAGTGGCGCACTCCATCACGATCGCGAGTATGCTTTATTTGACCAAAAAGAGCGATTTGTGAATGGCAAGCGCAATGCCAAAGTTCACTTGCTGCGATCGCAATTTAATGCAGATTATCAACAACTAGAGCTACAAGTTCAGGGAACAGAGAATAGAGTTACTTTTGACTTAGATAAAGAACGTCCAGAATTAGAAGCTTGGTTGAGCAACTATTTTGGTTTATCTGTCAACATTAAGCAAAATAATTTAACAGGTTTTCCAGATGATATTGATGCTTCTGGACCTACAATCATCAGTGCAGCTACGCTTGCAGAGGTCGCATCCTGGTTTCCTAACATAAGTGTCGAGGAAATGAGGAATCGGATACGAGCCAATTTAGAAATAGATGGTGTACCCCCATTTTGGGAAGACCGATTATTTACCAAAGCAGGTCATAGCATCCAGTTTCAAATTGGAGAAGTTGTATTTGCTGGAATTAATCCTTGTGCGAGATGTGTTGTACCCACAAGAGATTCAAAAACAGCCACAGCAACAGAAAATTTCCAAAAAATATTTGTTTCTAAACGCAAAGAGTCACTACCGAATTGGACAACACCGGATAGGTTTGACCACTTTTACAGATTGAGCGTTAATACGCAAGTGCCATCATCGGAAGTAGGAAAAATATTAAGAATTGGCGATTCTATTTCAATTTAGTTAAAAAATTAGGCGAGTGGAATTCGCGCCTCCACAAACAAAGTTCGCCTGCGCGGACGGCGATCGCTACGCCATAAATACTCATATCCTGCTGCTAGCTTGGGTAAGGCTTCCTGCTGGATGCGATCGAAGTTAGAATTTCCACTAACACATCGATAATAGGCTTAGCGGGCATTCCAGGTATAGCCGTACTGCCAAAATGTTCGACTCGTAGTATTAACGTCTCACCTAGCAAGTTCCGTAGATTTTGCGCTTCCCGTGCAAATAAATCTACCCATTGGCGGTCGTATTCCACAATAATAATGTTGTCCATGCCTTTAGATTTCCCTCGCTCCTAACTCCTCACTCCTCATCCCTCGATTCTTATGGCGATCGCTTCCCTACCACAGCCACAAAGCCGCTAACATATAATCTCTGTATGCTTAGTCCCTAGTCCCTGGTTCCTCTCTACCATGACCAAAGATTTCTTAAGTCATCTTAACTCCAGTCAACGCACGGCTGTAGAGCATTTTTGCGGTCCCCTGTTAGTGGTTGCTGGTGCGGGTTCTGGTAAAACGAGAGCGTTAACCTACCGCATTGCGAATCTGATTCTCAAACACCGCGTCGATCCTCACAATATTCTCGCCGTGACTTTTACCAATAAAGCAGCACGGGAGATGAAAGACAGGATTCAAAAAATCTTTGCCGAACAGCTAGCACTGAGTCAGTATAACAAGCCTCTAAATAAATTAGCGCCTCACGAACAAACAAGATTGCGATCGCAAGTCTACAAAACCTATATCAAAGATTTGTGGATCGGTACGTTTCACAGTTTATTTTCCCGTATCCTCCGGTTTGATATTGAAAAATACCAAGATGAAAAAGGGAGACGTTGGACGAAAAACTTTTCTATTTTTGATGAATCTGACGCTCAAGGTGTGGTTAAAGAAATTATTACTAAACAACTTCAACTGGACGACAAAAAATTTGAACCACGTTCCGTCCGCTACACTATCAGCAATGCTAAAAACCAGGGACTTTCTCCCCGCGACTTTGAACGAGAACAGCCCAACTATCGCGGTAGAGTTATTGCGGAAGTTTACGGATATTACGAAGATAAACTAGCAGAAAATAACGCTTTAGATTTTGACGATTTAATCTTAATGCCAGTTAAGTTATTTCAGCAGAACGAACAAGTTTTAGGATATTGGCATCAGAGATTTCGACATATTTTAGTTGATGAATATCAAGATACAAACCGAATTCAGTATAACCTCATTAATTTATTAACAACAAATGGTGAAACAAGAAAAAGCCAGTGGGATTGGCGCGATCGCTCGATTTTTGTAGTTGGCGATGCCGATCAATCGATTTATAGTTTCCGTATGGCAGATTTCACAATTCTGTTAGACTTCCAAGCCGACTTTGGCGATGGCTTACCTGACGAAGATAGCCGCACGATGGTAAAGCTAGAGGAAAACTATCGCTCCAGAGAAACTATTTTACAAGCCGCTAACCAACTCATTGAAAATAACACTCAGCGGATCGATAAAATTCTCAAACCAACGCGGGGAGAAGGAGAAAAAATCTACTGCTATAAAGCAGACGATGAAATTGCCGAAGCTCAATTTGTCATCAATCATCTGCGGAGTTTAGAACAGCAACATGCAGATTTTAATTGGGGTAGTTTTGCCGTTCTCTACCGTACCAACGCTCAATCTCGTCCGATTGAAGAAAATTTAGTCCGTCAGGGTATTCCTTACACGATTGTCGGCGGCTTGAAGTTCTACGACCGCAAAGAAATTAAAGATGTTTTGGCATATTTAAGAGCAATTGTCAATCCTTACGATACTGTAAGTTTGTTGCGAGTAATTAATACTCCTCGTCGAGGTATTGGCAAAACTACAATAGATAATTTAGTTAATGCTGCCCAACAACTTAATTTACCATTTTGGGAAATCCTGAACGACGAGACATCAGTAAATACTTTAGCAGGGCGCTCGGCTAAGGGTGTAAATAGTTTTGCCCAGTTAATTTGTAAATGGCAAGAACAGGTAGATACTCTTTCTCCTAGTGCGATCGTGCAGGGAATTTTGGATGAATCTGGTTATGTCAAAGATTTACAAAATCAAGGCACGGATGAAAGTTTAGATAGACTGCAAAACGTACAGGAACTTTATAACGCAGTTCTCCAGTTTGAAGAAGAAAATGACGAAGAAGTCAACCTTTCTAGTTTTCTTGCTAGCACTGCCCTAACTTCCGATTTAGATAATTTAAAAGAAGGACAAGCCGCTGTTTCTCTTCTCACTCTTCATGCTTCCAAAGGATTAGAATTTCCCGTGGTTTTTCTCGTCGGCTTGGAACAAGGATTACTTCCTAACTATCGTTCTCTTGACGATCCTAAATCCTTGGAAGAAGAACGCCGCCTGTGCTATGTGGGAATTACTCGCGCCCAAGAAATACTTTACCTCACCCACGCCCGCGAACGCCGTCTTTATGGTTCTCGCGAACCTGCGATCGCATCCCAATTTTTGACAGAATTACCCAAAGAATTACTCAGTTTCCATCTTTCGAGCCAAGCGAAAGTTCCGAATACATCGAGATCGACTCACCAACCAACTCAAAAGTGGAGCCATCCTCAAAATACTGCCTCATCCGCAACAGATTCAGAGCGAGATTGGCATGTAGGCGATCGCATTTTTCATAAAAACTTCGGTATTGGCGAAGTAACTCATATTTTTGGTTCTGGTAACAAAATTTCTTTAGCAGTTCGGTTCGCTAGTCTCGGAACGCCAAAAATAGTCAACCCTAAAATCGATCCACTCCAAAAAGTAGAGTGAAGTGACGATTTGTCAATCGTCGTTTGTCATATGTCTCGATCGATAGGCGATCGATACCAAAGAACGCTCGCCTATCGATCGTACCTACGATACTCTCCCGAAAACTTACACTTTTCCTAAAACTGTATCAAATCCAGTTTGTTTCTAGAAATCAAATCCTCTAAGCTAGTCGAGGAGTATCCAGTCGAATAGCTGCAAAAACCCGTGAAATACTTTTTTCTCACTGAGGGATGGACAGTAGGTAGAGTCTGGGCATCTGACGGTTTGTGGAGTGAGACAGCTTGGCGGCGACGACCAGACATTCAACGGCTTAACGTTTGTCTAGTAGAAGCTCATGAAAAACTATGGTTGTATCGGGTAGAAGATACGATTATGACAGTAGAAGTCAAACCCGCCACCCTTTCAAGTAATGGCACGAAACAAGCGATCGGACAAGTTGTCCTCAAGCGATTAATCACCGCCGAACAAGTGATCGACCGCCTAGGAACAGCTGAAGCCATGTGTCAACTCAAAAGCATTCAATCTGTCGTGCAGTGATGAGTGAATGGTATTTTTACCTACGACGGCTTAAGACTTACAACTTGTTTCTCTATCCCCCAACCCCTCCCAAAGTATTGCATTCAGTCACATCAATAGTTACACTTCTTTAATAATTCTCATTTTTGTATTGAATACCATTGCTGAATTTTACAAGCCAGATGAATCGTTCAGATTCAGATGTAGTAAGGCTCGGTTGATGGCAATAACAAAAAGCCGAAAAATTATCCTGTAGAAATAACTCATCGAGGAGGAGCGTAGTCGATGGGACTACCTTGGTACAGAGTACACACAGTCGTCCTGAACGATCCAGGGCGGTTGATTGCTGTACACCTAATGCACACAGCTCTAGTCGCAGGCTGGGCTGGTTCGATGGCTTTATACGAACTAGCTATTTACGACCCCAGCGACCCAGTATTAAACCCCATGTGGCGGCAAGGTATGTACGTACTGCCCTTCATGTCACGCTTGGGTGTAGTCGGCTCTTGGGGTGGCTGGAACGTCATGGGCGCTCCCAGCTACGACCCTGGGTTCTGGTCGTTTGAGGGCGTTGCTGCCGCTCACATCGTTCTTTCCGGTTTATTATTCCTAGCTGCTTGCTGGCACTGGGTTTATTGGGATTTGGAATTGTTCCAAGACCCCCGCACCGGCGAATCTGCTCTAGACCTGCCAAAAATGTTTGGTATCCATTTATTCTTGTCTGGTTTACTTTGCTTTGGCTTTGGTGCTTTTCACCTCACCGGACTATTTGGTCCAGGGATGTGGGTTTCTGACCCCTACGGCATCACCGGACACGTAGAAGCGGTCGCGCCAGAGTGGGGACCAGCAGGCTTTAACCCGTTTAATCCTGGCGGCGTAGTGGCTCACCACATTGCTGCGGGTGTTGTCGGTATCATTGCCGGATTGTTCCACCTGACAGTCCGACCCCCCGAACGGCTCTACAAAGCCCTACGCATGGGGAATATCGAAACCGTGCTTTCTAGCAGTATTGCTGCTGTCTTCTTTGCTGCTTTCGTTGTCGCAGGAACGATGTGGTACGGCAACGCTACAACCCCAATCGAACTGTTTGGCCCTACCCGCTATCAGTGGGATGATGGCTACTTCAAACAGGAGATGAACCGTCGCGTACAAGCTAGCGTGGCTGAGGGTAAGAGCTTGTCTGAAGCCTGGTCGGAAATTCCAGAAAAACTTGCTTTCTACGACTACGTAGGTAACAGCCCCGCGAAAGGTGGTTTGTTCCGCGTCGGTCCGATGAATAAGACCAATGGTATTGCTCTGTCTTGGGCAGGACACCCCGTCTTCAAGGATAGAGAAGGACGAGAGTTAGAAGTTCGTCGTCTGCCCAACTTCTTTGAAACTTTCCCTGTTGTCTTAACAGACAAAGATGGCATTGTGCGCGCCGATATTCCTTTCCGGCGAGCAGAATCCAAATACAGCTTCGAGCAAACAGGTGTAACTGTTAGCTTCTATGGTGGCGAGTTGGACGGTCAAACCTTTACCGACCCAGCCGACGTCAAGAAGTATGCTCGTAAAGCTCAAGGTGGAGAAATCATCAATTTCGACGGAGATCAAAGCACCAGATTTGGCGACTTAGCACTTGCCAAGCCTGATGGTGTATTCCGTACTAGCCCTAGAGGTTGGTTCACGTTTGCTCACGCTACTTTTGCCTTGTTATTCTTCTTCGGTCATCTTTGGCACGGTTCTCGCACGATCTTCCGCGATGTATTCGCAGGGGTCGAGGCGGATCTGGAAGAACAAGTCGAATGGGGGCTGTTCCAGAAAGTGGGTGACAAGACCACTCGTCGTAAGGAACCAGCCTAGGTTCAGGTTAAGTGTTAAGAACGGTTAAATATATTGTCGGGAAACAATTTTTCTAGCAGTTTATGTAACCGTTCTTTTCTTTTGATTGATAAACTATCAGTAAGAAGGAAGTCGTTAGGGAATACTGACATGGAAAGCGTTGCTTACATTTTAATTCTCGCCCTGGCTATTGGTACTTTATTCTTTGCCATAGCTTTTCGCGAACCGCCCCGCATTGAGAAAAAGTAAATTTTTTTGCTTTAAATTCGCTAGAAACAGCCAAATTATATCGATTTTACCACCGCTGTTACTTACCTCAGGTAGCAGCGGCTATTCCTTTATTCAGCGACCAGTGACCAGCGATCGGTGACCGTAACTAACAACTAAGGTTACTAGTGACTGATAACCCGATCGCGCTCCAACTGATTACTGGTCGCTGGTCATGTTGAACTGGTCACTGTCGTAACCCCTAGCCCCTCGCCATGCAATGCCCTTTCTGCCAGCATCCAGATAATCGCGTTTTAGAATCGCGCTCTGCTGAAGCGGGACAGAGTATCCGCAGGCGACGGGAATGTTTGCGGTGTCATCGCCGCTTTACAACCTACGAACGGATTGAATTCGTCCCAATTACCGTTCTGAAACAGAATGGCGATCGCCAGTTATTCGATCGCTCTAAAGTTCTACGGGGAATTGTCCGCGCCTGTGAGAAAACGGGAATTTCAGCTTTGCGGATGGAAGCAATTGTTGATGAAATTGAAGCAGAACTACAACAACGTGCTTCTCGGGAAGTAAGAAGCCTGGAAATTGGTGAATTAGTCCTAAAGCACCTGCGATCTGAGAGTGAGGTTGCATACGTGCGTTTTGCTTCTGTTTATCGCCAATTTCAAACTATGAAAGATTTTGTCGAAACTTTAGACGATCTATCGCGTCAGGAAACTCCAAAGAGCGTTTTGACAGGAGAAGAATACTATCAGTGTTGTGAATCTTCAGCTCAAACTGTTTCGATCGCGGATTGAAAGCTGCGATCGCGATCGCAACTGTAGCTCGAACACTATCTAATAATTTCAGTAAATTTCTTCACAAAGCTCGGCTATAATTGAAAGTCTGTACTTAAAATGCTTCTAGATTAACTTCTCCTACGTTAGGATGGAATCAGAGATGTAGGTGTAATTTGCCTACGATCGGCTTGCATACACATCGAGAGGAGGAAAAACCTTTCGGAGATTATTCCCAGGAAACAACCAGCATGGTCAATCAGAAAACACTTACTACAGAAATAGGCTTTACTCACGAAGATTTCGCGGCTTTACTCGACAAGTACGATTACCACTTCAGCCCTGGCGACATCGTAGCTGGTACGGTATTTAGCATGGAGCCACGGGGCGCTCTGATTGACATTGGTGCTAAAACCGCTGCCTACATTCCCATCCAAGAAATGTCAATAAATCGGGTGGATGCTCCAGAAGAAGTTTTGCAGCCTAACGAAACGCGAGAGTTTTTCATCCTTACCGATGAAAACGAAGACGGGCAGCTAACGCTTTCCATTCGCCGCATTGAATACATGCGAGCTTGGGAGCGCGTCAGGCAGTTACAAAATGAAGATGCAACAGTGCGATCGCTCGTATTCGCTACAAATCGCGGCGGCGCACTCGTGCGAATCGAAGGTCTGCGTGGATTCATTCCTGGTTCCCACATCAGCACTCGCAAGCCTAAAGAAGAGTTGGTCAGTGAAGAGCTACCGTTAAAGTTTCTAGAAGTTGATGAAGACCGCAACCGTTTGGTGCTGTCACACCGTCGCGCTTTAGTTGAGCGCAAGATGAACCGCTTGGAAGTTGGCGAAGTCGTCATCGGTACGGTACGCGGGATCAAGCCGTACGGCGCATTTATCGATATTGGTGGTGTCAGCGGTTTGCTGCACATCTCGGAAATCTCTCACGACCACATCGATACACCTCACAGCGTCTTCAACGTCAACGATGAAGTCAAAGTAATGATCATTGACTTGGATGCAGAACGGGGTCGGATCTCGCTGTCTACAAAACAGCTGGAGCCAGAACCAGGCGACATGATCAAGAATCGTGACTTAGTTTACGATAAAGCAGAAGAAATGGCTGCAAGATATCGCGAACAAATGGCAGCTAAACAACAAGGAATCGATTTGAATGCTACTACTGAGGTAGAAGAACCAGTAGCAGCTGTAGAAGAAATTCCAGCAGCTACTGAAGAGCCTGTTGCTAACAATGATGAGGATTTGCCAGCAGCAGTTGAGTAACAGTATTTAGCTATCAGATGTAAAGGCGTTACATTTAACATTTCTATATAGAAGAGGGATTAACCCCCTCTTTTTTTGTGGCGATCGCATCGGTCGAAAAAACGGTCAAGGTCGTCTTTCCAGTCAATTCTATCGGCGAACCCGCTCCTACGATCGCGCAATCGTTTTGCTCATGGGGACAAATTCAATCCTGACTCCCTCGCCAATTGTATAGGCAACGCGATCGCTATCCGTGTAACCATATGCTCGGTACAGCTTTACTCCTGGTAAGGTTGCCATCAATTCTAGCGATCGAAAACCACTAGCTTGAGCTTCCACCTCGCATCGATGTAATATCGCTCTGCCAATGCCTTTTCTCGCCCAGTCGGGATGTACGAAAAAAGCTCGAATTTTTGCCGCATCGCAGTTGGGATCGAGATAGCTGGACTCGCGATCGCTATAGCGATCGCCGCCAAATAGCGTTTTGCGTTTACTCCAACCGCCGCATCCCACTAACATTCCAGCAGCTTCGGCAACAAAGTACGTACCATCTACAATCAGATCGGTATCGACACCAAAAACCGCCGCGATCGCTGCCTCAATCTGCTCGTCAGTATAATCTGCTCGACTCAATCCCCGTGCAGAAACAGCAATGAGTTGCTCGATTTCAGTACGTTCGTCTAGGCGCGCTTGTCGTAAAATGAAGCTCATCTCATAAGCAGTATGGTAGCGCTTAAATAGAAGCGTAAGTTAACACGAATATGGTAACAATTCAATGTAAAGACAAGCGCTTCAGTAATATCCAAGCAATTGTCTTCGATAAAGATGGCACGTTAGAAAATTCTGAAGAGTATTTGCGGAATTTAGGGCAAAAGCGATCGCGCCTGATCGATGCCCAAATTCCTGGGATTGGCGAACCCCTGCTAATGGCATTTGGAATTAACGGCGATCGCCTCGATCCTACAGGATTATTAGCCGTGGGCAGTCGGCATGAAACGGAAATTGCCGCAGCTGCCTATATTGCCGAGACAGGACGCAGTTGGTTTGAGTCTTTGGCGATCGCTCGTCGTAGCTTTGAGGAAGCCGATCGATATGTCGGTACTGCCCCTTCACCCCTGTTTGTGGGTAGCTTGGAAGTGCTGAAATATCTCAGTGATGCTGGCATCAAACTAGGCATTCTTTCCGCCGCCTCTACAGAACGAGTTCGCGCCTTCGTCCAGCGCCATCAACTGGAAGCTTACGTCCAATTACAAATGGGTGTAGATACTGGCGTAAGTAAACCCGATCCGGTATTATTTATGCAAGCTTGCCAGGCTTTAGATGTAGCACCCCAAGATACCTTAATGGTAGGAGATTCTGCTTCCGATATTGAAATGGCACGTAATGCAGGAGCAGCAGGTTGTATCGGCATCTGCTGGGGCAGACCTGAAGCCGCACATTTAGAAGCAGCAGACGTAGCGATCGCCCAACTTGATGAAATTCAAGTGGTCTGAGTGGAGCAACTAGAAGTCACACCCACAAAGGCAAAACCCACCTTCTTTTAACATACAAGGCGGACTTAGTTTGTATAGTTGCGAATTCTATTCGCCCAATAATTAAGACTAACTTCATGGCTGCCAAAAAGCGATCGCAATTCAAACTACTGAATATCTCTCTGGTTCGACGACAGGAAATATGGCTACCTACAGTGTGGGGGTGGTTGTTACTGCTCTTACTAACATCGACTTTATTCATTGCCAGTGTTAGCAACATACCATCATTTCTTGCTGTTAACCAACCAATTAATGCTGAAGTTTTGGCGATCGAAGGATGGCTGCCAGATTATGCAGTTCAAGAGGCACTGTCTCGATTTAAACGCGGTTTCTATCGCCAAATCGTGACGACAGGTATTCCGATTGAAAGAGGCTGCTATCTGGCTGAATATAAAAATTATGCCGAGCTAGCGGCAGCAACTTTAAAAACTTTAGGATTAGAACCAGAAAAAATCATTCCCGTTCCGACACCGGAAGTACGTAAAGATCGAACCTATGCCTCTGCTATTGCTTTTAAACAATGGCTATCAAAGACAAATACACCAATAAAATCTATCGATCTGCTCACGCTCGATCTTCATGCTAGAAGAAGCTGGTTGCTGTATCGTCAAGCACTAGCTTCAACAAATATTAAAGTCGGTATTATTGCCATACCACCCATCGATTACGATCCGAAATCCTGGTGGCGCTACAGTGCGGGAGTGCGGAAAGTCATTAATGAGTTAGTTGCATATATTTACGCACGTTTTATTAATTGGAATGCCTAAACCAAGCACAAAAAGCCCATTTTGTAGACTGCAGAACTTATTCAAGTCTTTCCAACCTGCGCAGGCAGCTTTCGTTCGTATAGCTGCGGTTCTAACCGCTCTTAACTTTTAATCTTATATTGTTGTTGCATTTTTTACATAAATTTTAAAAAACTGCGTATATTCTCGTATAATTCAAATTTTGCGTAAAGAGATAGCGATTATAGGTAAAAAAACAAGCCGATCGGTGTAAAGATCGTTACATTATAAATATATTTTTTAATCTTATTCTCTGGCGACGTTTTTAAAAATGCGATCGGGAGTAGGTTCAGAAATATTATTTAAATTTATTCAAATTAGCTAAGTAGTTATCTTATCTAGCTGCATTTTGCAGTTGCTATTTGTATTTCTAGAGGTATCCTTAGGTGGATCGTAGCCATAATAATTTTCGTATTGCTTGGCTGCTGCCTGTTGCGTGGTTTTATTGGCAGCCAGTCATGAGTCAATTTACACACATATTTCCTCAAACTAAAGTATTTACCGGACTTTTTCCTGGGTTTGCACGGGGATTTGAGAACTCGTTTGTAGTAGAAGTTATCGGTAAGTTTCAGGTGCTAGAAATGGCGCGAGAAACCACAGGCTACGGTTCTAATTTCACATATTTGTCTCCTCGTATTATTTTCCACTTACTTCGACTTAGACCTCATGCCATATTTTCCAGTTCTTTTGGCATTTGGACACTTCTAGCACTGCTGTTAAAACCACTTGGTTGGTGGCGAGTTGTCATCGCCTATGAAGGTAGTTCGCCTGGTGTAGACTATCGTAATTCAGCAATACGTTTGTTAGTTCGGCGGTTGATGGTGAAGTTTGCTGATGCTTGCATTACCAACAGCCAAGCTGGAAAAGCTTATTTAGTAGATATTCTTAACGCGAAAGACAGCCACGTTTTCGTTCAGCCTTATGAAATTCCCGACACCAAAACTTTAGCAACTCAGGAAAATATTGAGTTAGATAATTCTCAACTTCAAAAACCAGTTTTTCTTTTCGTCGGACATATTATTCCAAGAAAAGGTCTGCACGTTTTACTAGAAGCCTGTAAGATACTTCAGCAACAAGGATATTGCGAATATACATTACAAATTGTAGGCAACGGACCGCAACAAGAGGAACTAGAAAAATTCGCTCAGGAGCATCATTTGACTGACTGTATTCAGTGGGTAGGCAGAGTAGATTACAACCTGATTAGTAGCTATTTTCGCAGTGCTGATGTCTTCGTACTACCGACGCTAGAAGATACTTGGGGTGTAGTGGTATTGGAAGCGATGCTATTAGGTAAACCAGTCTTATGTTCTCAAGGTGCAGGAACGGCAGAACTGATAGTTAATGGTGAGAATGGCTATGTATTCGATCCTACCCAACCGGAAAAACTAGCCGAACTGATGCGTCAGTTAATCGAGTGCCCGATTGCGATCGAGAACATGGGTAAAAAATCGCAACAAATTATGTCTCAGTATACCCCAGAAGCAGCATCCAAGTGCCTAGCTCAGGTGACAAACTTGGTCTTAAATAATTAAGTTTAAATAATTGAAATTTATGACTATGAAAAAAGTTGCTATCCTGACGCACGACATCAGAGGTGGTGCGTTCACGAGCTTGGGAACTGCACTTGCTCGTGGCTTTCAAGAATCAGGGGTAAATTGTGAGTTTGTGGTTTTAAAGGCAACCCAAGCAGAAAAAGAACAATATCCCGAGCTCGATATAATTAGTCTGAATGCCCAGCGCACGGCTTTTTCTCTAATACCCACTATTCGTTATCTCAAAAACAGCAAACCGGATGTCATTTTTCCTATGCCTTGGTACTTTAATGTCATGGCAATTTGGGCAAGGTATCTATCAGGAATTGATAGCAAAATTATTATTGGCGAACACAATATTATTAGCTTAGAAACAAGCATTGAGCATAAAGATAAACTACACTTGCAATCTCTACCAACACTGATGCGGTACACGTACCCCTATGGCGATGGCTTAATTGCCGTTTCTCAAGATACGATCGCCGACTTAGTTGAAACAATTAAAGTGCCGCCGCGCATTCCGATGCGGGTAATTTTCAACCCCATCGACCTCGAGCGCGTGCAACAACTAGCAAAAAAACCAACCGACCATCCTTGGTTTCTAGATTCTGAAACACCAACCATCGTTACCGTAGCCCGTTTAGCTAAGCAGAAACAACTCGATGTATTACTACGTGCCTTTGCCCGCATTGTCAAGATTCTGCCTGCCAGACTGTTGATTCTGGGCGAAGGTCCGTTGCGATCGCAACTAGAAAGTCTGTGCCACGAACTCCAAATCGAAGATTGCGTGGCGATGCCTGGATACGATCGCAACCCTTACAGATATATGTCTGCTTGTGACGTATTCGTACTCGCATCAGCTTGGGAAGGATGCCCGATCGCTTTACAAGAAGCAATGGCTTGCGGTGCGGCTGTTGTCGTCAACGATGCCCCAGGCGGCTCGAAGGATCTGATCGAATATGGTAAGCACGGAATGATGGTAGCTGGTGGAGATTCAGAAGCTTTGGCAACAGGAATCTTGCAAATCCTCAGCAACCCCAGCCTCAAGCAGCACTATCAAACCCAAGCACGTAAACGGGCGCGAGACTTTCACTATATCAAGATCGCCCAGCAATATTTAGATTTCTCTACTGCTGGTTTAGTACGCCAAGAGGTCCTGTGTCGATGAAGATTCTATTGTCTGCCTATGCTTGCGAACCAGGTAGAGGAACTGAACTAGGCGTAGGTTGGAACACAGTTCGAGAGGTTGCCAAATACCATCAAGTTTGGGTACTAACTCGACCTGATGACGGTCGCGAGGCAATTGAGGCAGAGCTAGCCCGTCATCCAATTCCCAATCTGCATTTCATCTATTTCACCCTGCCAATCTGGGGTGGCGGTTGGAAGTGGGGCAACGGAGCCTTCCAAATTCACTATTATCTCTGGCAGATCCAAGCCTATTTTGTTGCCCGTCAACTACACCGTCAAATTGGCTTCGACTTAATTCAGCACGTCACTTTTGTTAAGTACTCTAGTCCTAGTTTCATCTCTCTGCTACCAGTTCCCTTCATCTGGGGTCCTGTGGGCGGTGGCGAAACTGCACCTCAGGCTTTTTGGCAAGACTTTAGCTGGAGAGGTAAGGTCTACGAAATACTGCGTGACTTCTCTCGTCGTTTAGGAGAACTCGATCCGTTTGCCCGCCTGACAGCAAGACGTTCGGTCTTAGCTTGGGCAACCACTGAGGATACAGCGCAGCGACTCTCTCAAATGGGGGCGAAAAACGTCAAAGTACTTTCCCAAGTTGCTTTACTCCCAGAAGAGATCGCCCGTTTGAGTCAGAATGACATTTCTAGTCATAGTCCAGTCAGGTTTATTTCTATTGGTAGATTGTTGCATTGGAAAGGTTTTCATCTAGGACTGCGCGCCTTCGCTCAAGCGAATTTACCTTCTGATGCCGAGTATTGGATTGTGGGAGACGGCCCCGAACGGGAACGGCTTCAGATTCTCGCCCAAGAGTTAGGGATTATTTTCCAAGTCAAGTTTTGCCATGAGATGCCCCGCGATCGCATCTGGCAAATGATGGGAGAAGCAAGAGCATTAATTCATCCTAGCTTGCACGAATCTGGAGGATTTGTCTGCTTAGAAGCAATGGCAGCAGGTCGTCCGGTTATCTGTCTCGATCTTGGTGGACCAGCGGTTCAGGTCACCGAGGCAACAGGCTTTAAAGTCCCCGCGATCGCTCCCCAGCAAGCTGTTGCAGGTATAGCTGATGCTATGACTCTTCTAGCTCGCGATCCCGAACTCAGTATCCGATTGGGAACGGCTGGGCAAAGAAGGGCAAACGAATTATTCAATTGGGCAAATAAGGGTCAGCAATTAGTTCAGTACTACGACAACATTCTCAATCGACAAACGATTCCTCATGCGCATTCTTACAGTTCATAACTATTACCAACAACCAGGTGGTGAGGAGCAAATCTTTGCTACCGAATCGGCTCTTTTAGAAGCACGCGGTCATCAAGTACATCGCTACACGATTCACAACGATCGCATTGAGGGAATGAATCCTCTGACTCTGGCAAAGAAAACCATCTGGAATCACGATGTCTACCGCGACCTACGGGAGCTCGTCCGCCAGGAAAGACCGGAGATCGCTCATTTTCATAACACTTTTCCCCTAATTTCCCCAGCTGCCTATCATGCAATGAAAGATGAAGGCGTACCAGTTGTTCAAACTTTGCACAACTATCGCCTCTTGTGTCCTAACGCTCTGTTTTTTCGCGATGGCAAGATCTGCGAAGACTGTTTGGGAAAATGCGGTGCTATACCTGGCATCGTTCGTGGTTGCTACCGAGATAGTCAAGCAGCAAGTGGAGTTGTAGCGGCAATGGTGAACTTGCACTCGATGATGTGTACTTGGACAAAAACAGTAAACGTATTCGTAGCATACAGCCAGTTCGCTTTGCATAAATTCGTTCAAGGCGGCTTACCAGAGAAAAAAATTCTATTTAAAACTAATTTTCTACACCCCGCACCCGCACCAGGAACAGGACGTGGTGGATACGCCATTTTTGTCGGGCGGCTTTCGCCAGAAAAAGGATTAGGTACGCTACTCGCTGCTTGGGAACAATTGGGCGGAAAAATCCCCCTGAAAATAGTTGGTGATGGACCGCTAGCACCTCAAGTTGTTGAGGCAACAAAGCGCGTACCGGGAGTGGAGTGGCTGGGACGCAGACCGTTGGAAGAAGTTTACCAGTTAATGGGAGAAGCTGCCTTGCTAATTTTTCCTTCTGAATGGTACGAAACTTTCGGCAGAGTCGCGATCGAAGCTTTTGCGAACGGAACTCCAGTAGTAGCTTCGGCAATTGGCGCGATCGCCGAGCTAGTTACGCCCGGGCAAACCGGACTTCATTTTCGTCCGGGTAACGCCCAAGATCTTGTCAAGCAAGTAGAGTGGGCTCTAACACATCCAGAAGAATTGATGCAGATGCGCCGAACAGCTAGGGCTGAATTTGAGGCTAAGTATACCGCAGAGGAAAACTATCGCCGCATGATGGAAATTTATACATTAGCTCCTCATGTCTAACTTACACGTAGCAGTAAATTTCATAGCGTCAGGTCACGGCGCGCTCTGGTGCTCTTACCTAGAGGTAAATCGATGAACGTAGAGGCAATCGATCGGCAACAGCGTAAAAGATTTATCAAAAGTTCCACAATTGTACTATTGGCATTTGCCACCGCTTTTTTTGCCCGCTTAATTGAGGCATTAGGATTACCCGCAGCAGTTAATTTTTTGCATTTTGCTACAATTCCACTTGCCTGTGGTATTGCCCTTGCCAAAGCTCGATCTAAAAGCCAGCGTCAGCTTACCATCGTTCAAGAAATTTTGCTGGGTCTGTTAATATTTTTCATCTTAATGTGTGCCAGCGGACTACTAAATAATGCTGGCTTAATTAATGTCGTTCTAAATTATTTAATGCTGACCGAGCCGTATCTACTTCTCGTAGCGATCGCTTGCATTCCGATGTCTTTAAAAAGCACGGAAAAACTGCACGACTGGCTGGTGCGTTTTGGTTTTATCAATCTACTGTTTGCCTTTGTCCAGCGCTTTGTACTCAACTTACAGCTCCACGACGGTCTAGAAGACAATATCAAAGGAGTTTTCTTACACCAGGGTTCCGGTCATGTCGTTGGCGCGTCAGTTTCATTAACTTTTGGTACATACTATCTATTTACAGCTCAAAAACGTCCGCTCTGGTTGCGATTGCTCGTATTTTTCGCTACTGTCATTCATGTAATTATTTCAGATGCCAAGCAAGTCTTAGCAGTATTTCTAGCTGCTCTCGTGCTTCTTTTCTGCACTAAATTAAAAGATATAACAGAATTTTTAAAATACTCTGTTGGGGCAATTTTAGCTGTATCGATCGCAGTCTGGCTAGCAAATAATGGATTTCTTGCTTGGAGCGTTGATATGACTCTCGAGGGAATGAAACTTAAACTAGTAGGATTCTCGATTATTCCTTCTTTCTATCATTCGCCGCTCAATCCTTTACTGGGGCTTGGTCCTGGTCACACCATCGGGCGCTTGGGAGGATGGATGCTGCGTGACTACTGGGATCTGCTCTCACCTCTGGGGGCGACTCAATTTTCAGTGAGCGAAGCTGTTTGGACTGCGGTAGGCGCAAGCTGGTTTGGTGACAAATCTAGCATGTTTTCTCCGTTTTTTGGTTGGGCAGGAATTTGGGGAGATTTGGGTCTGCTAGGGTTAGGAGCTTATTCTTATCTTGCATTTCTAGTTTGGCATCGGCTTTGTTCAGACGATCTTGCTCGGTTTTTTCTCCTAACTATATTTGTTTTTGGTTTAATTTTTACTCAGTTGGAAGAACCGGGCTATATGCTTTTTATGGCTATTTTACTGGGTTTACAATGGCAAAAATGCCGATTGAGCTACAATTAACGACGGAGATCTATAGATGGTTTGGCGCTCGAATTAGCAGAGCAGTAGCACTGTCACAACGTCACAACTGTGCCGATGAAGCGCGATCGCTTTTAGGCTTGTATCTAGCTTACTTGTATCTAGTTTATCTGCACGCCGTAACTTTTATAGCCTGTATTTTCAGAGTCATGCGCTCGAGCAATTAGATTCTGTAAGCTCGGTACATAATGCCAGTCAGGATTTATGTATTTCTGCATTTTGTCTAGTAACAAATGATGGCTGGCTCCAACTTAACCAATGAGCTAACCGAGAACCGCTCTCATAGCTGTTAAATAGAAGCAAAACCAGCTTTCTAGCTAGAATTATTATTTTTTAATAAAGTTGCAGAGCTACTATTGCTCATCAGTAAGTTTTGGTATAACTTTAGACATATAAGTTCCTCTCAGGGTAGCTCTCATTCATTGCACTCAATTTTGATAAAACGTGCGGTAAGTTCTCGATTTTGCAGGTGCTACTATCTCTATTAATTAACGCTTAACAGATAAAAAATATATTTTTGCTATGACATATTTTTGCTATAACATCGTATAGCTCAATTGTTATGCCATTCTAATTCGGTTGAACGAATATATTATATAGTTGCCAAATCAGGAAAAACCGAACTAAGATTTTGTGAAGCTTCATTCAGTAAAACTTATAATTTTAAACCATTTAAGAAGTATTCTATCATCATTAAAAATGCAAAGTATCAACAATCGGCAATGCCAATCATGATTTTCAAACTATACTGCCATCCACAGCAGTGACTAAAATGAAGAGTTTAGAGAAATGAGATTTGATACAACAGATAAAGTAGAAACAATTGAGTTAATCCAACAGATAACATCAGATTTTCCCAGTCTATCCATAACGCGATCGTTTCATACTCCAGTAAATAACTTAGAGTTAGAAGTTATCCCGGCTGAAATACCTCAAATTAGAATTCATGTCATAGGCTCATCAGTCACGGCAGCACCTTTCGATCGCCAAATAGAAATGATATTGGAGTGGGCTAGTAATCGTTCTAGTAAGACTGTGTGCGTGGCAAACGTCCATATGCTGACAGAAGCCTACTGGCATCCAGAATTTCATGCGGTGTTAGCTCGTGCAGATTTAGTCACCCCTGATGGTATGCCCTTGGTGTGGATGATGAAACTGATGGGGGCACAGTATCAAAATCGCGTTGCTGGTTTAGATATTATGTTATCTATTTGCCAACACGCTCCCCAGCATCAGCTAAAGGTTTTTTTTCTTGGTTCGGAAGCTTCAATATTGGAGCAGATGCGAAAGCGTTTGGAGCATGACTTTCCCGCTCTAGAAATTGCAGGAATGGAGCCGTTACCATTCCGTCCCCTCACGCAAGCAGAAGATGCAGCGGTCATGCAAAAAATTCATGATAGTGGAGCTGGGATTGTATTAGTCGCTCTGGGATGTCCCAAGCAAGAATACTGGATAGATCGACACAAAGACAAAATCCATGCCGTTATGATTGGTGTAGGCGGAGTATTTCCGGTGTATGCGGGCATTCACAAACGCGCTCCCTTATGGATGAGAAATTTTGGCTTGGAGTGGTTCTACAGATTAGTTCAAGAACCACGTAGACTCTGGAAAAGATATGCTACAACCATGCCCCTGTTTGTCTGGCTAGCTTTGAAGCAGCTATTAACTCAGGGAGCAGAGAGTAGAGGGACAAGGGAGAAGTGATAAGAAGTTATGAGTTATGAGTTGAAGAAGTTGTTTCAGTCAAAACTCAACACTCAACATTCAAAACTCTCTTACACGCATCACACCCCAAACTCCGACAACTGATAGCTAGCCCCTGCTCCTAATTTGTGGCAATCTGGGAGACAGATAGACTCATCTGATAATCTCGCTACAAAAATTCAGCCAACAGGTTATGCAGACTCTTCCCAACCCAGCTACAGCAAAAACTTCTTCTGGCGTTTCCACCGATACAACTATTCATCGCCGCCAGACTCGTCCGATTCAGGTAGGAAACGTCACAATTGGTGGTGGTCATCCAGTGGTGGTGCAGTCCATGATCAATGAAGATACCCTGGACATAGATGGTTCCGTTGCTGCCATTCGTCGCCTGCATGAAATTGGCTGCGAAATAGTCCGCGTAACTGTACCAAGTATGGCGCACGCTCAAGCTTTGGCAGAAATCAAACAAAAGTTGTATGCCTCATACCAACCAGTCCCGATCGTGGCTGACGTGCATCACAATGGCATGAAAATTGCCTTGGAAGTTGCCAAGCACATTGATAAGGTGCGGATCAATCCTGGCTTGTACGTATTTGAAAAACCTAAATCCAATCGTACCGAGTATAGTCAAACAGAATTTGAGGAAATTGGGGATAAGATTCGCCAAACTTTAGAACCGCTCGTAGTCTCTTTGCGCGACCAGGGTAAAGCCATGCGGATTGGCGTGAATCACGGCTCTCTGGCAGAACGAATGCTGTTTACCTACGGTGACACGCCTGAAGGGATGGTAGAATCAGCGCTGGAATTCATTCGGATTTGCGAATCGCTGAACTTTCGCAACTTAGTTATTTCTCTCAAAGCATCGCGAGTGCCTGTGATGATAGCTGCCAACCGCTTGATGGTCAAGCGGATGAACGAGCTAGGCATGGACTACCCCTTGCACCTAGGTGTAACGGAAGCTGGAGATGGCGAATACGGTCGAATCAAATCTACTGCTGGGATTGGGACGCTGTTAGCTGAAGGGATTGGCGATACTATCCGTGTATCGCTGACGGAAGCACCAGAAAAAGAAATTCCCGTTTGTTACAGCATTCTGCAATCTTTAGGTTTGCGGAAAACAATGGTGGAATACGTTGCCTGTCCTTCTTGCGGACGCACCCTGTTTAATTTGGAGGAAGTGCTGCACAAAGTGAGAGAGGCAACTGAGCACCTAACAGGATTAGATATCGCCGTTATGGGGTGTATCGTCAATGGTCCAGGGGAAATGGCGGATGCAGACTACGGCTATGTCGGCAAGCAACCTGGCTATATTTCTCTCTATCGCGGTAGAGAAGAGATTAAGCGCGTCCCTGAAGATCGCGGCGTAGAGGAGTTGATTAATCTAATTAAAGCCGACGATCGCTGGGTCGATCCGTAAGCAGTGACTAGCGATCGGCGATCGGTGGGAGTTTGTCTGCCACGGTTACCGATCGCTGTCAAAACTGGTCACTATCTAAGCGCCCCTGTGTTAAATTGGGCTTACTTGGTTAGCTTTGTTCTCCAGCTGTGCAGTGTCAATATGATCGGGAATAAGCGCGGAATTCTATTAGGTGCAACGGCAGTGATGCTTTCCACTGCCACTATTGCCAGTTTTAGCGATCGCTCTCAAACTCAAGCTTTCTTTCGTGAAAGTCCGAAAGAATTAGTCGATGAAGTTTGGCAAATTATCGATCGGCAGTATGTAGATGGGACTTTCAACAAGGTCAATTGGCAAGCTGTGCGCAAAGAGTACCTGAGCCGCTCTTATGCCAATCGAGAGGATGCTTACAAAGCAGTCCGACAAATGCTAGAAAAGCTTAAAGATCCATATACCCGATTTATGGATCCAGAAGAGTTTAAGAATATGCAGGTAGATACTTCTGGAGAACTGACGGGAATTGGCATTCAAATCGCTCAGGATGAGAAAACCAAGCAATTAACTGTAATTGCCCCAATAGAAGATACGCCCGCTTTCAGTGCTGGAATTCTTGCCAAGGATACAATCGTCAAAATCGACGGTAAAAGCACTAAAGGCATGGATGTGAATCAAGCAGTGTCTCTCATTCGGGGGCAACCAGGTACAGAGGTACAAATCACCATTTTGCGCAACGGTCAGCAGAAAGATTTTCGGATTAAACGGGCACGCATTGAAATTCATCCAGTGCGTTACAGCTATCAAAATAGCCCTACAGGTGGTGTGGGATACATTCGCTTAAATCAATTTAGTGCCAATGCTGCCACGGAAATGCGGGAGGCAATTAGAGATCTAGAAAAGAAACAGGTATCTGGTTACATTTTGGATTTACGTAATAATCCTGGTGGTTTGTTATTATCCAGTATAGAAATTGCTCAAATGTGGCTGGAAGATGGCGTAATCGTTTCGACCAAGAACCGCCAGGGGAAACAAGACATTGAAAGGTCTAATCACCGACCGTTAACAAGTAAACCCCTAGTCGTGCTGATCAACGATGGCTCGGCAAGTGCTAGTGAAATTCTGTCTGGGGCGCTACAGGATAACAAGCGAGCGGTTTTAGTAGGAGAAAAAACTTTTGGTAAAGGTTTGGTTCAATCGGTACGCAGCTTGGGAGATGGTTCTGGGTTAGCTGTGACGATCGCGAAATATTTTACTCCCAACGGTCGCGACATCAATCATGCGGGGATTGCTCCTAATGTGGTAGTATCGCTGACAGACAAAGAAAAACAGGCTTTGTTCCTGCGCAACCGTGACAAAGTTGGTACGCCCTCAGACCCGCAATATGCTAAAGCATTAGACGTACTACAGAAACAGATTGCAGCTAAGGGTAACTCTGCTACAAGGTAAAAGTGAAGTAAGAAGTCGTAAGAAGTCGTAAGTCGTAAGTATTTTTTACTTACGACTTTTGATAACAGGTAACCGATCGCTGCTAACTGCTACCCGATTCCTCAAACGGGTTGGCATTTTCCGGTGCGGATGAGTCCCACGCGACTGGCGATCGCTTCTGCTTGAGATGAGAATGATCCCCAGCGTTCTTGTGCTTCTGCATCTAGCTCTACATTCACTTGCTCGTCAGAAACTATTTCACAGTGACCGTCTAGCAGCTTGACAATATACCAAGTTTGTGTATTTTTCATAAAAAGGTGAAGTGCTACTTGGTTTAGTATCCTCAATTTTAAGGTTTCCACAGACAGTAGCATGTCAGAAAAAATCCTTCCAGGCTTCCTTGCTTGGGAATGTTTGGGGCTTAAGGTAATTCTGATTCGATGACAATATATTCGTAGGGGCGCACAGCTAGCTATGCACCCCCACAGTGCGTGTACTGTGTCTAATCGAAAACGGCTGTATCTTTTGAACAGAGGCAATCAACCCAATGTATCAACGGCTACCGTTACCGTTACTACCAGTTGCCAAGACTCGCTCTGCTAACTTATCTGGAACTTCTTGCAGGTGATGGTATTGCCATTGGAAGGAACCAACACCGAGAGTTAGCGATCGCAACTCGACAATGAAATTCTGCATCTCGGCTTGAGGTAAGTAAGCAATCAGCTTGTCCCAACCAGACCAATCAGATCTACCTTCGTAGCCCAAAATTTGTCCCCGTCGTCCGCTCACCAGTTGCATCACCTTGGAGGTGAATTCACTGGGCGTGTTGACTTCGATTGAGGCGATCGGCTCTAGTAACGTCGGTTCGCACTGAGCCATTCCCGTTTGCATAGCTAGCCGCGCCGCTTGTTTGAATGCTTGCTCGGAGCTATCGACTGTATGATAAGAGCCATTGGTCAAGGTAACGGCAACGTCAACCACAGGAAAGCCTAGGGAACCGTGTACCAAAAACTCCCTCACGCCAACTTCAACACCAGGAATATACTGCTTCGGTACAACGCCACCTACAATCGTGTCGCTGAAATTAAAGCCTTCTCCACGCCCAAGCGGTTTAATATCTAAGTAAACATCGCCAAACTGCCCGTGTCCTCCCGATTGGTGCTTGTAGCGCCCGTGAACCGAGGCAGCAGACTTGCGGATCGTTTCTTTATAAGGTACTTGTGGTAAATGAGTTGCCATCGGCAAGTTATACTTCCGACGCAGGCGATCGAGGGCGACTTGCAAGTGAATTTCGCCTTGTCCCCACAGAATGACTTCGTGAGTATCGCCGTGTTGTTCCCACATCAAAGATGGGTCTTCTTCCAATAGCTTAGCCAGCGCTGCACTCAGTTTGACTTCGTCGTTGCGCTTTTCTGGAGCGATCGCCAGGGCATAGACTGGTCTGAGTAGCTCTGCTTTAGGTAGTTCCGGAGCTTGTCCGTTTGCGGACAGGGTATCGCCAGTTTTGACGCCATCCAAGCGGCTGAGAGCAACAATTTCCCCAGATGCAGCTTCATTCAGCGATAGCTGTTGCTGTCCCAGTAGCCGATAAATCCCGCCTGCACGAGTACCGTTCAACACGATGCCATCGGTCAATTTACCCTGCCATACCCGTACCAGAGAAAGTTTGCCACCTTGGGGGGTGTAATAGGTTTTTAACACTTGAGCTATGGGAGCTTCAGCAGTAGCGTTAAGTCCTCGTCGTTGGGCAGTGTCTTGCGGCTCGGGTGCTTCTCGTAACAGCGCTTCTAAAAGCGGTCTGACACCAAAATCTCGGTCTGCAACTCCACAAAATACTGGAACGACTAAATCCGCTCCTAGTTCTAATTTCAAATCTTGCAGAATTTCTTCTTGAGGCGGTTCGATTTCTTCTAAAAGTTCTTCCAATAAATGGTCGTCAAAGTTGGCTAACTCTTCCAGCATTTCCGCTCTTGCTGCCTGTTCCTGTGCCTTTAAAGACTCTGGCAATGGAATCGGATCGGCTGGAGCGCCTGGGTGATATTGATATGCTTGTTCGCTAACTAGGTCGATAAAACCAGTGAGTTGTTCGTCTTGAATAATGGGATATTGATGCGGTACGAGCGGACGCTTAGAAACAGCTTTGAGGGCGTGCAACATATCCATGAAATTGTTGCTAACCCGATCCATTTTGTTAATAAATACAAGATGGGGAATTTCCCAGTCGTCAAGAAATTTAAATAAGGGAGCGAGGGTAAGTACCTTCTGACGCAGACCATTTTCATTGTTATCATTTGCTGGTTCGCAAACAACAACTGCTGCATCTACACCCATAAGAGCGTTATATGTCTCTTGGGCAAATTCTACCGATCCAGGACAATCAATAAACGTGAAGCGGACACCTTCGTACTCGGTACTAGCGGCGCTAACTTCTACACTCATTTGGCGATCGCGCGCTTCCGCTGCACTGTCTCCTACGGTATTACCCTCGCGAACGCTACCTTTACGAGTAATAGCTCCCGTGACGGATAACAAACTTTCGAGCAAAGTTGTTTTCCCGCTCAAATAAGGACCGACAATTGCAACATTGCGCGTACTCGCTCTGACATTTTCGTTCATATAACCTCCTACGCGGATTCTTTTTATGAGAAGCCGCACGATCGTGAGTAGACAATGGATAATGTTGTAGAGAATTATCCCGTCTTTAATCCGACCTTATCTTGTCTTTAATCGTAAGAATGAAAATTGTAGTTTCTTGTAAGAATTAGCTGAATTAAAGTTAATTAGATTGAAGTTTTATGCAGATATTTTGACTTTTATCAAGAAAAGAGTGGTGCGTGATGCGTGATGCGTGGAAGAATTTAGATTTTGGATTTTGGGTTGTCTTTCTCTCTCAGCTCTCTTCTCCCCGACTACGCGGCTTTGATGCGGAGGACACCTCGCCTGGAGCCCGCTTCCCGCCTCCCGATTCCCAGCTTCCCTCCATCAAGCTTTGCAAGCAAGCGTTGAGTAAGTGCCAATTCAAAGAGTTATATTTTGTTTGCCCTTCCTTGCGAATATCGAGCAACCCTGCTTCTGATAAGGTTTTAGAGTGGTGGCAGAAGAGGGCAAGGCTAATATTTAATCTTTGAGCAATCTCCGTACCGCTCAACTCTCCAGCGCGAGCGAGTAACTCTACAATCTTCAATCTAGTGGGATCGGCAAGGGCTGCAAAGATTTTTACCCGACGGCAGCTATCGTCAATTTCAGCTACAGGCAGGGACAAGCTCTTTTCTAAATTAGTTTCTTTCATTGTCGTTCGTCCGCGATCGCGGTGGCTCTAAAACAGTTAAACAGTTACTTGACTTTTTAACTTATTTTGTCTACCATAATAGTCAAGTAGTTATTTAACCACTTAAATTTTAACCCACAATTGGCGATCGATAACAGGTAGTTGGTAATTGCCCGTTACCCGATCTAATTCGGTTTTGATGACGAAGGAGACTTGTAGGTATGACAGATCGTGTCAAGCCGTTGACTCTCACTGCTGAGAATTTTCACACAGAGGTCATTGAGAGTAAAACACCAGTGCTAGTTGATGCTTGGGCAGCCTGGTGCGGACCCTGTAGAATAGTGAACCCGATTGTAGAAGAGATTGCCGTCAATTTTGCTGGACGTGTTACGGTGGGCAAGCTAAATGTTGACGAGTACGGAGAAATTGCCTCTAGATACAACGTGCAGGCAATTCCGACGTTGTTATTCTTTCAAAATGGTGTGGTTGTAGATCGAGTTGTCGGCGTTGTTCCGGCAAAAGCGATCGCCCAAAAGTTAAACGCTTTATTGGAACAAGCGATAGGCGATCGACAAGCTGCTTAGACTTCACACCTGTAGAGGCGAGAGATTTCACGCTTCTACAGTCGACTCATGATAGTTCACACACCTTTCATCCATTTATCTCAGTCAAGCTTATGAACGCTAATATCGATCTATTCTCACCCGTTCGACTCGGTCGTTACGAATTACCTAACCGCATGGTGATGGCTCCCTTAACGCGCAACCGTGCGGGAGAGGGTAACGTGCCAAGAGAACTGAATGCAGAATATTACGCCCAAAGAGTATCTGCGGGATTGATAATCACAGAAGCGACTCAGGTATCGCCTCAAGGTCAGGGTTATCCCTTTACCCCTGGTATTCACTCTCAAGAACAGGTGGAAGGCTGGCAACTGGTGACGAAAGCCGTCCGCGATCGCGGCGGCAGAATTTTTCTCCAGCTATGGCACGTCGGACGAATTTCTCACCCCGATCTGCAACTAAATGGAGCATTGCCGGTTGCACCTAGCGCGATCGCTCCAGCAGAAGGAATGGCAGCTACTTACGAAGGAGAAAAGCCATATGTTACACCCCGCGCTCTAGAAACAGCAGAAATCCCAGGAATTGTAGAACAATATCGTCAAGGGGCAAAAAATGCCTTAGCGGCTGGGTTTGATGGCGTAGAAATTCATAGCGCGAATGGCTATTTGCTCGATCAATTTCTACACGATGGCTCAAATCACCGTACAGATGAATATGGTGGTTCGATTGAAAATCGCGCCCGCTTGTTAATGGAAGTAACTGAAGCAGTTGTTAGCGTTTGGGGCGCAGATAGAGTGGGAGTCAGACTTTCACCCAGCGGTACTTTTGGTAGCGTGTACGACTCCGACCTCAAAGCATTATTTACTTATGTTGTCGATGCGCTCAACCGATTTGAATTAGCTTACCTGCATTTAGTTGAGCCACGAGTTGCTGGTAACGAGACAGTAGAAAATCCGACCTCAGAGCTATCCTCAAAATACTTCCGTCCGATCTACAAAGGAACTCTCATCAGCGCTGGTGGTTACGATCGCGAATCGGGAAAAGCAGTATTAGCTTCTAGAAATGCGGACTTAGTTGCTTACGGTAGACTCTTTATCTCCAACCCCGACTTACCGCAGCGTTTTGCTCTAAATGCACGATTAAACCCCTACGATCGCTCCAGCTTTTACGGAGGGGACGAGAGGGGTTACACGGATTATCCATTTTTGGAATTACAGGCTGCTGGCTAAAAGAAGCAGTAGGGACGCGCAGCCTTGCGCCCCTACTATAATTCCCTATCATTTGCTAGCAGGTGGTTCTTTATCTCTTAGCAAATCTGCGGCGGCTTTGAGCAGATCGTTCAAAATTTTGCGTAGTTGATGCTCTCCTTTGGCAATAGCTTCTCCTACTTCCCGCAGTCTATCTTCAAGCGATCGCCCTTCTGCTGATGTTTCTCCTGCATCAGTTTTGCTACGAGTACGGTTATACCAGTGCGTAGCTTCATCTATTCTTTCTTTAATCTCTTCGTAACGTCCGCCATAGCGTGCGGCTAGATTGGCACGAACGATCGCTAGTTGTGCTTGAAGTTGAGCGTAACGCTTCTTCATGAGAGCGAATTCTTCGCTATTTTTGAAGGCATTAATGGCGGATTGGATCGAATCTTTGAGACTGGAATCTGATTCTTTGCCAACTTCTTCCACGTCAACTAAGAGGCGATCGATCTCTTGTTGTAGTTCTTCTTCTTGGGTGTCAATCCTTGATTGCAATTGGTGAACTTCTGCCTGATCCTTGACAATAGCTTGCCGTTTGCCACTACTGTAACCTTCAATAAATCCTTCCACAGCAGCAGTAACTTCTTCCTTAATTGCACTACCTTTATCCTTAAAGTTATCGCTGACTGTTGAAATGGTATCTCTGAAAATTTGACGAATATCGCTAGAACCTGCTTTGATTTCGTTGCGGACATCATATATCGCAGATTGGACGATCTCGCGAATTCTGCTCGATCGCAATTGTCCGGTAGATTTTGCTTCCTCAAACTCCGAGCGGATCTGCAACCTAATTCGCTCAACTAAATTACCATCCAAATTAGTTTTTGTACTTGTATCGTCTACAGGACGCTGAGCAAAATCCTCAAAATTTTCGTAATCTTTGGTGTCTAAATTAGAGTCATGCCGCTCGAGATTAGGAGTTTTCTCCTCATGAACTAACCCTGGCTTACCTTGAGCTAGATCGTTCATTATTTTTTGTTTTTCTTCGTTACTTAAAGTCACTGTTATTTCTCCTACTTACTAAATCAAACTGCTAAAACTGAACCGTAGTAAAAGAATTGTTTTTACGTTCTTCTTTACGCCTCTGCGTCTGTACGAGAAACAAAATTGGAACTCTTATCCAACTTAAAAAAAAAATTTCGATCTCGTGTTCGGTTAATCGCTCGTAAATACCGTAAGAGAGAGTTTATCGAGTATAAGATGTATGGCTCTGGCAAACTCGCCCATACTATAACTTATCTATTTCAACGAAGTTGACATAGCTTATTCCTAAGCTAAAGACAAACAGATCCGATCGCACTCTTTCTGACGGATGAAAGTCGATCTAGAACAAGCTAAGTTGGTGAGGAGGCTGCTGCAGATCGTTCCAGGGAAGCGGTGGAATCGAAACCTCTTTTTGTATCAATAATTTTTGAAAAGAACGAGCATTGTGAGGAGATCGCTCCTCTGTAGGACAATGGACGAAGAAATAGATTCGGGTTCCTTGGTGTAAAGCGCGATCGATAAAATCAACCCATTCTTCAAGCAACGGCTGATTTAACTCCCATTCTGGATGGCTGATAAAGCGAATCAAACTAAACGGTGCGGTAACGCTAAATTCTACTGGTAACTTGGGCTTGCGGCGTTCGGAGTGGATTTGCGAGTCATCTGGCGCATCGTATATCGGACGGCTATCGAGTAAAACTCTACCTATTCCCAATTGTTTCAGAAGCGTTGTTAGTTGACTGGCATAAGGCTCTTGAAACCAGGCTGGGTGGCGCACTTCTAGAGCTAGTAATGCTTTTTCTCTCAGGGTATTTAAGAAGGTTGTTAAGTCACTTATCGCATCTGGACTATAGCGTGGTGGGAGTTGAGCAAAAATTGGTCCCAAGCGATCGCCTAAACCCTGCATTCGTTCTATAAAACTCAAAGCATCAGGTATATGTGGTTCTAGTAATCCTTGATGCGTAATGTCTCGCGGTAATTTAAGACAAAATTCAAATCCATCGGGTGTTTCCGCTGCCCATCGCGCTACAGTATCGGCATCGGGAATCGCATAAAAGGTGGTGTTGCCTTCAACAGTCGTGAGACGCTGGCTATATAGACGTAAAAATTCTGCTGCACGACTTCCCGTTGGATAAAAATCGCCTACCCAACCTTTATATGACCAAACAGCACAGCCAAGATGGAAAGTCAAAAGTTAAAAGTTAAAAGTCAAAAACTTTAGGAGCGGGTTTTTAACAAGAATCTTCGGCTAAAGCTGTCAATCTATTTGCTAAACCCGTCCGGACAAAAATCAAAAAAAATTTCTAGGAATGGATTGAGCCATCGGGCATAATCGCCCCAGTTAAAATTGCTCCGGTTAATTTGACCATAATTCGGTCTTTCGTACCTACTTTAGCTCCTTTCAAATTAGCTTTGCTTAAATTTGCGCCGCTCAAGTCAGCTCCAATTAAATTCGCTTCCTGTAAATTGGCTGAAATTAAATTTGCTCCTAACAGGTTGGCGCGAAATAAATTTGCTTGAGACAGATTTGCTTCTTGTAAATTGACTTTGTGCAGAAAAGAATCGCTCAGATCGGCTTTACTTAAGTTAGCTCTACTCAAGTTTCTCCCTGATAAATCTTTTTCTTTCAGCTCAGCACCCCGCAGATCGGCTCCAGTCATGTCGGGATAGTGAGGTCGGTAAGGCGGATGGGAAGATGAAGCAGTAGCTTGCGGCGATCTAGAAGCAGAATAGTAAGACTGAGAACTGTTCTGTTGCCGCGATTGCGACGCTGAGTAAGAGCTAGAAGGAGGTGATTGCTGCTTGTAGCTCGACTGTGAGGCTGAGTAATAATCTGACTGATACGGTTGCCTGTAGCTAGATTGAGAAGTAGCCTGCTGACGAGAATGAGCAGAATCGTAATGAGATTGGGGCGGTTGCTTGTAACTAGATTGAGAATTACGATCGTTTGCTTGCGAGTTAGTCTGCTGTCGCGATCGCGTAGTTGAGTCGTAGTTGGATTGAGAGTGGGATTGAGAATTGTTGCTGCTCGATTGTGAATTTGCCTGCTGGCGCGATCGCGTGGTTGAGTCGTAGTGAGCTTGTGACGACTGTTTGTAGCTAGATTGAGAATTATTGCCGTTTGCTTGCGAATAACTCTGCTGTCGCGCTTGCGAGGCAGAGTAGTAATGAGATTGAGATTGTGGCTGTCTCGCTCTACCATGCGACTCTGGTTTGGGTTTGGGAGGAGTAAACTTGCTCGTGCGGGTTTGAATTACCCGCAGCTGCTCCCGTGCTTGATTAATTTCTTTTAATTTTTCTTGCGCTTTTTGCTGCAACCGTTGGTTTTCTTTGGGTATGCGATCGGGATGCCAAATAAAAGCCAAGTCCTTATACGCCTGGTTAATTTCTTCCAGGGAGGCTCCAGGCTCTAATCCAAGTACTCTGTAGCAGTGGTTCAGGTCTAACATTACTACTGCCGCATCCTCACTAGCTTGGTATTACCCATGATAGGCAGCTAATTGCGTAATCGCTACCTTCTTTTAGGCGATCGCCTAATAAGAAACTTAAACTAAACTTGTCAATACTGAGACAAGACTAGTGTAAGACAGCAGGGGGCAGATGGCAGAAGGAATTCATCTATACAGCATCGACCAGCCACGCTGTTTCAACTATATAGTTATTTTTGCCATAGTACGCTACACTTTTCCTCTGCTTTCCTAGATTCCAGCCCCCAGTTTCCAATCTCTACTCATGCCATTTGATTTTCAATTGCCCAACGTGCTAGCTCTGTACGGTTGTGCAATCCCGTTTTACCTAGCATATTAGAAACATGGCTTTCTACTGTCCGCTGACTCACATTCAGTTCTTCTGCAATGTCGCGATTAGCTAAACCTCTTGCCACATATTGCACGACTTTTAGCTCTGTTTGTGTCAGATGCACGTCAAAAGGAACTTGAATTTTCGTCTCGTTTTCGCCACTGCCACCTGATTGTTGTCTCTGGCGATATGCCTGTTTGAGAGAAGCTTCCACTTGAGCCACCAGTTCTTCTGGCTCGAATGGTTTGACCATGTAGACGTCAGCACCAATGTTTAAACCTTTAATTTTATCTTGGCTTTGACCCTTGGCAGAAAGAAATAAAATCGGAATCCAACTAGTGCGCTCGTCTTGCCTTACCTGATTGACAAACTGATAGCCATCCATTTCTGGCATCATTACGTCACAGATAATCATGTCTGGAATCTCCTGCTCCAGAACCTCTAAAGCCTCTCGCCCGTTTTCTGCAGTGATGACCTCATAGCCTCGGAATTCTAGGTAATCCTTGACGAGTAATATGAGGTTGGGGTCATCATCTATTAATAGCAATCGCTTGTGCTCTTTTACGCTAGTTTCCTTCATGCTGCGCTTACTCGCCACAATTGAGTCAGTCGAACTTTTCAATAGCAGTTTCTCTTGAATTTATCGGGTTGATGGTAATTTACTGACCTTCGAAAAGCCATTCTAATCTTCAATGAAGACTTATAGCCATAGTGCTGCACTGTAACTGCAAAGATTTCAGTCTTAGTACGGACACCTAATGATACGCCTTAATTGGTATAACTTAGGCGATATCATTATATATTCTTTTTTCGGCGTTGTCGTATAAAACCTGATACAATAACAAAATATACATGTCCTTATCTGAAACGAGCGGTAAAAGCTACTAGATTATAAGCAAAATCCAAAATTTGTACTGAGAAAAGTCAGTCTATTTTATTGGCAAAATCAAATATTTGTTGTAATTATCCTTAATAAATTATAAATAAATTATATTTAGATTTACTTTCGTGCAAAAGAGCGTATGGCTTTTATGTTGTTATGCCAATTCTACTGACTTTTTGGTTGGTGACTGATTTTCTGGTTACTTTGGTTATACTGCATTAGTTCTCAGCAGCGATCGCGACTGACGCCGGGTCAGGAAGAGGATGAACCAGAAAAGCATATTCTGACACAATTTGGTTGCCGATCAGATGCTCTTGAATAATTCGTTCGATAACTTTGGGAGTCGCCTGACGATACCAAACTCCATCGGGATAAACTACGAGAATTGGACCATCAGTACAGACGCGCAAGCAATTAGCCTTCGTGCGAAAGATACAACTAGGGCGATCGCTCGTCGGTTTGTCTAGTTTTAACTGTTTCAAGCGTTTTTTCAAGTAATCCCAAGATTCTAGGCTAGCTTCCTTAGAACAGCACTGCGGTACAGTTTGGTCAGCACAGATAAAAACATGGCGTTGAATTTGCGGCAAACCTAAAGCCTGGACGCAAACAGCTAAAGCTGCATCATCTTTAGGTTTGCAGGTTTCATCTTTTTCTACGTTGTTGCTCATTTGTCATTTGTCATTTGTCATTATTCTCTCTTATCTCTTTGTCCCCTTGTCTCCCACTCCCAATTCCCGACTCCCTCATGCTCAGTTCGGAAACCCGTACAATCGAATTTGTTGCCATGATATCTATCTTTTGGCTAAATTAGCACTCAGGAGTTGAGAGTGCTAACTCTGGAGGAATTTGTATGGCAGCAGTATCTTTAAGCGTTTCTACAGTTAAGCCACTAGGCGATCGCGTATTTGTCAAAGTCAGCGCCTCAGAAGAGAAAACCGCTGGCGGTCTGTACTTACCCGACACTGCTAAGGAAAAACCCCAAGTCGGCGAAATCGTCGCCCTCGGTCCTGGTAAGCGCAACGACGACGGCTCTCGCCAGGAATTAGAAGTCAAAGTTGGAGACAAGGTTCTTTACTCTAAGTATGCTGGCACAGACGTCAAGCTGGGTACAGATGAGTACGTATTGCTGTCTGAGAAAGACATTTTAGCAGTTGTTTCATAGTCATTCGTCATCCGTCATCGTCATTTGCAGATGACAAGCGACCGATGACCAATGACAACTAAAGCAAATTTGGGAACTCACAAGCAAGAGAAATTTAGACAACTATGGCAAAGCGCATTATTTACAACGAAAATGCTCGTCGCGCCCTAGAGAGGGGTATGGACATCCTAGCTGAAGCGGTAGCTGTAACGCTGGGTCCAAAAGGTCGTAACGTGGTGCTAGAGAAAAAGTTTGGCGCACCGCAGATCGTTAACGATGGCGTCACCATTGCTAAAGAAATTGAATTAGAAGATCACGTAGAAAACACGGGTGTATCTCTAATCCGTCAAGCCGCTTCCAAAACTAACGATGCTGCGGGTGACGGTACAACCACTGCAACCGTGTTGGCTCATGCGATTGTCAAAGAAGGCTTGCGTAACGTTGCTGCGGGTGCAAATGCAATTTCCCTCAAACGCGGAATCGATAAAGCGGCTCACTTTCTAGTAGAAAAGATTGCCGAACACGCTCGCCCTGTAGAAGATTCTAAAGCGATCGCCCAAGTCGGTGCAATTTCTGCTGGTAACGATGAAGAAGTTGGCAGCATGATCGCTGAGGCGATGGATAAGGTTGGTAAGGAAGGTGTCATTTCCCTAGAAGAAGGGAAGTCCATGACGACCGAACTAGAAATCACTGAAGGGATGCGTTTTGATAAAGGCTACATCTCTCCCTACTTTGCTACCGATCCCGAGCGGATGGAAGCGGTTTTAGACGAACCTTTCATCTTGATTACCGACAAGAAAATCACTTTGGTACAGGATTTAGTCCCCGTACTAGAGCAAGTCGCTCGTGCTGGTCGTCCGCTGCTGATTTTGGCAGAAGATATTGAAAAAGAAGCTCTAGCAACTCTGGTTGTCAACCGTCTGCGTGGCGTACTCAACGTAGCTGCGGTTAAGGCTCCTGGATTTGGCGATCGCCGCAAGGCTATGCTGGAAGATATCGCTATCCTCACTGGCGGTCAACTGATTACCGAAGATGCTGGCTTGAAGTTGGATAATACCAAGCTGGATATGCTCGGTAAAGCACGCCGGATCACCATCACCAAGGACAACACTACAATTGTTGCTGAAGGTAACGAACAAGCTGTGAAGGCTCGTTGCGAACAGATTCGTCGTCAAATGGACGAAACCGAATCTTCCTACGACAAAGAAAAGCTACAAGAGCGCCTAGCTAAACTAGCCGGTGGCGTTGCTGTCGTCAAAGTCGGTGCTGCAACAGAAACCGAAATGAAAGACCGCAAGCTGCGCTTAGAAGATGCGATTAACGCTACCAAAGCAGCCGTAGAAGAAGGGATCGTTCCTGGTGGCGGTACGACCTTGGCTCACCTAGCACCTCAGTTGGAAGAGTGGGCAAACAGCAGCCTCAAGGGTGAAGAATTAATCGGTGCATCAATTGTGGCTCGCGCTCTCACTTCTCCACTGAAGCGGATTGCTGAAAACGCAGGTCAAAACGGCGCAGTCATCGCCGAGCGCGTTAAGGAGAAAGACTTCAATATCGGCTTTGACGCTGCTAAAAACGAGTACGTCGATATGTTTAGCGCTGGTATCGTCGATCCTGCTAAAGTAACTCGTTCCGCGCTACAAAATGCTGCTTCCATCGCTGGGATGGTGTTGACCACTGAATGTATCGTGGTTGACAAGCCAGAACCAAAAGATAGCGCTCCAGCTGGCGCTGGCGCTGGTATGGGTGGCGGAGACTTCGATTACTAAAGTCTGTTAGAGGTAGGCTACTTCTACCTCCGTTGTGAAGAATACAGCTGCTTCTCTTGGGGAGGCGGCTGTTTTTTTGAGCGTCATTTGTCATTCGTCATTCGTCATTTGTAAACGATCGGTGACCGATGACAGTCATAATAGAAATATGTTACTCCGCCAAACACCAACAGGAATAATTGCGATCGCGCAACCAACTCACGCTTGGATTGCAGGTTGTCTGGCGCAAGCTTGGGGAAATCAAGATTTTGGCACTTTCGCACCAAAAGCAGAAGTTTGTCTTGGTACAGCGATACACGATATCGGTTGGGTATTTTGGGAAAATGAACCAACTTTGAACCTCCAGACGGGTTATCCCCATAACTTTATGGAACTCCCTTCCGAAATCTCGGTCAAGATTTGGTCGGGCGTGAAGCATTTAACTTCGTCTTACGGTAGATATGCAGCGTTACTGGTTTCGCTCCACGGTACGGGATTATTTGAACGTTTCCGAAAATGGGAGAATTCACTTGAATCTACTCAGTTAGTAGAGGAATATTTGCAACAAGAATATACTTATCAAAAACAGCTAATTAACGATCTGCAAAATGACTCTTATTATGCAAATCATGCAACTCCAGCAGCAATTCAACGCAATCGCAAATTAGTAGCAATTTGGGATTTATTGTCGCTAACTTTATGCATGGGATTGCGAGAAGTAAGACAATTCGATGGTGTTCCTACCGCATCAGGTGAAACTACTCTAACTCTGACACCTGTAGATGATAAGTTTGAAAAAATCAAAGTTTCTCCCTGGGCATTTGAACGAGATGAAGTGAAACTCAATTACGATGGACGAGTGTTACGCGATCGCTTTACAGACAAAACTCAAATGCGTCAGACTTTAGCAAATGCAGAATGGATAAACATGTCCACCATTTTGGTTCCAGGATCGTAGCTTGTATCAGGCTTGAAGATTTTGACTTTTAACCCTTTGCTTCACTCAAGGGCAAGCTTTTAACTTTTGACTTTCTAATTTGCATTTCTAGTAATTTCGATAGAAATTCTGCCACCAAAATCTGGGATTGGTGCAGCAGGTTTAGATAATTTTACTTTGACTTGTTCTATGCCCTTCACTACTAAAATAGATTCTGCGATCGCTGCTGCTAGTTTTTCTACTAAAGCAAACTTAGAAGTCTTAACTAAATGCTGAACGTTACTAATAATATGACGATAATCGATCGTGTCTTCAATGGCATCGCTCTTACCCGCCACTGATAGATCTAACCACAGTGTTACGTCAACCTCAAACCATTGTCCTAATACCTGTTCTTCTGGCAAATATCCCGTGTAGCCATAACAACGAATTTGTTCTAAATGAATGCAGTCCATAGATTAGAAATTGAAGCCTAGGAGTGAGGAATCAGTGAAAGTAGAACTTGGATGGGGTGTAAAGGTATAAATCTATCAAATCGTTTGACTTGAAAACGACAAGAATAACCAGTAGCTAAACAAAATTTTCTCTGTTCTAGATCGGATGAAATTTGCCGTCCCCAGCTTAACGAATAAATACCTTGAGATTCATTATAATGTTCGGTTTCATGTCCGTAAATCCCCGCCATCCCACAACAGCCTGCAGAAACTAGAGTCAAAGGAATTCTTAATATTTGAAAGACTTGCTGCCATTGTTTTTGTGAATTTAAGGCAATAGTTTTTTCGGTACAGTGACCGAATAAATAATAATGGTTTGATTGAAATATGCGATCGCCCATTCTGTGCTGTAACCGCTCTCGTTTTTCCCATAAAAATTCTTGCAATAATTGCACTCGAAAGCTTGCTTTTAAACTTTTGATTTTGATATACTCATCTCGGTAGGTAAGGACTATGCTAGGTTCAATTCCTAAAATTGGAATTTCCAGTTGTGTTAATCGATTTAAATAGTCAGTGTTTTTTTGCGCGATCGCTTGAAATTTTTTTAAAAACCCTTTGACGTGCAACGGCTTACCATTAGGAAAAAATGGCGGAACGTACACCGCGTACCCTAACTCGCACAAGAAATCGTAGGTGTCGAGAAATATCTGAGATTCATAAAAGCTAGTAAAAGCGTCTTGCAATAAAATAACGCTGTTTTCTCGTTCCAATTTGCTGAGAGTAGTTAACCGATCTAGATCGAAAACTGGTGCTTGCCTTTGTTTTAATCCCTGTCTGACAGTCAGCGTGCTTACTACAGGTGGATCGACCATTTGCACGAATTTTTGAATCAACCAGCGCGTTACTGAGTTTTGAGTCAAAAAATTGACTAAACCAGGTGCGTGAGATTGCCAACTGGCAAGAATTTCAATATAACCAACAAAATAATCGCGCCAATGTCTGAGATAGCGGGTGTGGTAAAGTTCTAAAAATTCCGCTTTAAGACTGGGAATGTCTACATGAATCGGACATTGGCTGGCGCACGCTTTACAAGAAAGACAACCGTGCATTCCGTTGTAAACTTCATGAGAATAGTCATAACTTCCCCAGATCCTAGTTAAATTATTCCAGAACTTGAGGGGAAAACTAGCGGATTTTTCTATTTCTTCACTTTTCGATATTGCCAATTGCCGCAACCATTCTTTCATTAAACTGGCACGACCTTTAGGAGAATGAATGCGATCGCCCGTAATTTTGGCAGACGGACACATGACATCATCGGGATTGTAGTTGAAACACGCGCCATTACCGTTACAGCTAAAAGCAACTTCGTACTGCGATCGCACTTCTTTTGCAACTTGGCGATCGAAATGTCCCCTTAAAGGTGCTTCAACTCGTACCACTCCATCAGAACTAGCGTTTGGCGCGACAATTTTGCCTGGGTTTAAGCGGTTATCGGGATCGAAAGCTGCTTTGATTTTGCCTAATTCTGGATATAACTCGCCGAAAAAGGTAGGTGTATATTCGCTGCGAAAACCTTTCCCGTGTTCCCCCCACATAACGCCGCCATATTTTCTTACCAGTGCCACAATTTTGTCAGATAATTCTCTTACTAGTGACTCATCCTGCGTTACTGTCATGTCTAACGCTGGTCTAACGTGCATACAGCCCACGTCTACATGACCGTACATGGCATAATCGAGATGATAGGCATTGAGTAAAGCTTGAAATTCGCGAATGTAATTGGCTAGGCTCGCGGGCGGAACTGCGGTATCTTCTATAAAAGCAATCGGTTTGCGATCGCCTCTAGTATTTCCTAGTAATCCTACTCCGCGTTTGCGTAAGTCCCATAAATTAGAAATTTCTGTTGCGTTTTGTGCCAAATAATATCCAGTTGGTTGCTGGAGTTGACTTTGATTTAAGGTAATGGTTTGGCAAATCTCAGCAATTTTCTGTTCTAAGTCCTCTAAATTGTCGCCGATAAATTCAACTAAGTTAATTGCTTTTGCTTCTATAATAAAATCTTTAATTTTTTCATAAATTTCATCCTGTCTTGCTAAATTTAAAATTTTTTCATCAATAGTTTCTATGGCAGCGGGTGCAAAAGTTAGTAAAGTCTCTGCGGCAAATAAAGCATCGTTAAAACAGCTATAGTGAATTACTAGTAATTTTTTATATTTAGGAATTGGAGTTAACTTTAATTTTGCTGCGGTAATAACGGCAAGAGTCCCTTCTGAACCAGCTAAAATCCAATTTAGATTAAACGTATTATCTGGAAATGAGTAAACTTTTGCTAAGTTATACCCCGTCATGAATCGAGGCATTTTAGGAAAATTCTTTTGAATTAACTCCTGCTTCGTCGCGATAATTTCATCTACTTGACTGTAAATACGTCCGATGCTATTTTGTTGTTGTTTTAGATGATTTAATGTATTAGGGTTAATAGCGTGCGATCGCCCCACAGTACCATTTGGTAAAACCCAACTTAATTCTAAAATATGATTGCTGGTGCGCCCGTAAATTCGAGAACCTTGACCGCAAGCATCAGTATTAATCATTCCTCCAATCGTAGCGCGATTGCTAGGAGATAGAGAAGGCGCAAAAAAGACACCATAAGGCTTTAGTTCAGCATTTAATTTATCTAAAACTACCCCTGGCTGGACTCGTACCCATCCCTGTTCCAGATTGATTTCTAAAATTTGGTTCATGTATTTAGAACAATCAATAATAATTCCAGGGGAAAGCGATTGACCGTTAGTTCCCGTTCCTCCACCTCTAGGAGAAAAGGTCACAGATTTAAATTGTTCTTGCTGCGCTAACTGAAATAAATGTACTAAATCTGTTTCAGTTTTAGGATATACAACTGCTTGCGGTAAGATTTGATAAATACTATTATCAGTAGACATCATCAACCGACTGGCAAAATCGGGGCGAATTTCTCCGGTAAACAGTGTTTTCGCTAGTGCATCTAGAAACAGTAGATATTCGGATTTTAGGTTTTCCTTGAGATTTAATTTGGGGATCGTAACCATACATAAGTTATGATTAAATATTTTAAAAGGTGGCAAGCGATCGCTAATCTCAACTGTAAGTATCTATCTCTAACACAGATGAAACTATTCTATAGCCCTAGCTAATATCGTAGCGCCCTGCTCTAACTGTTGGATAAATCTGAAAAGGGATAGCATACCAAGATGATGTTATTCTTTAAGTAACTGGGCATAAACATCATCCTCTGTGTTATTCCACAGAACATTGCTTAGCAAAGCCGCGAAAAAGAACGCCAATCAGACTTTTGACTTTTAATTGTTGACTTGCTTATGAGTAGCTCGGATCTTCCCAATCTCTGGGTTCCTTTCACGCTTTTATGCTTGATTACTGCAGCCGCGATCTTCTTCAGCCGCAGCTGACACTGAATTGTATCCCTCGGGAGTGGAGTATAAAAACAAAGAGGGCAAGAAATTCAATCTAAAACCCAAATTTTCCGACTCCCGACTCCCATATCTAATACAGTCGATTCAACACGTACTCGCTCATATCGATCAAAGCTTGGCGAGATTCTGAAGTTGGAAGATAACTGATACATTCCACTGCTTGATTAGCGTGGTAAGACGCTAAGTCTCTGGCTTTTTGAATGCCTTGACTGTCTTTTATTAATGCCAGTGCTTCTTCCAAATCCCCTTCTTGCTCGAACCGCCGTTCGACTAAGACTTCTAGATACGGTTTTTCTGCTAAAGCATACAAAGCAGGTGCGGTTAAATTACCGCTTTTGAGATCCGATCCGGCTGGCTTACCCAAAACCTCTGTGGAACCGGTAAAGTCCAAAATATCATCTACGACTTGGAATGCTAAACCTAAATGACGACCGTAGCCGTACATGCGATCGACAATTTCTTTCGCTCCACCACTGAGTAAACCCGCAGCCTTAGAACTGTTGGCGATCAAAGAAGCAGTTTTGTAATAGCTTTTATCTAAGTAAGCCTCGATCGTCATTGCGGTATCAAATCGAGTCATCCCCTGCTGAATCTCACCCGTGGCGAAGTTCATAATCACTTCCGAAAGTAGTTTCACTACTTCCAAATTGTCTAAGTTAGCTAAATGCCACGAAGCTTGAGCAAACAAAAAGTCGCCTGCTAAGATAGCGATTCGGTTGTCAAATAAGCTATGAACGGTAGGAACGCCGCGCCGCATCGGAGCCTCGTCTACTACGTCGTCGTGTACCAGACTTGCTGTATGAATCATCTCCGTAATTTCCGCTAGTCGGCGGTGACGGAGCGTAATATCCTCACCTAGCATCGTCGCCCGCGACATCAGCAAAACAATTGCTGGTCGCACCCGTTTTCCTCCAGCTCCAAACAAGTACTCTGCTGCGGCGGAGAGGATAGGATGACGAGTTCCTACTAGTTCTATTAGGTTCTCTGACAGTATACGCAGGTCTGCTTCAACTGGAGAAAATAGGGAAGTCGCTGATGTCATGAAGGAGCTGACTCTAATAGTTTTTTACGAAATTTTACATATTCTGTACTCATTTTAAGCTAAGCCTCGGCAAGCGGGAAGTTTCGCTAAATGTAATTTTTCGCAATCTTAACGATCGCTCCCAATGCATTTACTGGTAAAAATTGTCGTAACCTTGACTACAAATACGAAAAAATACTTACATCAATCCTGCTCGGTCAAAGTCATCCCCTATAAGTTCAGTAAATATACTCAAATTTTATCTATCCAATCGCTGATTTTAAATTTAGCGGCAACATTAGTTACTAAAAGTCCGGATTCATGTGTTAGCCTAGATACTGAAGCATTTAAACCAATTCACAGATTCAACACAGTCGAGCAAGTTGCTAAAAGGTGACGGGCTAGCCTGAGTTGAATAGGTGTGCATACCCAAACGCAATCCAGAACCTCGGTATCGTTCCGAAACTTTTGAGTGTTAGTCAGTTATTTTTTTGGTAGATCTGCTAGCTCTTAGGGGTTTTGAATAGAGAGACAATCTCGGAAATTCAGTGAGTGGTGTGCGGAAAACAGTGAGGAAGCCAACAGCTAGCGAGGCAATCGTTTGACTGGCTGGTAGGAACTTATTGCGATGTGGAAACTGCCAAAAGCTGCTTTTGGTCGATGCTTTGCGCTGCTCTTATTTTTCTAAACATTCTTTCTCTTTCTTGACTCGCTGGCGGCACAATGACTTACGGCAACGTACCCATGATTATTCCTTGTTTGGCAACTGGTTATTTATTGACTGTTTACCTTCTGTTACTCTTAGCGCAAAAGCATGTCAAAAATCCCGAGACTCGCGACATCTCTACTCCCAAAGAGGAGGGGTTGGGTCAGTTATCGGTGACCAGCGACCAGTGACTAGTATAGAGACGCTACACGTAACGTCTCTATATGCCTTCCTCATCTCTAGTCCAAGAGTTCTAGAGGATAGCTGGGAGCCAGGACGGTTTCTAAATTGACTTTTTCCACAACAGGAGCATAGCCCAGCCACCGAATGGAGGACTGGGTAAACTGTTGGGGGCAACCACTGACACAGAAACGAGTCGGCATTGGCGGGAGATTATTCCGCAGTCCTAGTAAATCTAATTCGCACGCCACGGCTTTGACAACGTGAATCGCCGGATCGACTAGCTTGATGCTAGTAGGTAAAAGCGATCGCAGCACGGGTGATAAATGAGGATAATGAGTACAGCCGTAAATCAGAGTATCGATTTGCTGCTGGATTAGGGGAGCCAGATAGCGCCGTGCTACCTCTTTTGTGTATGGCTCGTTGATCCGATTATCCTCAATCAGAGGCACGAATTCAGGACAGCCAACTTGCCAAACCCGAGCAGTACTATCAATTTCTTGAATTGCCTGTGGAAAAGCATTGCTGGCAGCAGTTGCTGGAGTTGCGATCACGCCAATGCGCTGACCTTGTTTTACTGCCGCCTTTGCTCCAGGTAAAATCACACCCAAGATGGGAAAGGGAAACTCCCAACGTACCGTTTCTAATGCTAGAGCGGAACCAGTGTGACAAGCCATCACGACCATTTTTACCCGCTGCTGTTGCATCCAGGAGAGGATTTCGCGAGTAAACTGCACGATCTCGGCTGGAGATCGCGTACCATAAGGTAGGCGAGCCGTGTCGCCAAAGTATAAAATAGATTCATTTGGTAGCTGCCGATACAGCTGAGTTAACACAGTAAGACCACCCACACCACTATCAAATACGCCAATTGGCGATTGTTGGGGTTCTCGACTGGGAAAATCGGAAGAATTATCGTAACTAGAGCTATAGGAATAAAACACAGTTCGAGTGTAACCCGTTAATTATGCTTAGCACAGATTTTATGGGCAAGTTTGTTAACTGGTATTAGCGAAAGCGGCAACCAGAAACGCAAACCTACCCGTCAAGTTGATAATTAACACTGACATTATCGTAGTGTCAACGATGTTGTCTAATGTACTGAAGAACACCCTGAGCGATCGCCTCTGCCAGTTGATTTTGATAAGCAGCCGTTTTCAAGCGCGGTGCATCTTGTTGCCCCGTCATGAATCCAGTTTCTACCAAAACAGCAGGCATAGAACTCTTGCGTAGGACGTAAAATCTAGCCTTTCTGACGCGACGATCTCGCAGGTTTGGAACATTTCGCAACATAGTATTGTGAATTGTCACGGCTAGGTTGTAGCCGCTGTCGAAATAATAGGTCTCCAAACCGCTGATATCTGGGCGCGTGGGCAGGGAATTAGCGTGGATGCTGACGAACAGATCGGCATTTACCCTTTCGGCGATATCAACTCGCCCTTGTAGCCCTACGAAATAGTCGCTATCCCGCGTCAGCACGACCTGAACACCATTTTGTTCCAATATCTGCGTCACTCGTCGGGAAATCGGCAGAATAATATCTTTTTCATACACTCCTCCGGCAACAGCTCCTGGGTCTTTGCCTCCGTGTCCTGGGTCGATAACAACAATTGTTTTCCCATTGCGATCGCGGACGCGGGGTGGTGCTGCGGGTGCTGGCGGCGGAACGGAAATTGAGGGATTAGAGGTTGGCGACGACGGCGCTACTAGAACCATCGACGAGCGTTTCAAGTCTAGCGAGAGGAACTCTGGGCTTGGTTGCTCGACCTCTCCCACCCTGATTCCCGCTGCTGGCTGGACTAGAATTGTTACCGTGCGCGGATCGGACTGCCGCAAACGCACCCTGAGAACTGGGCTGTTGGTATCTAAAGTGGGTCCCTGTACCGATCTGGCTAATTGGGCATTGGTAATGGTAATACTGTAGGCAGCAGACGACCGATCCCAACCACTGGCGTAGACTAAAGTGCGATCGCCTTTAACGTAGAGGCGATCGCCCCGTAAATCTACTGATTCAATTGTGGCTAATTCTGCCGTTCTATTTCGCCGTTCTGCGCTGACGCGATCTGTATACCGATTGCGACTCGGCAGTAAAACGACCCCACCGAATTGATTGCCTAGCTGACCACCGAACCGACTAACCATCGCCCGCCAGTTGGGGCTATCGCGATCCACTTCCATCGTCAGGCGAACTATAGGTGGCTCGGACTGAGCTTGACTGAGGAAAATCTTTTTTACCCCAAAGCGGCTGAATGCCCGTGGAGGTAAGAAATTAGGAGCTAAACTCGCGCCTTTGAGATCGACAATAATTTTGTCTTCGTCCCCGTTGGAGTTGCGATCGATACTAACATCAAGCTTGCCATTGCCAACGGTACGGATAAAAAAGCCATCACCCGTGGCACGAACGCCTTGCACTTGCAGGCTGTTGGCAGCCGTGGTGGGAGTGACTGGTGTAGCAACGCGATCGCCTGTGCGCCGTAAATACTGCCTTCTTGGTGGAGAGACAGGCGGATTGGGAGATAAACGTTCTGCTTCTCGTTGTCTTGGCGCTGTATTTGTCAAAGGTGCGGTAGTCGGAGCTGGCGAGTCTGTCGGCGATGATAACGGGGCGGTATTTAGAGTAGGCGCAGTTGCTGGCTCGGGTGGCTGCGGAGATTCTGGAGGTACAGTTGTTGGTGGCTCTATGGGTGGCTGTGACGATTCTGGGGCTGCAGGCTCGCTCGGCGACTGCAGTGCAGTATCAGGAGACGAGCTAGCAATCTTTTCTGGCTGCGGCAGTTGCACCAACCAATGACTAGGGGAAGCGCCGCGAACCTTCACCTGGCTAGGGTCGAGACTGTATTCTGGGTTGAGTTCGAGCGCAATCCGCGTCGTTTTTTCGTCAACCTGCCCAATCCGGAGAGCGCGAAACGCTCCACCTGCTTTCTGTTTGACTGTCGTTCGCTTCAGAGCGGTTCCAGGCAAGTCAATCACTAAGCGCGTGGGATTAAACACTAGCTTTGCTCTGGGTTGAACCTTGCCTTCTGTTTTAATTTCCAGTCGATTCTGCTTGGCATTAAAATGCCACGATTTCAAACTCGCCGCCTCAGTAGGAGACGAGATTAGAAAAATGCTTAAAGTACTGGGTAAAAGCCAGTATAATTTCACGGTGCTTTCTCCTTATGCGCATGCATCCCAGCTGTCAACGTCTCCTCTGTTGGCGCTGTTTCACTCCATCCGATCCTGCAGTGTCGAGCCGATGCCGACCATGAGTATACCTGAGTCCTCCAATAATGGTTGAAACTAGATTTAAACATAATGTGAAATGCTTATCATCAAATCTGATGATTCACGCTTCATATAAGTATTCCCATTGCAGTCAGCTCACACCAACAAACGATCGATTAATTTACCTCAATTGAGTCATTGATCTTAAGAGAAATTTAACTTAATAGCAGAAGATTTCAGTAGTGTAATGCAAAATTTTCCCAATGCTAATAGTTTCTTCCCCTCCTTACTTTCTTTGACAGTGATGCGATCTTGTTTGTTGTTAATCTAGTACCGCATCTTGCAGCAGCGATCGCAGTTTGCCCGTAACAGAACGATAAAAATACATCAAAATTTACAAATTCTAGGGGTGAGGAGCAAGAGAGTGGTGCGTGGGAAGAGGCGAGAGGCGAGAGGCAAAAGGTTTTTTCTTCCTCTGCCCCTGAAGCTCCTCTGCTCTCCTTGTCTCTCTATACGGGAGTTTCTGGTTCACCTCCTGCTGCTGTCGCGGTAGGTGGAAAGACGAAACGCAAGAGGGGGGGTGCTAAAAATGTAGTAAGAATCACCATCATGATAATGGCAGCTTCTAGCGGTTTAGAAAGAACGCCGCTCGCAGAGCCAACACCTGCAAATACCAGTCCTACCTCGCCTCTAGGAATCATACCTACACCGATCGCTAAACGATTGATGCCTGGTTGTCCGAAGACGGCAGCACCTGTGACGACTTTACCGACGATCGCCACAGTAATTAGAAAAATAGCGATAATCAACCCCTCGCGGTTACTAGGAACGGCAGGATTGAGAACTCCCAAGTCGGTTTTTGCCCCTACAGTGACAAAAAAGATGGGAACGAGCATATCCGCAATCGGTACGACTTGTTTTTGGAGTTCTTTGCGCTTATCAGTTTCGTCTAGCACTAAACCAGCAGCAAATGCCCCTAAAATCGCTTCTAGATGGATTGCCGCAGCCAAGTATGACATGACGAAAGCAAAAATGAAAGCTGGGATGACTAACTCACCTCGCGTTTTGAGGCGCTCGACAATCGTAACGAAGGTTTTGTTGAAAACATTGCCGAGTAAAATTGCCCCCAACAAAAAACCACTGGCACTGATAATCAGATAAATGACGTTACCCACATCTACTTCGCCAGTTTTAGCCAAGCTTGCCACCACTGCCAGTACGATAATACCCAGTACATCATCAATCACGGCAGCTCCCAAAATAATTTGACCTTCTCGCGAACTGAGAGTTCCCAGTTCCGACAAGACTTTGGAAGTAATACCGATACTAGTTGCAGTTAAGGCAGCACCAGCAAAAATTGCGGGCACGGCAGGCACGCCAAACCAAATCATTAACCCTGCTGTCCCCACCCCAAATGGCACGGCTACCCCTACAACAGCTACTACAGTTGCCTGGATACCGACTGCCATTAATTCTCTTAAATTTGATTCCAACCCAATTTCAAATAACAGGATTACCACACCTAGCTCAGCCAAAACTGAAATGACTTCGCTTTGAGCGGCAAAGGTAGGAGCAACTTCCTCTGGTGCTAGTCCTGCTGTGGTTTGAAGGAAGTTCATAATCAGAGAACTCGTACCATCTGCCCCACCTTCTGGAAATACCAATAAATGCAAGGCAGAAACTCCGACAATGACACCACCCACCAGTTCGCCTAAAACTGGAGGTAAGCCAAAGCGGTTGGAGATTTCTCCACCCACTTTGCTAGCAAAATAAATCACAACCAAACTCAGCAGCACTCCTGCTAGTACCAGAGCGCTATTTGCCTCTGCTTCTGGCGCAGTCAGCAGTAAAGGCGTAGATCCCCACAGGGTAAAATTACTTACCCAGCTAAAACCATCTAACTCCATTAGCTGTCCAAAAATCATCCTTTTCAATTTACTAGTTTTGGGGGTCGGGGATCGGTTATCAGTTGTCAGTTATCAGTGAAGAAAGGAGTCAGGAGCTGTTTGTTTTATCCCTACTGCCCCTCTGACTTTTTCTCTCACCACTACTCGCTGCTCGCTACTCACTACTTACTTCCCGGCGATCGATGACTAAAAAATATACCTGGCAGCGATCGCTACCAGGTATGTTATCTTCAGCAGTAGTCAAAGCTAACTCCTACGCTATTTTCTAGCCAGCACAGCCATTACTTGTGCCATTTGCTGTTTTAACCGCTCTATATCTGCCTGCATAGCAGTAATTTTTCCATTCAAAGCTTGCAGATCGGATGATGTACCAATGCCGGTTGCCGTTGTAGCCACATGTGATGCTACTGTTGGTGCTGCTGTTGCACCTTGGCGGGGCAATTTTGACTTCACCATTGCCGCTTTAATTGCACCAATTAAATCTTTTTGCTCGAACGGTTTAGGGATAAATTCAAAATACTCGAATGGCTCGGGAATTTTCTCGACAACTTCTTCTTTACGTCCCGACATCACTACTAAAGGAATTTTTTGGAGTTCGGTATTTTGTTGTATTTGTTGATACACCTCCCAACCGCTGAGCTTAGGTAACAAAAAATCAAGCATAATCAGATTCGGTCGTTCTTGACGAATTAGGTTGAGTCCTTCCAAACCATCTTTTGCTTCTAAAACATCAAAGTTGCCAGGTGGCAACATTTCTTTGACTCGCATCCGAATTACGCGACTGTCATCGATAACTACGATTTTGTTACTTGCCACAACTGACTCCTCGGCAATGAATTTTAAGGGGATGAGATGGAAAAACGCGATTTAAAGGCGAGAATATCTGGTTGTGCAGTCTAGAAATTGAGTGCGGCAGATATTAGTCAACTGTAAATTTAAATTCTCGATTGCCGATATCTCGACTTGCTCAATCGATCTGCGTAAGTGAGATTAACAGCCATCTGGGATACATCCAGTAACTTGCTTTTCTAGCTAACCTTGCACAACAAAACTACGAAATAAACCTAACGCTGTTCGGGTTTTGTATCCAAGGGAATTTTTACTGATTGCGCGATCGCTAAATTTTCCTTAGACAAATATAATTCAGTACATTTTCGGTGGGCAAACTGTGGCTTAGAAGGGTAATGGGTAGTTAGTTAATAATGGAAAATGGTTCACTGGTAACTGGTTACTGGTCAATGATTTATGACTTTATCTACTCCCTCTGAATTCAAGGCGGAAATTGAGGCTCTACCACCATGGCTGCGCCGACCGATTGGTAAGGCAAGCGAATTATCTACAGTTCAAAGAATTATTAAGCAGCGACAGATTCACACGATTTGCGAGGAGGGACGTTGCCCGAACCGAGGCGAGTGTTACGCTCAGAAGACAGCAACTTTTTTACTGATGGGTCCAACTTGCACCAGGTCTTGTGCTTTTTGTCAAGTAGACAAAGGTCACGCACCCATGCCACTCGATCCAGAAGAACCGCAAAAGGTAGCAGAAGCCGTGCAGTTGCTAGGATTGCACTACGTAGTCTTGACTTCTGTAGCGCGGGATGACTTAGCAGACCAAGGAGCGAGTTGGTTTGTTGCTACCATGACAGCAATTCGTGACTTGAGCCACCAAACGCAAATTGAAGTTTTGACTGCCGATTTTTGGGGTGGTACAGGTGCGGGAGACGTAGGACAAAAAGCCAGAATCGCTACGATAGTGAAGGCAAAACCAGCTTGTTACAACCATAATATTGAGACTGTAAAAAGGCTGCAAGGAAAAGTGCGACGGGGAGCCAAGTACGATCGCTCGTTGCAAGTACTGCAAGCAGTCAAAGAAATCGATCCAAGTATCCCGACAAAATCTGGCTTAATGTTGGGACATGGAGAAACAGTAGAAGAGATTGTCGAGACGATGGTAGATCTCAGAGCAGTAGGCTGCGATCGCCTGACAATTGGACAGTACATGCGTCCCTCCTGGGAACACCTACCCGTCCAAAAATACTGGACGCCTGAAGAATTCGCGCAATTAGGCGCGATCGCTCGCGATATAGGTTTTAGCCACGTCCGTTCTGCTCCGCTAGTGCGTAGCTCCTACCATGCGGGAGAACAGTGAGCAGTGAGCAGTTACTACTCACTACTGACTCTTTTCACACAAATATTCTTAACGGAAGTAGGCAAGGGGTACCGCTGTTTGGTATTTCTATAGATGCCCTTAATTTGAGGAGAAAAACCTATGTCTGCTCAGACAAGTAAACCCACTATTGGGGAGGATGTAGCCAAAAGTAATGGTAATCCTCCCTATCCGTTTCGCACGGGCTGGGCGCTACTGCTTTTAGCCATTAACTTCCTGGTGGCAGCCTATTATTTCCACATCCTCCAATAGTTCTGAGTGGAACGGTGTTGCTCATATCGTGCCTTTGAATAAACCTTTGGGACGAATGAGTAGCACCAGAATCACGATCAGTAGCCCCACACCTTGTTTGTATTGAGAACCGAGTAAAGGAGTGCTGAGTTCTTGGGTAACGCCAATGACTAAAGCAGCAGCGATCGCGCCGTATGGGTTGCCAATTCCACCTAAAATTGTGGCAGCGAACATAGGCAAAATCAAAAACCAGCCCATATTCGGTCTTACCGCTGTAATCAAGCCGTACATGCTACCACCCAAAGCAGTGAGGCTACCAGCGATCGTCCACGTCCAAAGTACGACGCGATCGACATCGATGCCAGATACGCGAGCTAAATCGAGATTGTCGGCAACAGCACGCATCGCCTTACCAATCTTTGTATTTTGTAATAAGTAGTGCAGTGCCAAAATAACGACTACTGCTAGAAACATCACGAGTAGTTGATTCTGCGGTATTCTGATTCCTAAAATTTCTCTAGCTGGACTCGTAGGGATATCGTAACTTTTGTTACTACCACCCCAGATTAAAATAATTCCATTCCGGAGAAATAAAGCTAGTCCAATCGAAATAATGATTAGTGTGGTGGAAGTAGCACGCCGCGATCGCATATTTGACCAGATCAGCTTTTCAGATATCAGCATGGCTGCTACAGTGCCAATTGCTCCTAGCAACATTGAGAGCCAAATGTTAATACCACTTGTATTAGCTAGCAGGGTTAAATAAGCCCCTAAAGTCATAAAGTCGCCGTGGGCAAAGTTAGCCAGGCGTAAAATGCCATAAGTCAGCGTCAGTCCTACCGCAGCTAAGGCAATAATGCTACCTACAGCTACCCCATTAACAAATAATTGAATTAATTGTGCGTCCATACAGGTATCAGTTATCAGTTATCAGTTATCAGTGTAGAGATGTTATGGGTAGATTCTGTACAAAAGAAACGAAGTGAATTGCGACTTCTGTACGGGCGGGTTTTGAGTCAAGATTTATTGCCTCAACTGTCGATTCTTTTGCTAAACCCGCCCCTAAGACTTGCCTCTTGCCTCTTGCCTCTTGTAAAGTGCATTTATTTCATGTTTTTAAATTCAACTATTAATGCTCTGGTCTAAATCTTTTAATACTCTTCACGCACACCTGGTATCTTTGGTCGTCCTTGCTGTTTTACCCCTGTATCTGTTCTTTTTCATTCACAATGCCGATCGCATTCCTCGGTTCGAGTGTACGATACTGACGCTAGCTGCAACGGTCGCATTAGCGATCGTTTGGGTGGGAATTGAAGTTTTGCTGGGGCGTCGGTTACGCTTACTGACTCAAGCCAGCCGTCAATTGACTGAAACAGGCAATTTTCGAGTTTGCATCTCAAAATTACGTTACGCTCCCTTAGAAATTAGACAATTAGCACAATCTTTTAACGAACTCGCAGATTCTCTAGAACGACAACTCATCCAATTGCGCCATGTAGAAGCAGAGTTACGCAGGGCAAACGATCGCTTTCAAATGGGAGCAGAAGCGATAAATGCCACGATTTACGAGTGGGATTTAACAACTCAAACAGTCGAAAGAACTCCAGGTTTGCTCAAGGTCTTAGGTTACAAACCAGAGGAAGCTTCAACTGATGCTGCATGGTGGCACGAGCGCATTCATCCCGACGATTTTCAGCCAGCCTACGCTGCTTTGTCCTCAGCATTAGCCGATCGTCACAGCAACGATTTTGCTGTCGAGTATCGCTTGCGCGATCGCTACGGTGAGTATATTCATGTTTGGGAACGCGGACTGATCGTGAGGGACGACCGAGGGCAGCCGGTGCGCATTTTTGGTGGTAGTCTGGATCTGACCGAACGCCATCGGGTAGAAGAACAACTGCGGCAGAGCGAAGCACAGTTTCGTCAAATCGCTGAAAATTTGCGCGAAGTCTTGTGGATGTCCACACCTGGACTCACGCAAATTCTCTATGTCAATCCAGCTTACGAACAAATGTGGGGGCGGACTCGTGAAAGTTTGTACGCTCAACCATCATCTTTCCTGGCGGGAATTCATCCTGAAGACAGTACCGAGTTAGTTGCCATTTTGGAGCAAAAGCCCCTCGGGACAAAACTATTAGAGGAGTTTAATCATGAATTTCGGCTCGTCCGCCCCGATGGTTCGGTGCGCTGGGTACTCTCTCGCGCCTTTCCAATTCACGATCGCGCTGGGGAGGTTTATCGGATTGTAGGACTGGTAGAGGATATTACTCAACGCAAGCAAGCAGAGGTAAAAATCAAGCAGTGGAATGAAACTCTAGAGCAACGAGTGCGAGAACGTACAGCTCAATTGGAGTCGGCGAACAGGGAATTAGATGCTTTTGCGTATTCCGTTTCTCACGACTTACGCGCCCCACTCCGCCACATTTACGGGTTTGCCGTTGCTTTGGCACAATGCTTGGAGTCTACTGAGGCGATCGCCGATCTCAAAGTTGCGAGTTACATCCAAACTATCCAAGACAGTAGCATCAGGATGACGCAGCTGATTGATGGCTTGTTAGCTTTATCTAGAGCCGGACGGCAACCTTTGGCGCATATTTCTGTAAGCGTGCGAGAATTAGTGGAGGCGGCGATCGCCTTGATTAAGAGTCAAACTCCAACAGACCGTCAGATCGAATTTATCGTTGGTGACTTGCCCACAATCGAGGGCGATCCGGTTTTATTACGACAAGTGTTTGCTAACTTAATTGACAATGCTGTTAAATTTAGTTGCGATCGCCAACCAGCCAGAATAGAAATTGGTACGCTGCCAGAAGATAGCACTACAATTTTTGTTAGAGATAATGGGGTAGGCTTCCAGATGGAATATGCCGAACAAATGTTTGGAGCCTTTCAGCGATTGCACTCCCAAAAAGAATTCAAAGGTACGGGAATTGGATTAGCGCTCGTCCAACGCATCGTTCACCGTCATGGTGGCAGAATTTGGGCTGAAAGTACGCCCCAGCAAGGTGCTACATTTTTGATAAAGTTTAAACCAAGTTTAAACCTTCCAGAGGAATGTAGATCGTGGTAGAAGTTTCGCCAGCTAGGATTTTACTCGAAGAAGACGAGTCGTTGCATGTCGGAGCTTTGAGAATCTTGGCTTCCCCAGCAGCAGACAATAACTTAAATGCATGTTACGCTCTGGGAATCAGCAGCCATGTAATTAAACCGCTAGATTTTCAAACCTTAATCGGTGTCATTCGCCGTCTTGGTTGGTACTGGATGCTATTGCCAAGTAAACCCCTGTCCTCTCCCTCTGCTCAATCCTAATTATGCAGACTTTAGAGCACTTTCAGGTTATGCAGCGGCAAGAATTGTCAATTCCCGCTCAACTTCACCTGTTAATCGTAGAAGATTCACAAGCAGATGTCGATTTGATGGTGCTTGCCCTTGAATCAGCCCAGATTGCTTTTACCTACGATACGGCAGAAAGCCAAAGTGAATGCCAGCACCTGCTGCAAACTCAAACTTACGATGCAATCTTGGCAGACTATCGGCTACCTCAGTTCACAGCATATCAGGTGTTGCAACTTTTGCAAGCATCCGGACATGAAATTCCACTGATTCTGGTGACTGGTAGTCTGGGAGAAGAGGCAGCAGTTGATTGTATCAAAGCAGGCATGACGGATTATGTCATGAAAGAGCGGTTGTTTCGCTTACCCATAGCATTGAAGCGATCGCTACAAGAATTTGAACTTCGCCGCCAACAGCAGCAAGCCATAGCCCGCACCCAACTCCAAGCGCAGCAACAGGCAATTATCAATCACATCGTCCACGCCATGCGCGAAACTTTAGTGCTGGACGAAGTGTTACAAACTACAGCGGATATGCTACACCAAGCCCTCGGTGTCAGTCGCTGTTTGATTTTTCAGCCTAAACTTTCGGGGGAGGTAGGAATTAACTATATCAGTGCGGCAACACAAGAACAAGCGGTGTTTCTAGGAGTTGAATGTCCTCTTTATCCCTACTATAAAGATAACCTCGTGCGGGGAGAGGTTGTTGCAATCCACCGCATGGATGCAAGTGTCTCGCCAGAGATAAAAGCGATCGCCGATCGATTTGGCGTGCGTGCTTTAATGATTGCGCCTCTGTTGTATCGTCAGTTATTTTTAGGTGGCATCTTTATCCATCAATGCGATCGAGAACGGCAATGGACGGAAGAAGAGATTGCCTTGATGAAGGGAATTAGCGATCAGTGCGCGATCGCGATTCATCAGGTACAGTTATTTTCTCAAGTACAGCAGCAATTACACCGCCAGCAAACTCTTAACCAGATCAGTCAAGCACTCAACTCTATCCTCGATCCAGATTTTATACTACAAGAAATTGTCCGGCTAAGTGGCGAATGTTTTAATGTCGATCGATTGTTAATCTTTTCTGTCGGCACAGATACAATTCAAATTTTGAAAGAATGGCGAGCAGACGATCGGATTTACTCAATGCTCAACCTCCAATTTCCCAAATCAGAATGGCCCGATCTTCTAGATGCTAACTCTGATTTTTACTGTCGGCGCTATTTTCACGCTCCCCATTACTCTCAAGTGCCTACGACGACAATTCGACAAATGCAAATAGAACAAGCAAGTACTTGTTCTGTGTTGAGCGTCCCAATTTTTATTCGCGATCGCCTCTTCGGTGGTTTATGTTTACATACTACGAAGACTTATCGCACTTTTACTCATGAAGAAATTTACTTACTACAACAAATTGCCGATCAAGCCGCGATCGCCCTCTATAACGCTCAAAGCTACGAGCATTTAGAAGAATTAGTCCAAAAACGGACTCAAGAATTAGAAGCAGAAAAATTGGTTTCAGAGGCAGCAAGTCGAGCTAAGAGCGAATTTTTAAGTAATATCAGCCACGAATTGCGAACGCCACTAACGGGAATTTTGGGCTTTTCTGGCGTGTTAATGGAACAAATTTTTGGTTCGTTAAATGCCAAACAAAGGCAGTATGTGGAATGCATTCATACCTCTGGTAAGCATTTATTAGATCTAATTAACGACTTACTAGATCTAACGAAAATTGAAGCAGGAAAAGAAGAATTAACCCTGGAAATCTTATTAATTGAAGATATAGGACAAGCTTGTTTATCTCTATTCCAAGAACGTTGTTGGCAACGGGAATTAGAATTTCATCTTGCGATCGCTTCTGAGGTAATAACCTGTACTGCCGATCGACGGCGTTTGAATCAAATTCTGGTCAATTTATTATCGAACGCACTCAAATTTACTGACACGGGTTCGATTACGTTGCGCATCGAACAAGCATCTCAAGAAATTCTATTTTCAGTCATAGATACTGGAATTGGTATTGCTCTAGAAGATTGCGAAGCAATTTTTCAACCGTTTCACCAAGTCGATAGTGGCTTGAACCGGAAATATGAAGGTACGGGACTGGGTTTAGCCTTGTCGCGTCGCCTCGCTCAACTACACGGCGGCGATATTACCGTTCAGTCAGAGTTGGGGCGTGGTAGTTGCTTTACTTTGCATTTGCCAGTGAGTAGCGTGCAGGAAGAGGAGCAGAGGAGCAACAACCAACAACCAGACTTCTTACAATAGAAACAGAACGATCGCAGATTAAAACTGATGTTACAAAAACTGGAGCAGTTAAAGGCTTTGTTTGCCCAGATGGAACGGGCGTTGATTGCCTATTCTGGAGGTGTGGATAGCACTTTAGTTGCTAAGATTGCTGCTGATGTTCTGGGCGATCGCGCGATCGCTGTCACGGCGGTTTCTCCTTCTTTGTTACCAGAAGAATTGGAAGATGCCCAACTTCAAGCAGTACAAATCGGAATTGTCCATAAAATTATTCAAACGCATGAAATGGACAATCCAAATTACACTTCCAATCCCGTGAATCGCTGCTATTTCTGCAAAAGTGAGTTACACGATACGCTCAAACCCCTGGCAAAGGAGTGGGGATATCCTTATATCGTTGATGGAGTGAATGCTGACGATTTGCGCGATTATCGTCCGGGGATTCAAGCGGCGAAAGAACGTGGCGTGCGATCGCCTCTTGCGGAAATGGGAGTGACAAAAGCCGAAGTACGGCAATTATCGCAACAACTGGGCTTGCCTTGGTGGGATAAACCAGCCCAACCCTGTCTCAGTTCCCGCTTTCCCTATGGCGAAGAGATTACTGTATCTAAGCTACAGCGGGTAGGCAGGGCAGAAATTTATTTACGCAAGTTGGGATGGCAAAATTTAAGGGTGCGATCGGAAGGAGATACGGCAAGAATTGAGTTAATGCCAGATTCGATTAAAGATTTTGTCGCCCAGACAGATTTAGCAGCGCTGACTGCGGCATTTCAAAGTTATGGTTTTGTCTATGTCACGCTCGATCTAGAAGGTTATCGCAGTGGAAAGCTCAATCAAGTTTTGTTGGCTCCGACTGCTTCAAGGTAGATATTTCTCAGCTTTGCAGCATAGCGATCGATTGAATGATACTCGATAATTCTAGAGATTGATTTCTGAGATTTCTCTAGAATTATCCGGCGATTGGCAAATATTTCATGTACTGCTCGCTCAATTCCCTCGCGAATCAATTTGCTCATGACGTGCCTGTCTTCTTCCGTCGTGTAAATTGCTTCTCCCGATTTCTTTTTAGGAACCGCGATCGTCCACCCTACACTATTGTCATTAATTTCTGTTAAAGCTCTAACGTTAGTTGCGATGACAGGACACCCTGTTGCTTGAAATTCCAAGACAGAGTAGCCATACGTATCGGCATAGGTTGGCAATAAACCAATATGCGACTTTTTCATTAACTCAATAACTTCGTGATTGGGTAATTTGGGAAAATAGTTAATCCAGTCAGATTGCTGAAGTAAATGTTTTACTTTTTCCACATCAGCAATTGTTTCTTTAGTAGCATAATTATCAATATCAAGAGAACTAACAACTGTTAATTCAAGACTGTATTTATCTTTGTCTCTCAAAGATTCTAATGTCTCGATAATTTCTCGTCCTCCTTTGCGGAAGAAAGAAGAACCTACAAAGATAAATTTTATACTTTCATCTAGGCTTAGATGTTTATCTGCATATGTAGAGACAAACAGTTTTTGCGGCGGATGCATAACTGTTAGTTTGCTTTCTATGCTTTCTTGATATTCAGGAAATTCCTTTAACAGCCTTCTTTGCATATTAGCATTACAATCAGACATAGCAATGATGTGCCGACAAGCATCACGAGAAAGTGCTTTGAAAGCCTGATGCATTTTGGCTTCAGTTCTCAGAGCAGAAAAATCTGGTTCTAGCTGGCGATCGCGCGGACATGAAAGCAGGCAGTTAAATCTTGGCAGCAGCGTTTCAAATGTCGTAATCCAGGGAGTAGAACCATAACTGATAGTATTGAGAAAATGAAAAAGACTGACTTGATTCAGATCGAAATCGTAAAATTGATTGTAAGAGTCAATGATGGAAAACAATTCTCGGTTGGCAAGCCGATTTAATTCACTTAAAATCCTCTGTTTTAAACTAAAAAAATCGCGAACTTTTTTGTATTTAGCATCTGGAACTATGTCGATAATATTTCTTTTCTCTGGATAGGCATCGAATTTATAACCAACAAGCACAATTAACTGCTCCTTTTTACGTAGTTTTACTACGATAAAGTATTTAACAATACAGCAAGAATAGAACGTTTGCTCATCGATCGATACTTCAGTTAGATCTACTAGCGATCGCTAAAGATTGAAAAGATTGAGTCGATCTTACTACGTGCATTCCGGCAGCAGCAAATTTTTCAAAAGCTGCATTTGCTCGATCTGTATAGTCAACTACACCAGGAACGACAACAGCAGAAGTACAATCCTCTAACAAATAAACTTTCTTAGCAAGACTCGGATCGACCTGCTGAATTTCCGTTAGTAAGTCGTCTACCGTCCAAGCAACGCAATGACTTTTAGCTTGCCCTGCAATAATAACAGCATCAAATTCTAATAGTTGTTGAATTAAACGAGAGTTTTTTTGAGCGATTGGTTTGCCATCCGCACCATCGAGAACTTCGGGACGCAAAACAGAATAGTTTTCTGTTAGGGGGTTATTACCTTTAATTTCAAATTGCGTTTGTCTATCGCGGGCAATACAGTGGAAAAATACTGCTTCTTCTACCGCAGAAACTAAAGCGTGACCGATGCCACCTAACATAGAATGGTAAGCCCAAACTGTGAGCGGGTACTTACCATGCTGGCTCAATTGATTGACGTAATGTAAAGCGTGTTTCTGTAGCGTACTGTAGTCCAGATTCAAGCTATAAGCAACAGCAGGATTGACTCGCCAAATTCCTCGTTCGAGATCTGTAGGTGTAATATTTGTTGCAGATGGCGTTGGATGTTCGCCATCTTTATTAATCCAAAAAACTGGATGAAAAATCTGCATTGCTGTGTGAGTATCTAGAGTAGGTGCGATCGCGCTAATAACTCCTAAGTTGTGATAGATAAATTCACACAGTCTCCGATTATCTTCAACTGCCCCAGTCCCAGATTGCCCACCCACAAACAATTCAAACTCAGGAATGCAAAAAGTGTTTTGCACGTCAATCAGTAGCAAACAAACTTGAGTCTTATCTTCTGATGCTGGTTTAATTTGATATCTTCTCACCCACTCTCGCGCTGCTGCTGCCCTTTGTTGATAAGGGACTCGCCATACTTCGCCGACTTTCTCTGGTGCAAAGTGAGGGGGAATCGGTAATTGAGTGGTAGTATTCATGGGGTTGTGTTCCTTAGGCAAGCAAAAATTGGGCGAATAAAATTCGCGCCTGCGCGGGTTTCAAACCGTGCAATCTAATTTGCTGCTTCTATTATGGTATTATTTACCATTATTCTAGTAAACCTAGGTCTTTGACTGCCACAAAATTGACATTCGCGTTTATCTGCGTTCAAAATTTCCGATCTACCCTTTGATGCCCACCTTCAATTTAGGTAATTCAGCTCGATCGCCTGATGCTGATAAACTACCGGAACGGCTAAACAGGCGAAAATATAACGAAATGAAAAATTCCTTCAGCGGAAATAGGATGTAAGTTAAAGGATTAATCGTCACGATGATATTGCGGATGTCGCGCTTAGCTAGGGCGATAATTTGTTTCGCGACGCGATCGCCATTCATCACCCCAATCGGATTTAAGTTACTTTTAAATGGTCCTAAAATCACCTTGCGGATGACACAAGGAGCATCTAACCGCCTTAAGGTAATTAAATCGCCTAAAGTCCGTTTGGAAAGCTCGTATAAGGGGCTGACAGCAGGGCTAACTTCGGCTTCCGATGTGTTTACCCAGACTTCTTTTGTGGCAATATCCTCGTTAGTACGAACTGTGGCGAGGAACAGTTCCATCAGTCGCCAAGCGGAGAAAGTATTAACTTCATAGGATCGAGCGATCGCCTCTGGCGTTCTTTCCCCATGCACGTTGATGCCGTGATTGAGAATCAGAATATCAACTTTTTCTAACAACTGGGATAAGTCGGCTTCTTGTCCTACCTGCCACGACACAGTTTTCACTGCAAGTGTTTTGCCGTCAACATTGAGTGTCACGGGTGCGGATTTAGAGCTAAGGGCAATGACTTTTGCCCCTGCCTGGTGGAGGTGTAATAATAGCGATCGCCCCAACGTTCCCGACGCGCCAGTTACCGCGATCGTTTTTCCTTTCAGTGCCAGTGCTGTACCCATAAGCTTATCTACCAAAGTAAAAGTACCGCAAAAATAGGCATTGTCATCGTCAAAGTGATGTCGCCAGTGATAGGTGCGATTCACAAACCAGCGTGCGGGAGGAGAAGTGAACGCACCAGGCATATGAGTTAAATCTGTAGTTTCTCTTGCCCATTCGCTACCACTACCACGGGCAATACAACTCACTAAGAACATCATTGTATAGGCAGTTCCCGCTAAGGCTGCCCACTGATAAGCGGGTGTTTGCCAGTAGCAGAGATACCACGCACCGAAGGAAAGTAGCAGCATCACCAAGCATTCAGGCAAGTCATTGTGCCACTGTGCTTTGCAATAAATTTCGGCACTAGCAAAAGTCAAGTCTCGGCGAAAGACGCGATGATGCCAGACATGCTGCCGATATAAAAATGGCACTCGATGCGCTAGGACGTGATACGCATCCCGCACGAGTTCTACCCAGAGGACAGATCCGACTATCCATGCGGTGCATGTAACAGCAGCAATCCAAACGGACATCATAAATCTTTCAAACCCCTCACAGTTGAAATGTCACACCTCTCGCTACGTTGCTGTTACGGCATTGGCGCTTGAGGGCGCTCCTAGAGATTAGTTTAGACTAATAGCTCCAGCTAGCTACAAGTAGGTGCGATATTAAATGCGGCTTTACTTTGACTGTAGGCGCTGCGTATCCGCCTAAGTTTCATTCTGGACTTCCGATCTAGGCATCGGAATAGCCAAAGCTAACTGATAAATCTGTTGTCGCGATAGAGAAGTAATCTTTGCTAGCTGACGGCTAGCCTGCGATCGCGATACTCCCTCTAAAATCAATTTTTGCAATTCTGCCTTAATTTCTGCTTCCGATAGCTGGGGTTTCACCAATTCCATGCCTGCTACGACTAGGGTGTATTCTCCTTGGGGTTCTTTTTGTTGGTAATGCGCGATCGCTGCTTCAATCTTTCCCCGCCAAAACTCTTCGTGTAATTTCGTCAGTTCTCGCGCCAGCACGATTTGTCTGTCTTCCCCAAATACCGTGGCTAAATCTTGTAAAGTTTGGCGCAAGCGATGGGGAGCTTCGTAGAAAATTATCGTGCGGGATTCTGTTTGTAAAAACTCCAGGCGCTCGCGTCTGGGTTTGCCCTTAGCTGGCAAAAACCCCTCAAAGACAAACCGATCCGTAGGTAAACCCGCCGCACTCAAAGCCGTCACAACAGCACTCGCACCTGGAATCGGAACAACGGTTATTTCTGCCTCGACGCAAGCTTGGACTAACTCGTACCCAGGATCGGAGATCCCCGGCATTCCGGCATCTGTAACTAAAGCGATCGCCTTACCTGTTTGTAACTGAGCGATAATTTCGGGAATGCGGCTGTTACGGTTGTGTTCGTGGTAACTCAGTTGTGGAGTTGTAATTTGAAAATGGTGTAATAATTTCCCCGTATGGCGAGTATCCTCCGCCGCGATCGCATCTACCGACTGCAAGATCCGCACGGCGCGAAAGCTAATATCTTCTAGATTACCGATTGGCGTTCCGACTACGTATAGCGTCCCTGGTTTTGATTCAGTCACGATTTATGTCTGTCTACATCCTGTTTGAAAATAGGTCTTTTCAATAACGACAGCAATGTTTCTATTTTTTCATAAATAAAGCTGCCTTAAACTTAACAATGACAGGCAAGACAGTTCCTCATTCTGTCTTCCGTCTTCTTTTTCAGTAACAGTTTTTAATTAAAAAGTAAGCATCTGTAATTAAATTCAAATCCCTATAAAGATATTTAACTAAAATTCTAACAGCCAACAAATTTTTTCTAAGATTGACTCAGAAGTTGTACGATCTCGAAAATCAAATTTGCTCAAATGCCGAAGCTGCGATCGCGCTTAGAAGAGTCATCGCAGCACTAGCGTCAACATTTCTTAGCTTGCAAGCAATCTAGATTCAGTTAACAGCGGCAGAGGATAGCGTCTATCTCTAAAGATAGATTTTTGCCAGGAGGATGTTATGAGTACTGTTGTTCAACAGCGACCAGAACTGAGAATTTCTAAAGCATGGAATCGATTTTGCGAGTGGGTAACAAGTACTGACAATCGAATTTACATTGGTTGGTTTGGCATACTCGCGATCCCCACTCTACTAGCAGCCAGCATTTGTTTTCTGCTTGCCTTTGCGATCGCGCCATCTGTGGATTTAGATGGGATCAGAGAGCCTGTTATCGGTTCGTTAATGGGTGGTAACAACTTGATTACAGCTGCCGTCGTACCGACTTCAGCGGCGATCGGACTACATTTTTACCCGCTTTGGGAAGCCGCATCTGTGGATGAATGGCTTTACAACGGCGGTCCCTATCAACTGATCGTACTTCACTTTCTCATCGGTGCGTGGTGTTATCTGGGACGACTGTGGGAAGTGAGCTATCGCTTGGGTATGCGTCCCTGGACTGCTGTGGCTTTCTCTGCGCCAGCAGCCGCCGCCACCGCAGTATTGCTAGTCTATCCCATCGGTCAAGGTAGCTTTGCCGATGCACTACCTTTAGGAATTGCTGGCACGTTCAATTTTATGTTGGCAGTCCAAGCAGACCACAACATTCTCATGCATCCTTTTCACATGTTAGGGGTAGCCGGAGTTTTTGGTGGGGCGCTTTTGAGTGCTTTGCACGGTTCTTTAGTAATTTCTACCCTCATTCGTCAAACTCAGGAGCATGAATCTGTCAATGCAGGGTATAAGTTAGGGCAGTCGCAGATGACTTATCACTATTTAGCAGGACACTATGGTTTTCTGGGACGGCTTTTAGTTCCTTGGTTTGCCAGTCAAAATCATCGCGCTTTTCACTTGCTCTTAGCTGCCTTGCCTACAGTAGGCATCTGGTTTGCTACTGCTGGAATTTGTAGCGTGGCGTTCGATCTCAATGGCTTTAACTTCAACCACTCCATTCTCGATAGTAGCGGTCGAGTTGTCAGGACAGAAGCGGATCTGTTGAACCGCGCCGACTTGGGAATTCAGGCGATGCACGCAGTTAACACCCACCACTTTCCTAATATCATAGCTGGAGGTGAAACACAGCCTGTAAACATTTTGTTGTCGCTATGAGTGCCAATTTAGAAAACAAAGACCAACAACATCCGTTGTATAAACGCGATCGCGCGATTGTCGATCGCCTGCAAACCGAGCCTGTCAGCGATTACAATTTGGCAGAACTAGCACGATTGCGAATTCGTTATCGCGGCTTCCCTGGAGCTAGAGACATCCGATCGGACTTAGACACGCTAATGCAGAGATGGAGTTTAACGGAAGATACTTTATACGAAAAAACTCGCCAAATCCATGCTATTAGCTCCATCTATCAAAATGCAGTTAGAGACGAAGAAGATTGGAGCTAATCGAAATTTGTAGAGACTTTACACGTAACGTCTCTACAAATTTAGTATTGACTTTACTTGTCCTGCTTTACGCTTTCTTTTAGTTGAAGCAACCACTGAGGAGTTTCCGTTCTGGGAGAATTCAGAATTGGTGGTTTGGTAATTGGTAATTGGTAGTTGGTAATTGGTAGTTGTGTAGTGGGTAACTTCTCTCCCCCAGCTCTCTTCTCCCCGACTGCCGCAATCCCTCGTCCCCCCCGTGCGGCAACTGCTACAGAGTCAAGCGTCTTCGCAACTTGAACTTGCTGTTCTACTTGCTGCGTAGAAGAGACTAAACCACTCAAGCCTTCGATCAGTTGACGAATGCTGTCCCGAAATGAAGGATCTCCCGTGAGTTCGTCCAAGTCGGAGGTAATTTTCTGCGCGTTTTGAAACGTTACCCGCGCCGAATCCAAAGTTTGTTGTAGTGCCAGGAGATTGCTAGGACTATTTAACGCTTTAGAAGCATCGCGTAAATTAGTTGAAGCTTCAGCAGCATTGGCTGTGAGGGTTTCTAGATTTTCAACGAACTGTCCTTGAGTAACGCGATTAACTGTGGGTGTGAGAGTTTCGACGCTAGAACGCAGTTGTTTGCTTGTTTGGGTGAGATTGTCTAGAGCAGCAACGAGGGAGGTACGATTTTCGGTGACAAGGCGATTGAGATTAGCAATTAAATCTTTGGCTTGTACTGCTGTCAATCGGACTTGATCTGCTGTCTGTCCAAATTGAGCAGCCGTTTTATTTGTTGTTGCTGTAATTTGATTTGCCGTAGTCCCTAGGTTGTCAAGCTGTTGTCTCGTTGATTTGGTTAGGACAGTTAGTTCGCGAGTTAGGCGAGACACATCTGCGGCGACAATTGAAGTGTTTTCGATCGCCGCATTGATATTGTCATAGAGTTCTTGATTGCTGTAAACGCTGGCAAAGCGGGTAGTAAAGCGAATTAATTCGTCAGTACTGACTCCAATTTCACCAGTGAGGCGGGAACCGTTGCAGACAATCAAGGCGCGATCGCACTTGGGATCGAGCGCTCTAGCGGTAACTTGTTCTGCTGGTATCTCTTTTCGCGGAGTAATATCTACGCTCACTTCACCTAAAAACCCCGACTGGTTAGCTTCAATAATTGCATCGCGGGCAATTATGACATTGGCTGGAGAAACTTCTACAGTAACTTCTACACCATTAACTCGCGGACGAATGCTAGCAATTCTACCGATTGTGACTCCCCGATATCTCACCGCCGCTCCTTCCAACAGACCGTTGACTCTAGGAAATTCAACTGTAAAGCTGTAGCTTCTCTCACCCAGAGTTAAGCCTCTAATCCATAGGAAGACGGCAATAAATATTCCCATTCCTAGCAATAACAATAAACCCACCGAACCTTCTCTAACTGCACGCGATCGCATGATTTTCTCCTCTATTCGCTCACGAGAACGCCCTGAGCAGTGCGTCCTTACTAACCAATTACCTGAATTGGTCCTTCTACTTTGCCGCTGAAAAACTGCCGCACCATCGGATGATCTGTTTTATTAATATCGTCCACCGTTCCCTCCCACTGAAATTTACCTTGATAGAGAAAAAGAATGCGATCGGCTGTACGACGGATGGTAGTGTCTTGATGGGTGACGATCGCGTAAGTGTTACAAACTCCTGCCAAGCATTGCAACTGGCGAATCAAGTCTTCAATCACAGTCGAAGCAATTGGATCGAGTCCCGCCGTCGGCTCGTCATAGAGTAAAACTTCCGATCGATCTTGAGAATTGTCGGGGTTAGCGATAATCGCACGCGCAAAACTCACCCGCTTGCGCATCCCTCCCGATAACTCTGCCGGATAGCGATCGCCAATCCCTGGTAAACCCACCATATCTAAACTACGGTTAACTAACTCTCGAATCCGCTGGCGCGACAATCGGCTGTGTTGGTACAGCAGAAAGCCTACATTTTCTTCCACCGTCAGCGAGTCAAATAAAGCTGCTTGTTGAAATACCATCCCAATTCCAATTGGATCTGGTTTGTCTTCTATTAAACCTTCTCGCATCTGTCCTTTGACGTATATTTCTCCCTCATCAGGAGCTAACAATCCCGCTAGCAACCGCAGGATTGTCGATTTTCCCGTACCGGAAGGACCGATGATGGCTAAAGCTTCTCCCTTGTAGATCGTCAGATCGACTCGATCTAAAACCAGGTTGCTACCAAATGATTTACTTACGCCCTTGAGTTCGATTATTGGCTCAGCCATCGGCAGATTGTGAAGTTATAGCAGCTAGTTTCACTGTTCGGTTGTATTTCCACAGTTTAGTCCATTACCTCACTTGCAGCAGTTTTAGAATTTTGCTCTTCTTCGATCTATTCTGGCTTATTTTGATTAAGTCTCTTATTCTAATCCAAGTGTACCCACCCATTTGTCTAGGCGATCTTTAGTTATATCATTTCGCTACTGAAGCAGCAGGAGAGCTTTGCTACGTGCGTATTTATAAACTTTTGTCAACAACCTTCTCGGCATACTAAACAATTTTGTTTTATTCTTAATATCTTCTGCTTTGAATGAATTGTTTTCAACTTTTTGACCGATCTTTAAGATTGAAATAATTTACATAAATATTACTTTTCCCTACTTAATGCTTGGTGACTTGCCGATATTACAGAGTTATTCAGAGATAAAAAACTACAATGATGCAATAGCAGTTGTACACGTATTTGACATAGCTTAAAATATTATAGTTACAGCAAATAACGCATTTAATTCCAAAACTCTCAACTTTAAAAGAATACAGCTATCTCTAGAAATAAAATTGTCAAACTGATTGTAGAAACATCCTTTAAAAAGTAGCTGTTAACATAGATTGCGATTTATTGCATTTTTAAACCTACTAGTTATTACCTCTATCCTTGTCGATTCGACATGTAACGATCGCCTTTGAAATTTTCATAGACTTTAGGTAATGCTGCATAAATTGTGGAAATTTCAAACTGTATTTTTTTGCTGTTCGTAAAATTTCGCCTACAATGTTTAGCGACAAAAGCAACATAAATTAATAAATGAGCGATCGCGATGTCATTGTTATTGGTAGCGGTATTGGTGGCTTAACTGCCGCTGCTTTATTATCCCGCTATGGCAAAAGAGTAACTGTCTGTGAGAGTCATACCATTGCTGGGGGTGCAGCTCATAGCTTTTCTCGCCAGGGATTTCATTTCGATTCCGGTCCCTCCTTCTACTGCGGCTTAAATGACTCCCACAGTCGCAATCCCCTGCGTCAAGTTTTGAAAGTATTGACAGAAACCCTTCCAGTCGTTGCTTACGATCCTTTGGGACACTACCATTTTCCCGAAGGTACTTTACCCGTATACAGCCAGCAGGAACGCTACCTAGAAGCAGTAGGGCAATTTACTCCTCAAGGGGCAAAAGAATTAGAGCGATTTATTCACCGCTTGCTACCTTTACACGATGCTTTACAGGGCATTCCAACAATCTTATTACGGGCTGATTGGCAATCGATCCCGATTCTTATGGGACGCTGCTTGCCTTCACTAATCAAAATGCTACCGCATTTGGGTTTAGTCCAAAGCTCGGTAGGACAAGTCATGGATCGAGAAGTGAGCGATCGCTGGGTGAGGCGGCTGATCGACTTAGAATGTTTCCTACTGTCTGGTTTGAAAGCACATGGCACGATCGCGCCTGAAGTTGCTTTTATGTTGGGCGAACGCTCTGGCGCTGGGGTAGAGTATCCACTTGGAGGTAGCGGTGCGATCGTCGAGGCGTTAGTACGCGGTTTGAAACGCTGGGGTGGAGAATTACGCTTGGGCAGTCATGTCGATCGAATTTTAGTAGAATCTGGCAAAGTTACAGGCGTGCGCTTGCGGCGGGGGGAAATCCTTCATGCACCAATTGTTATCTCTAACGCCTCAATGTGGGATACCTACGGCAAATTATTACAGCCAGAAGACTTACCCGCATCCTATCGACAAACAGCTTTAGCTACTCCAGTTGTAGATAGTTTCATACACCTGCATTTGGGTATCAAAGCCGACGGGTTGGACAATTTAACTGGACATCACGTTGTCGTCCACGATGCAGAACGAGATCTTACAACTCCTGGTAACACCTGCATGATTTCCATTCCTTCAGTATGGGATGCTAGTCTCGCACCCCCTGGACATCATGTAGTTCACGCCTATACTTTGGAACCCTATGAAAATTGGCAGCGAGATAAAAACTATCAAGAACGGAAAAAAGAGCGATCGCAATCTCTCTATCGTGCTTTAGAACGAGTTATTCCAGATATTAGACAAAGGATTGTATTAGAACTGATCGGTACGCCGTTAACTCACGCCCATTATCTACGACGAGATCGGGGAACTTATGGAGCGGCGATCGCAGCTGGGCAAGGTATGTTTCCCAGCACCCACACTCCAATTTCTGGATTATATCGCGTTGGTGATAGTACCATGCCTGGAATTGGCGTGCCTGCTGTCGCCGCTTCGGGAATTTTGTGTGCAAATACTTTAGTTCAACCGCAACAGACGATGGAATTACTGAAAAATTGGTAATTGGTAATTGGTAATTGGCAGTTACAAACTTCTGCATATCAAAATTTCTGCCTATCCTAGAATATAAGCTTACTCAGAAGGAGTTCCGCTATGAGCCAGGTAACTCACCAGGTAACTCAGGGGGTGCGGTGGACAACAGCAGATATAGACCTTTTGCCAGAAAACGAAGGCACTCGCTACGAAATTGTCAATGGAGAATTATTCATGGCCAGAGCGCCCCACTGGAAGCATCAAGCAACCTGTGGCAACATTTATATGGAGTTAAAAGCTTGGTCGTTAGCCAACAGCTCAGGGGAAGTAACTATTAATCCTGGGATTTTGTTTACAGAATCCGATAATGTCATACCTGACGTGGTTTGGGCTAGCTGCGATCGCTTAGCAGTTCTTCTAGACGAAGCGGGACATCTGACAGGCGCACCAGAGTGAGTGGTAGAAGTGCTATCGCCTGGTGGAGATAATGAGCGTCGGGATAGAGAAGCTAAACTCAAGCTTTACGCTTCGCGGGGAGTACAAGAATATTGGATTGCTGATTGGCGGTTGCAGCAAGTTGAAGTCTATCGTCGCGAAAATGCTACTTTAAGATTGATGGCAACGTTGCTGAATGACGATCAATTGAGTTCGCCATTATTACCTGGTTTTAGTTGTGCGATCGGTCGGTTTTTTGTTTAGTTGAAGGAGTGCGATCGCTTCGTTAAGCTTCGCTAACGCACTTATTAGCTAGATTAACGACTACGTGAAGACGGCTGCGAAAAAGACTCCTGGTTTCAAATCTCTTGCCGAACAGTTGGGCGAACGCTTTAAGGCAATCAAAACCAAATCCCCTAAAGCCGCTTCTGGTACTTAGGCTGCAAATCAACTCTCCAGTGAGCTTTCGATCGTCGTCGTCGAGTCTTCGATCTGCATCAGCGAGTCTTTCATACTCGCGAGCGAATCTCCGATCCTCGCTAGGGAGTCTGGAATATTCATCGCCGAGTCTTCGATCCCGATTGTCGAGTCTTTCACACTCATGCGCGAGTCTTCGATCCTGGCGAGCGAATCTTCAATCCTCGGCGGAGAGTCTTAAATATTCATCGCCGAGTCAGAGAAACCCGTCAGCGAGTCTTCAATATAAAAATCAACTAATTTTTTACTGAATTTGCACTCACTTAGAGTGCTGTATAAGTTACTGCTTCTGGCGATCGCAACTGCATCATCAATTTCTCTTTCTCTAAGATCGACTCATTTGTGAAAGCGATTAATTTTGACAATAAATTCAGTAACTAAAATTACCTCAATTGCAGGCAGTTACAAATCTCATTCTTGTGCAAGGTAATAGTTACAAAACTCATTCTTACTAAAAATCAAACCGTCGTTACAAATACACTTTTTGGCTGTTATTCGCCATATTTTGGTTCATGTCGCAAAAATTACGCTGCAACTGGTACTTGTTTGCGCTTACACAGTTTTGCAGTGCAAATGATGTATAAAACGCATCTTTTTGTCACTTTTTGTGCAGCCAAATAATTGAGGATTGAACGTGAGAAGAAGAGACTTTATCACGAAGCTTGCTGCGTCTGCTGGTACTACCTATGCAGTCATGCAAGCTTTGGATTTGGTAGAGAAACCAGCAACCGCACAAAAATCCCCGTTTCAACTTCAGCGTCGGGGAGGTAGTAAAAGTATTGTTATTCTCGGTGCGGGTTTGGGTGGTATGACTTGCGCCTACGAATTGGGCAAAATCGGCTACCAATGCAAAATTTTAGAAGCCAGAGAACGGTCTGGCGGTCGTTGTTGGACAGTTCGCACTGGAGATAAATTCACCGATACCTTGGGTCAGACGCAGACAATCGGATTCGATCGCGGGCAATATTTCAACCCCGGACCCGCGCGCATTCCCTATCATCACGTCACGATCGACTATTGCAAAGAACTGGGCGTTCCTTTGGAAGTCATAGTCAACCTCAGCCGCCAGCAATATATCTACCGCGAAAATGCAGGACCGTTGTCCGGTCGCAAGATTCATTTTCGCGAAGCGATCGCTGATATGCGGGGATACATTTCCGAACTCTTAGCAAAGGCGATTAGTAAGGATGCGGTTGACGCACCTTTGACCGTGGAAGATAAGGAGAAAACGATCGAATTTCTCCGCACCTACGGCGGCTTAAACCCAGATTTGTTTTACAAAGGTTCCAGCCGACGCGGTTATTCTACATATCAAGGAGCGAGCGATGCGCCCGGAGTCGTTGACGATCCTTACGACCTGAGTGCGTTGTTGGAATTGGGATTTGCTGGAGACGAATCTTTTGAATTTGGCTTCAACCAGCAAATGACCATGTTTGAACCTATAGGTGGAATGGATGCGATCGCTAAAGCTTTTGAAAAACAAGTGGGGCGATTTATTACCTATGGTGCAGTGGTGACAGAAATTCGTAAGACTCCCGATGGCGTGAAAATTTTGTACAAAGACAAATCGGGTAACGTCAAGCAAGAAACTGCCGATTACTGCATCTGTAACATTCCTCTGCCCGTACTCAAAGATATTCCTTCCGACTTCGCTCCCGACATGAAAGAGGCGATCGCTAGCGTAGAATATGCCGTTACGGGTAAAAGTGCCTTGCAGTTCAACCGTCGCTTTTGGGAAGACGACGAAGATATCTTCGGTGGAATCACTCAAACTAACCAGGATATCGATCAGATCTGGTATCCCTCAACAGGTTATTTATCTCAAAAAGGCGTACTTTTGGGCTACTACAACTTTGGACCAACGGCAGAGAAAGTAGGAAACCTCGCCCCCGCAGACCGCATAGCTTTGGCATTGGAACAAGGGAGTAAGATTCACCCGCAATATAACAACCACTTTGAGAATGGCTTTTCGCTGTTCTGGTCAACAGTACCTTATAGCAAAGGCGGGTGGGCAGAATACACTACTGATGTCAGAACGACTTACTATCCACGACTGAATCAACCAGACGGCAACATCTATTTGTGCGGCGAACATCTCAGCTATCTCACAGGTTGGATGGCTGGCGCTTTTGAATCTGCTCGTCTGGTATCTACACAGATTGCGGCTTTAGCTTAACAGTTATCAGTTATCAGTAGTGCGTGGTGCGCGATCGGGGCTTTATTGACATTCTTCCAACTCCTGAACGCCAGTTGCTACAACGGGGGATACCTCCACCGCACTGGCTCCTGCTGTACGGGCGGGTTTTGAGCGAAGACTTATTGCCTCATCTGTCAATCTTTCGCTAAACCCGCCCCTACGACTTTTGACTTTTGACTTTTGACCATTACCCCTAAATTAACTATGAAACGTTTCGTCAATCGGTTTGGTAAATATGCTGCTTTGTTGCTAGTAGGAATTTGTATTTGCTTTATCGGCTTGTATGCTTTTGGAATCGATCTCAAAGCTGTAGCGCGTCCAGCTCTGCCGAAAGAGGTGATTTTTTACGGTACGCCAACATCTCCAATTTCATCAGCTGTTGCCGTACCAGAAGACCAAGCTTACTATTGGACGAGTGGCACAGTACCACCAGTCATCAATCCCGATGCTCCATTGCGGACTCGCGATCGCTATGGCGATACAAAAACTCAGGCGATCGGTACTTTAGAACGAATTAAAGATTTGTTGGCAGATGTAGGGCTAACGTTATCTGATGTAGTCTATTTGCGCGTTTACCTAGTTGCAGATCCAGCTATGGATAATCAAGTAGACTATCAGGGGTGGTTTGATGCATACGCTCAATTTTTCAACAATCCGGAAAACCCTGTCAAAACAGCTCGTTCTACCTTGGCTGTAGCTGGTTTGGTCGATCCAGGGTGGCTGATTGAAATTGAAGCAGTTGCCGTTTATCCTCCCAAACATTGAGAAAATGGAAGTCGGAATTCAATAAATATAAGCCCTGTGGCTGTGTGTCATGGGGTCAATTTCTGGCTTCTGCTTGCTTTTGTGAATTAAGTATCTTGTCTGCTTTTACAGAATTGGATGGCAATTTAGCGGTAGAGTAACTCAATAAGCATTGAAGCGAATTTTCATACATCAGGCTGT
>ERZ1066120.134-NODE-134-length-76552-cov-45.936259_pt1 | contig 76552 bp, 61 predicted proteins | sample MGYA00382767_ERZ1066120 | MGnify/ENA primary metagenome ERZ1066120 (study PRJEB33369, sample SAMEA5778350) | biofilm metagenome | biome: Industrial cooling water; feature: Water cooling tower basin; material: Biofilm | place: United Arab Emirates | collected... | reverse complement strand
GACAATATGAGCAGTGATAATTAGCGCAACGGCAGTACCAAGCCAAGTTAATATAAAGTGCTTCATATTTTTTTAAGTGAGAAAATTAAGTAGGGTGGGCACTGCCCACCGTACAATTATAAATATATTAAGATTGGGAGCGGTTGGTACGGCGCCGGGTTAAAACTTCCCAGGTTTCACCACCAGCGACACCATCAGCTTCCATACCAAAGCGTTTTTGTAATGCTTTAACTGCTGCTTCGGTATCGGCGCCAAAATCGCCATCAGGGTTATTTTTAAGATATCCTAATCGCTGTAATCTGGTTTGTAAGTCGTAAACTTCTTCACCACGCATTCCCAAACGCAAAATAGGAAATCCGGCTGCTGTATATTGAATACCAGGCTTTTGTGAATTTGAGTCGGTTTGACGAGTGCGGTATGTTGAGCTATTACTTGCCGTGCTACGTGCAGTACGATTATTTGTATTTCTTGTCGATGTTGTAGTAGTCGTCGTATTGCGTCCACGATTAGCTCTACTCGTATTATTGGTATTATTTCTATTTGAGTTAGTACGAGTTGATGCTGTATTAGTCGTATTACGTCCACGATTATTAGTACTGTTATTAGTACTATTTACATTAGTGGTGCGCGTGGTTTGTCGCGAAGTATTATTATTGCTGTTGCGAGTTGTAGATGTGGTGCGTACTGTTTCTTGTTGTCCGTTGCCTGTATTTATTCTTGTTGTAGTAGTAGTTCTAGATTCTTGGTTTGATACTACTACAGGTTTGGGTAAACTAGCAGCAGTTTGTTGATTTGGTGTAGGAAATTTAGTGTTTGTTGTAGTTACTGATGAAGATGTTTCGTCTGAACTGGCAGCAACTGTTTGCCCACCTGGAAATAATTGTTGCCAAGTTGTTGCGTCTACTACACCATCTGGCGCCAAACCTGCTGATTGTTTAAACTGGGATACTGCTGCTGCTGTTGTTTGACCGTATGTTCCATCGACGGCGCCGTTATAATAGCCCATAATTTTTAAAGCAGCTTGTAGTTCACTTACTGCATCTCCTTGGCTACCAACTTTGAGAGTTGGACGGTTTACGGTGCCTACGGTGATAACTTGAGCTATTTGCTGTTCTACTGTAACAGAGGCTACAGATGGAGTGCTAAATAGTAAGGGTACTCCAGAACATAATAGCAAGCCTAAAAGGTTCTTCCGACTCAATAATTTAAACGAGATGACTGATACCAGGTAATTGATTATACTTATTTCGTTTCTACATTTCATTGGAATTTGCCCCCGGTGTCTCTATACTAATAGTACAATTATTTAGTAGAGACGTGATTAATATAGTCTCTACAAATTATTAAAAGCATTGTCAATCGCTTCTTTTTGACCTACTAGTGATACATAAGGTTCCCGTAAATAATTACACGCTGCTGCCATAGCGGTTTCGGATGTGACTGCTGTAATTAAGTTGTGAAAGTTGCTGTCAAACTCAACGCCAAGTCCTAATATTTCATACCAGCCGTATATTTGAGCAAGTTGGGCGTTTGTTTGTTTACCAAGTGCATACTGTCCCAAAATTTTATTTTTCGCAGCTTGAAGTGCTGTTTCTTCTAGTGGTTCGGTTGTAAGTAAATTTACTTCGCGTTGCAGTTCGGTCAGTGCTGTTTTGGTATTTTCTGGCGCCGTTCCCATATAAACTACAAATGCTGCGGTAAATAACCGAGTTGGGTATAGTGCTGATACTTCGTAAGCTAAACCGCGTTTTTCTCTTAATTCAACAAATAATCGACTCGATAGTCCGTTACCTAAGTATGACGATAATAGTTTTAGCGCTGCATAATCTAATGAATGTACTGATGGCGCCAAATAACCCAGCATTAAAATAGATTGCTGCGTGTTCTGGTGTTTAAGCACTTGTTGTGGAGCAAGCTTGACTTCGGGTAATTTTGTCGGAATTATTTGACGAGCATCGTTCTTCCAGTCACCAAAAATTTCTTCGATTAGTGCAACTGCGTTGTCTAAAATAATACGTCCAGCAATACTAATCACTATATTATCTGGACGAAAATAAGTTTTGTGAAACTCAACTAAATCAGCACGAGTTAAACTGCTCATTGTCACTTCGTCACCTAATGCTGACATTGCATATGGATGATTTTGATACATCGCTAAACGTAACTGCTCGAATGCGATGCTAAAAGGTTGCTCTTTTTGTGAGCGAATATCTTGAAGCGCTAGTCTTCGCTCTAGTTCAACTTCGAGTTCTGGAAAAGTTGGAAATCGTAATATTCTTCCCGCTAGCGCTAATATTTCGGCAAAATCTGCCGTTACTGTTTTTAGCGATACCAAAAAATAATCAGTTGTACTATCTGCACTCAAAGATGCTCCTACAGACTCGACTGCTTCAGCAATTTCCATGCTCGAAAGTCCATCACATCCTTTCGTCATTACTGCTGATAATAAATGCGATAAACCCGCTTTTTCTGGTTGCTCACAAAAACTTCCTGCGCGAACAAACACACGTGCAGCAATAATATCGGCTACTGGATTTTCTGTAACTAAAACTACAATACCATTACTTAATACTGTACGATGAACATGAGATTTTTGTGGCGAAATTGTCATTTTAATTAAATCGTTGATGGTTTAAGCGTGGTTACCGCGTATTGATTGGGCGAAAGATATAAAAGCGCTAATTTTTGCAGTTCTTGGGTGTTAAATGACAAAATTTGGTCAGGATAAGTTATTGCTAACTCAACATCAGTAATTGTGTTGTAATAACCGTAAAGTCCTGCGAGTTGATTTGGTGTTTCGGTTGAAAAAGCAAAGTCGTTACACAGTAATCTTTGAGCGCGTCTCAATTCTTGTTCACTAATACCATTTGTAATGATATCTTGCAAATGCATTTTAATTGCGGTTTCGACTCGTTCTAAACATTCTGGCTCTAAAACTGCACTAATTGTAAATAAACTTGATTCTTTTTGCAGCGAAAAATTGCAGCATATATAACGAACTAATTGCTGTTCTTCACGTAAATCCCTTACTAACCGTGATGTTCTACCAGATGCTAACAAGACTGATAATAAGTCTAATCCACATGCTGTTGTTAGGTCATATACTCCTGGCCCAATCCATGCCATCATTAAACGTGCATTTTCTAAACGTGGTAAGTTGATTTCTTGGCGCCTAATTCCTGCTATAAATGGTTCAAAAATTTTTTCTCTTGTCGTTAAATTAAAATTATAATCATTATCAGATGGTGGTTGAAAATTGTCTGATTTAAAAGTGTTTTTAACTAATTCTAAAGCAGGTGCAACAGGAATTCCACCTACGATGACCACGGTCATATTTTCTGGTCGGTAATAAGTGCGGTGAAACGAGCGTATATCAGAGCTAGAATGCTGCTCAATATCAGTTTCGTTACCTAAAATAGAACGTCCGTAGGGGTGTTGTTGGTAAATACTTTGGACTAAATGCTGATACCCTACCCAATCAGGGTCATCATTATAAGAGCGAATCTCTTCTAATACAACATCGCGTTCTCGCTCTAGTTCGTCGTCGGGAATTGCCGCATTTAAAAGCATTTCTGCAAGCTGTGGAAAAGAGGAGTGTAAATATGAGTTGGTAGAGGTAATCGAAAAATGTGCGTAGTCGTAACTTGTCGCTGCATTACTAACACCACCTTGGTTTTCGATATTATAGTCAAAGACTCCGGCGGGTAATTTTGCCGTGCCTTTGAATATCATATGCTCTAGAAAATGTGCCATTCCGAAACCAGAAGTTGGTTCTGATATACTACCTGCACTAACCCAAACATCTGCCACAACTACGGGTGTCGTGGGTATTTCTTGATGTATCAAAGTTAAGCCGCTGTCCAGTTTGAATATTGAGGCTGGAAACACTGTATTTATTGATGGTTATAATATTTTTTGTAATTGTAATCACAATTTCTTACAATTCTACTGATTGTAGCTCTGAATGTGGCGCCATTTAGATTCAATTTATACAAATTTATTTGAAAAAGCAAAACGTATTATTTGTGATATAATGACCATCCTAGAAACCGGGTTTCTAATTTATTTTATATTTGACGAAAAAACTTAATCTCTTAAAGAAACCCGGTTTCTTAAAAAAGTGAAAGCTCCTGTGCCAAAAAGACTTCAGGAGCTGATTAATTTATCATACCGCGACGCCGTTTTACCTAAGTTTATGACCTGGTATAACCAGGTGGGAGCCTTGTGTTTCGTTTAAAGTTTCCGAGTACAAGCTCGGTCTACTGCCACGAACAATAATTGGTTCCCTAATTCTTAAAGACATAGATCAAAAAACTTGATGGCAGTCACCAACGTTGCAGTACAACAAAACCATTATAGCCTCCAGAAATACAGTTGTGCATCATTACAAGATTTTTCTTTATTTCTTTGTGTTTCAGTTTTGATTTGGATACCAAATTGCTTCGATAGTACGTGCAGCCAACATGGCGCCATCTCGACTGGGGTTGTCTAATAATATAGTCACGTGTCCGAGTTTGCGCCCCAGACGAGATTCGGTTTTTCCGTACCAATGAAGGTGGGCATTTTCTATACGCGATAAAATCTCGCGCTTTTCAAAGTAATCAGACAAAGAATTTTCGTAACCGAGTAAGTTTACCATAACGGCGCCGGGACTAATTAAGGCTGTGCTGCCTAACGGGAGTCCACATACTGCCCGTAAATGCTGCTCAAATTGTGAAGTTTGACATGCATCGATTGAGAAATGTCCCGAATTATGGGTACGTGGCGCCACTTCATTGATTAAAACATTGTCATCTACCGTCAGGAATAGTTCGATGCCAAAAACTCCAACCGCATCAAGACTGTTGAGGAGAGTTTTAGCGACATCTTCAATTTTGGCGGTAACTTCAGCAGAAATATCGGCTGGTACAATTGCACGCCGACAAACTTGTTGTTCCTGTTGAGTTTCTACCACTGGATAGATGACAACTTCGCCATCGATTGAGCGAGCCGCGATAACAGCGAGTTCGTATTTGAAGGGTACAAACTCTTCAAGTAAAAACTCGGTGTTACTCGTTTTGAATCGTCCATTCTCAAGTTGGTTAATTACTGATTTAAATTCGTTGTCATTCTTAATTATGTACGTGCCTTGACCGTCGTAGCCATGACGACGAGCTTTCAAAACCACAGGAAAATTAAAAACGGCGCCGTTGGTAGTATTAGTGACATCGAAGGCGGTAAATGATGGTACTGGTAAACCAATATCGCGTAAATAGCACCGTTGATGATACTTATCTAAAAGAGGAGCAAGCGCTTCTAGCTTCGGACGAAAACAAACGCCACGTTCGGCTAAAGTTGAAAGTGCCTCTAAGTCAACGAATTCGTTTTCAAAAGTAATGACATCACTGTTTTTAGCCAGTTGTACTGTCGCGACTGCATCATCAATGCGTGCTTGTACAAAATTAACAGGCTCTTTTACAGGAGTCTCGGTAATTGCAAACAGTTTTTGCTGCGGTTCATCGATTAAATACTGCTCCGGTTTACTTTTATGAAAACCATTGCTGTGCAAGAGTGCAACAGCCGGGTCTTTTGCACTCGGAGTTTGTACAACTAGTTCTAAACCAAGCTTGGAAGCTGCCCCTCCCATCATCCAAGCGAGCTGTCCACCACCAATTACACCTATACGTTTCATCTGCACCCTAGCGAATCACGAGTTTTAATACCTGTCTGTTTATTTACTCCACGAGCGATGTTACACAGTTCTTTAACCTGTGCCCCATCTAATATTGCATCAGTAAAATCAGTGCCATTTATATTCACGTTTTTGAACGTGGTACGAAGCAGCAAAGCTTCTTGCAATATTGCATCACTTAAGTCTGCCCCTGTTAAGTCTACCTGATCTACAAGTGCATTTGATAGATTAGCTGCCTGCAAATTGGCGGAAGTCATCACCGAAGCACTCATTACTGCCCCACGTAAATCAGCATTACTAAAATTTGCTAACTCCATATTGGCGTTAGAAAACTCACATGCTTGTAATTCTTGCCCAGAAAAATCTTTTCTTGACAATTCCGCGTTGCTAAATGACATCGGGTGTGTCCAATCGGCAATAGCGCTGCTCGGCACAAATACTACACAAGCTACAATCACGACCAAAATAAACACCGCTGTTTTGTAAGCGTTTAGGAGGCGCCACATATTAAGTAATACCAAGAGTTGATTTCCGCTATTTTTAGCTTACCGCGAATTGTGTCACTATCTAACTTTCAAAGAACTCATATGCATATTGACACTTAATTATTCAATTTAATAATTAATAATCTATTAATTTCTTTTATTATTGGTATTAATACTTTGCGGAACACCGAACTATTCAATAACAAATTACCACCCTTTTAAGGTTTACTTAACAAGTTTATATCTTTCGGATGAACGTTTTCTTTTGTAATTATTACGAAATGTTTACATAGCAATTCAAAAGTAAAGTTTATTGTCATTTTGGCGCCTGACCTGTTTGAAGCTGGTATGGTTGAAAAGTAAGGAAAAACAATATTCTGCGTAATATAAGTTAACGAATTACTCAAACAAATATAATCACTGTCAATTAATCACTGTCAACCGCACAAATCTAAACAACATGTTAAGTCTAACTTCCCGCCCCAGCGTCAAAATACAGCATTTCCATGATGAATGGCTCGAAGATTGGTGCCAAGAAAATGGCTGGACTGATTTGTTCTGTGAACGTAAAAATAACTATTGGGCGTTTCCTCCAGGAGCAGTAATGCCTGAACCAATTCCTGGAAAAATTTTAAGAAATATTAAGTCAAAAAATGGAATGACCCAGAGCGAAAAATTCTGGTCAGTATCCGCGATAATTGGTACATGTGTAGCAGTAATTTCTACCTATTTACTCAAATGTCCAATGCCAATGATTGTAGCTTTCGCGTTCGATGCAGTTACTGCGGCACGTTTAGAATTAGAAGATATTTAGCAACGGATTATGAGCAGATGTAACGGATGGTTGATTTTACAATTCATCCGTTACATCCGTTGCTAAGAAGATTAAAAGAACTGTTGCTAAAAGTGTAACCGCCTGATGTACGCATGGTTTTGATGTCATAGTCAAACATGAAGACGTGGACACAAGGGTGGTAGGATGCAGGAAAAACCGAGCCAACATTGCAATAAGTTTTTACAAAGACGGTACGGCGTGCGTTTGGGAAGACGTTACGCATTAGCGGCAGCAGGTGTAGTATTAATGGGAATGATTGGATGCTCACCTTTAACTAGTGAGTCGAGTGTAGTTGCCGCGCATCCCAACACAGAATCTCCGATGTCAAAAGTAGTAATTCCCGATACCAAGCTTGTTAGTAGTAATACTAAGTTTGGTTTTAAGTTGTTTTCAGAAGTTCTCAAAAAAAATGAAGGCGCCAACGTTTTTGTTTCGCCTTCGAGTATAGCTTTTGCTTTGGCAATGACTTATAACGGTGCTGAAGGTACAACTCAGCAAGCAATGGCAAAGGCCTTAGAATATTCTGGGTTGAGCTTGCAGCAAATAAATTCATCGAATGCAGCATTAAAAACGCTTCTAGAAAATCCTGACCCAAAAGTACAGCTAACTATTGCTAATTCGCTGTGGACTAACAGTAATGCGTCGTTAAATTCAAGTTTTTTGCAACGAAACCGCGATTTTTATGCTTCGCGCGTTACAAACCTAGATTTTAGCGACAGTGGCGCCGCGAATACGATTAATAATTGGGTCAAAGATTCGACGCGCGGTAAAATTGATAAAATTGTTGAGCAAATCAGTCCAGACCAAGTAATGTTCTTAATTAACGCCATTTACTTTAAAGGCGCCTGGACTGAACCATTTGATAAAAGCCAAACCAAACAACAACCTTTCACAAAAGCGTCCGGTCAAATTGTTCAAACTCCGATGATGGCGCAACGAGGAAAGTATAAGTATTTAGAGAATGATAAGTTCCAAGCAATAAGCTTACCTTATGGTAAGGACGGTAAGATCAGCTTTTATGTATTTTTGCCGAAAGAGAATTCGGGTGATTTGAAAGAGTTTTACCAAAGTTTAAATTCTCTTAACTGGGAAAAATGGATGCCACAGTTCCGGTCGCGTGAGGGTGAAATTCGATTGCCTCGTTTTAAAATGGATTACGAGGTGACACTCAACGATGCTTTAACAGCGTTGGGTATGGGAGAAGCGTTTAGCGATAAAGCCGATTTTTCGGGAATTGGTAAAAATCTTGCTATTAGTACTGTTAAGCATAAAACTTTTGTTGAAGTATCAGAAGAAGGAACAGAGGCAGCAGCAGCGACTTCAGTAGGCATTGTCGCGCTTTCTGCCCCTATCAACCCTCCATTTTCGATGGTTGTTGACCGCCCATTTTTCACATTCGTTCGCGATAATCAAACGGGCAGCATTTTGTTCATGGGTTCAATTGCGGCGCCACAGTCGTAGAAGGATTCGTCGTTGGCGCCGACATATCGCTGTTAATATTGGGTGCAGCTACTTCCGACAAAATAATGGGACTTTCATTACTACCACTTGCACGTCGCAACGCACTTAAAGCGGTTTTAACTACTACCGCACTAGGAACAGCTAAAATAACTCCTAATAAACCTCCGATTCTAGCTCCGGTCAAAACAGAAATTAATAGCCAAACAGGGTTTAAGCCAGTAAAACTGCCAAGAATACGGGGTGCAATCAAGTTTTCCAAAATTTGTTGAACGATTACCGCTGCAATTAATACTCTTCCCCCCATACCAAAATCTTGCAGCGCAACAAGAGAAGTTGTTAAGGCTATACCAACAGAACCACCATAGGGTACAAGTGCCATTAAACCAATTGTCAAGCCAAATAATAACCCAAAGGGTACCTTTAGCCATAAAAAGGTAGGAATTAAGGCACTGGCCATACAAGTAGAGATAATTAGCTGAGTAATGAAAAAATTTTCAAAGCTAGAGCGTAACGTTTTTGAAAACGGTTCGCGGAATCGAAGAGGAAGCCAATCGACCAAGCTTTGCCAAAGTTCATCACCATGCTGCAATAAATAAAATGTCAACACCATTGTGAGCAAGAAGTCTAGCAAGGAAGTAACTGTAATAACTGCTAGGTTTAGTACTTGTCCTGCAATGGCTTGTAATTGTCCTTTTACACGGTCATTGATTTGTACTACTAATGCATCTAGGTTTACAGGCAAACCTAGAATTTCGGCTTTTTCGTTTAACATCATTAATTGCGAACGTCCCGAGTCTATCAACTCTGGAATGCGCGCGACTAATTGTTGAGCTTGAGTTAGAGCTAATGGAATCAGCGTTACGCCTAATGCCAGTAGAATTGACAAAGCCAGTAAAAATACTAAGATAGCTACTGGTTCCCGTTTGGCGCCTTGGCGTTCCATCCAACTTACAGGATAGTTAAGCAGAAACGCTAACACTGATGCTCCGACTAAAATAACAATCAGCGAATGGAAATACTCAAAAATTGCCGAAATTGCCCATCCATTAAGGACGAGTAACGGGGCAAAGAGCGCGATTGCTACAAATCGCGCAATTGGCGTTAGTGTTTGCCACCAGTTTAGGAGCTTGCGTGTCTGCATCTGCTGCTACATGCCTGATACAACTAAATAAATATGTTCATAAGTCATTAGTCTATTATCTCTGACAAAAAGACTTACATACATCTGTCTTGCGTGCGTATTAAAGAATTTCTCGCTTAGATTATGAAAAAACGTAAATCAATTTTTAATTTATCAAGTACACATGCAGGCGCCCGTAGCGATGCATCTACCTTACAATTGGTGTTATACATGATTCCGGTTGTGGGCTTTTTTCCCTCACTATGGACACTGTATAGTCGTCAGGGCACACGGGAACAACTTATAGCAAGTAAGTTGTCTATTACTTTGATGCTTACTTGGATACTGGGATACCTGTTACTCGCAACAGGAGCAGAGCAAGCGTCAAATACGTTGGCATTGCGTCTACTGATATTGAATAGTTTTTTAACATCAGGGTACTTTTTAGTTAGTGCTTGGTTAGTTGTACGCGCTATTAAAGGTAATCGTGTGCGCGTACCAGGATTTAATAAGCTTTCGGAACGTTTTTTAGGTAAATATACTCGTTAAAATTAAAATTAGGCATTCTCAGGCAATATTGATAAGTATTTACACGGAACTTTGCGCTCTTGTAACCAACATGCTGCTCATAGGTCTAGTCAAATCGGCTTAAATATTGCCATACTTCAATAAAACAAGCCAAGCATCTCCGGATTTGCTTTAGGAGGAACAGAAAAATAAGGAAAATACAGTTATAAGTGTTTTGGTTAACACCGATATACGGTACTTAGCCTTAATAATTCTAAGAGTTAGCAATTTAATTTCAAAGCATCTACGTATAAAAAGTAGACTCGGTTAATTTATATAGATTAAGTGTGAGGAAGTCAGTGACGATTCAAAGAACTTCTGCGGAAGAGAACTTTTCAAGTGATACTAAGAATGTAAGCAGTAAAAAAATTCCCGATAAATCAGGACGTTGGTTATGGTTCTGGGTGGGAATGAGCGGAATAGCAATGGTATCGGCGACTGCTGGAGCATTACTAGCGGTATCCTTAAGCAGCACCCCTCTGATGCAAGCGAACTTAAGTCCACAAGAAGCAGCAGTATTCGATGGGGACCGTATTGCCGGAGGTGGGTTACGCTTTTCTGAATTGACACGTCCTGTCAACATTCTTGTGATGGGAATGAGCGTGCTTCCTCCCGATGTTAAAAATCCTCCTACCGAAACTCAAAATCTTCGTTACCTTCCCCAGGTTAATTCCTTCGACGGTTTAGCGGATGTAATGTTATTAATTCGCTTTGACCCAGAAAATAAAACTTTAAAAATGCTCTCTATACCCCGTGATACCCGAATTGATATTGAGGGACACGGAACAAAAAAAATTAATGCAGCTAATACCTTTGGTGGACCTGCTTTAACTGCCAAAACAGTCAGCAACTTGCTGGGTGGTGTGGGAGTTGACCGTTATGTTCGTATTAATGTACTAGGTGTTGGCAAGTTGATTGATGCTTTGGGTGGTGTCAATGTTTTTGTGCCCAAAGACATGAAATATCAAGATGACTCACAGCATCTTTACATTAACCTTAAAAAAGGTCAGCAGCATTTAGATGGTAATAAAGCGTTACAGTTACTACGTTACCGTCACGATGAAAATGGCGATATTGGTCGAATTCAGCGTCAGCAAATGGTAATGCGCGCGCTTATGGACCAAACTCTTAATCCAGCAACTTTGGGACGTTTACCAGATGTACTCAATGTCGTTAAAGAACACATTGATACTAACTTGACCGTTGAAGAATTATTAGCGTTGGTAGGATATGGCGCCCGTACAAACCGTTCAAATATACTACAGTTAATGGTGCCAGGTCGGTTCAGCGAGAAAAACGAATTTGACGCAAGTTACTGGATACCAAACAGTGACCGGATTGCGAAAACAATGGCACAGCACTTTGATTTGCAATCTGTAACAGCTACAAAAGACACCGAACCCAGAAAGTTGCGTATTGCAATTCAAGATAGTACTGGAGATGAGAAAACTAACCTCCAACCTTTAATTCGGATTTTAGAAAAGGCAGGTTATCGTAACGTATTTATCGCAAAAAGCTGGGGTGAACCGTTACAAGTCACTCATATTCTGGCACAGCAAGGTGATGGTAATGAAGCTGAGTCGGTACGTAGTACTCTAGGTTTCGGTGAAGTTCGTGTTGAAAGTACAGGTACTCTAGGCTCGGATGTTAGTATCCAAGTTGGTAAAGACTGGTTACAGCAACTCAATTCGACAGAAAATCAAGGTCAATAGTCATGGCAACGGATGATAAAGGGATGTAACGGATAGGCGATTTTAGATAATTTATCCGTTACATCCCTTGTATCTGTTGCTTTTTTTTAGCAATTTAAGAAAACTACTTGCTTTATTAGTAACTTTACTTATATTATACAAAGTTATATTTAAGCAAAAAATATTATACGTAAAGCCACAGTAATTCTACGCATGTAGAATTTAAATTAGCTGTATCGTGTAGTATTAACTTTGCATACTCATCTAACAATACAATTCGCTCTAAGCAACTACCTTACTTGTATGGTGGTAAGTTTTGCTTGCTTGTTGGTCGTAATTTCAAAATATACCAAAAAATTTTATGCAAAAGCGTTTGAACTCAAAGTACTTTCTACTGTTGACATTTACAGCTATTACTAGTTGTTTTATAACGCCACAAGCCAGTATAGCTGCAACTTTTGCATTTTCAGAAGCTGGTTTTAGGTTTGATAATTTTAGTGTTAGTCCAGAGGATATAAAGACTTTTACAGATACAGATTCCGAAGCTATTAGTTTTAGTTCTCAAGGTAAAGTCAATGCTGATGCGGAAGCAAATGCTGATTTTACTAGCATTTCTAATTTACCTTTTTCATTCGCTAATAATTTTTCATCAAGTATAGCTATTGGTGAAGGTAAAGACTATTTTGGTAGCGCTGAAAGTTTTGCTAGTGTTAGAGGTTATAACTTTCAAGTTGCACCAGAAGGTATTTTTTCGTTTGACTTTACAGGGTCTCTTGAACTTCTGGCTTTAGCTGATGACCCTGCAACTGAATATGCACTCTCCGATGGTGTAATCTCACTTGAATTATATGACCAAGATAACGGCGTACTTTTAGACTCACTATCAATACAAGGAAATGCGACGACTTCTAATAATTTGAGTTTTCTCACCCAGAATAAATCCGATAATTTCTCTTTTATTCCTACTGAAACTTCTTTTAATACAGACTTTGGTGGTATATATAAATACGCTAATGCTAGTGTTAAAGGTAACTACTCTAGAAAATTTGCAGCAGGCGCCAATCTGAGTTTGTTTGAGCTAAAAAATAATCGTGTGCGTGTTGCAGTTCCAGAACCCACAAGTCAGTTGGCTCTTGTTTTTGGCGCAATAAGTATTCTCTTAATTACCAAAACCAAACGTAAATTACTTTAGAATAAAGTTACTATTAATTGAAAGAAACGGGCAAGGATGCCCGTTCCACAAGATGTCTATCCCACAAGATGTCTATTTTAGTCTATTTTAGAATTTGTCCTATAATTTATATGGAGTGTTGTGTTTGTTCGGAAATCCAGTCTTGTAAGATGGGGTTGATGATTTGTGGCGCCTCATCTTGGGGGCAATGACCGACACCTTCGATGGGGATAAATTTGAGTACTTTGGGGTAGTCGGCAAATTGGCGCCCTAATTCTATAGGTTCCCAAGGGTCTGCGGCGCCCCATAAAATAATTGCAGGACAGGGTAATTTAGGTAATAAGTCTTCGGGCAAGGGTCCGCTGGAATATGATGTAAATGCTAAAAATACAGCCACAGCTCCTGGGTCTGCTGCTGGTGACATTAAAATATCTACTAGTTCGTCGGTGACTGCATCTGGATTCGCGTAAGCTTGTAATAAGATTTTACGAACTGTTTTGGGCTTGGCAAGTTGGTTAAAGAAAAAGTTACCTACAGCTTCGTTAGATAATATTTTTTGCAATAATGGGGTGCCAAAACGTCGATACCACGGTAAAGCAGCGCGTTTGCGGTCGTGTAATAAACGCAATGAACAGTTAAGCATTGCAACTCCACGAGCAATATCTGGATGATCTACTGCTGCTTGCATAGCAACAATACAACCAATAGAGTTACCTACCAAAAACACTGGTTCCCCAACTACTTCACGACTAAAGTCAGCTATCTGTTGTCCCCAAGTTTCAAAAGTGTATTCAATTTCTTTTATTGGGTTGGGTTTTGCTGAACCTCCAAAGCCAATCAAATCAATCGCAAAAACGCGACACTTATCTGCTAGTACTGATATATTTTTTCGCCAATGCCATAACGAGGCGCCGAAACCATGTATTAAAATTACTGCTGGCCCTGTAGTTCCTTGCACTTGGTAAGAGATTGGATAACCCCGCCAAGTCCATATTTGCGATGAAGATAGTTTAGGAGTAGAGGCAGATATGGTCATGGGTTATTACTTAATTTATGTGTGTTTCAATGCGCTAAAATTTACATTCACAATATATACAGCTACTATATATATAGTTAGTTGCTGTATTGCTATACGAAATCCACAAACGGATAGTTTGCCTTCCCAATAAAAACTTTAACTGTTTTTATTTTTTTGTTGCAGAGTAATAATACGAGTATAAATAATATTTGTTACATTTGGTTGTAAGTATTTAAACGTATATTTAAGAAACCTGGTTTCTTTTGATATATTGTAATAAAAATGAAGATTTTGTATAGAAACCAGGTTTCTGGGGTTTTTAGTCTTCGTCTTGATAGAACTGCTGCAATTCCTGTAATTGTGTACGTCGAGATTTTTGACGATATTTTTTGGTTTCGAGTTTCGGTTCGTAGTGACTTTCACCTTTACCTTTGCTTTTTAGTTTTAAGGTCGATTCGGGGTCGGTTGATGAATTGAGATGAGCTTGTCTTGATGCAACTTCTTCTAAAAATACCAAATAATGTTCGTAGCGTTCCCAATCTCCGCGAACTACACATAATGGTTCATCACGATGCAGGCAGTCACCAAATCGACAGTTTCCAGTGGCTAGCTTCAGTCTTACTTCTGGAAAATAGTATGCTAGTTCAGATGGACTACAATCTAAGTCGGGTTGGTTAAAACCTGGGGTGTCAGCAAGCAAACCACCGTTTGGTAGTTCAAATAGCTCAACGTGACGGGTAGTATGGCGCCCTTTACCAAGTTTTCCTGAAACTTCACCAACACGTAAGTTAATATTTGGAATTAATTTATTTATTAAGCTCGATTTACCTACACCAGAGGCGCCTGCTAACACGGTAGTTTTATTTTGAAGTCTATTTAATAAAATATCAGTGTTGATATTGTTATATACACTAATAAAAGTAGGTTGATAACCCCATAAACTTAATCGTTCCTTAATATGCTCTTGTTCTGCATGTGATACTAAGTCAGATTTATTGAGACACAAAACAACATCTAAGCCAGTAGATTCAGCTTTTACTAAAAAACGGCTAAGTTGATATGGTTCTAACGGTGGGTCAGCGGCGGCAAATACGAGTAATATTTGATTAACATTAGCGATTGCGGGACGGTCTAATTGACTCGAACGTGGTAAAACATCCGCAATAGCACCCCTATTACCAGTCCAGTCAGGTTCTTCAACTACAACATGGTCTCCAACCATGACAGAAAGTCCGATTTTTTTTAATCGAGTTCGACGAGTACAGAGGAGGGTTGAAGTGTCAAGTTCTCCTCTGTCTCCATCGAGTTGCACCTGATAAAAATTAGCCTGTACAGCGACGACTGTACCTGTTAGTTGTGCCTTCGCTTCCATATTAACCGCGACCTAAACCGCGTTTGGACGACGTACTAACAATGAAAAGTAACCGGAACAATCGGTTATTTGCTCGACTTGAAAACCTGCCATAGTTAAGCTGTCAGGTACTTGCTCGATTGGTTCACCTGGGTCTAACCAAACTTCTAGCAAATTACCTGGAGTCATTTTTTCTAAGCTTAACTTTGTCCGAACAAAATTAATTGGACAAGGGGTACCACGCAAATCAAGTTGAGCATCGGGTGTGTATGTAGAAGATACGCTCATTCCTAGTTTATCTCTGATGGAAAAAGTTGCCTAAAAACCCTTCGATACCGCCCTTTCCGGTGCGCTCTCCTCTAATTTTAGCGAGTTCTTCAAGCAATTTTCGCTCTTCAGCGCTTAATTTAGATGGATTTGGAATATCAATCATTACCGTCACCAACTGGTCACCCCGATTAACAGGATTACCTAATCTTGGTACGCCATGATTTTCTAACTTAAACTCAGCGTAAGGCTGTGTGCCCGCAGGAATTGTTAATTCCTCTGGCCCATCTACGGTATCTACCTGTAGTCTACATCCTAAAATTGCTTGCAAATAACTAATTGAAATTGTAGAGCGTATATTTAAGTCTTCGCGTTGGAATTCGCTATCTTCGTTAACTGTTAGTTGAACATACAAGTCACCTGCTGGACCACCGCGTTGACCTGCATCTCCTTCACCAGGTATCCGCAAGCGTAGTCCATCGTAGACCCCTGCTGGAATTGTAATTTTGAGTTGTTTCGCTACCTGATTGGCGCCTTTGCCACCACAGTTATCACATTTTTCTTCGATAACCATTCCCGTTCCGTTACAGGTGGGACAAGTTGAAACTTGGGTGAAACTACCAAAAGGTGTGCGTGTGACGCGACGTACTTGTCCGGTTCCGCTACAAGTTGAACATGTACGCGGACGAGTTCCTGGTTTGGCGCCACTTCCGGTACAAACTTCACAGGTTTCTAAATGAGCAATACGAATTTGTTTTTCGCCACCAAATACAGCTTCGCGAAAGTCTAACTTTAGGTCGAGTTGTAGGTCATCGCCGCGAACCGGACCACTACGGCGCCGTTGTTGCGTTGGACCACCCATACCACCTGCGAAACCGCTGAAAATACTTTCAAAAATATCGGCAAAACCACCCATGTCGCCCATATCTTGAAACCCAACCCCAGCTCCAGCATTCACACCATCGTGACCAAAACGGTCGTAGCGTGCGCGTACTTCTGGCTCAGAAAGCACTTCGTAAGCACGGTTAATTTCTTTAAAACGTTCTTCTGCCCCCGCTTCTTTATTCACGTCTGGGTGATACTTACGAGCCAATCGACGGTAAGCACTTTTAATTTCGTCTTTGTCTGCCTCACGAGAGACACCTAAAATTTCATAATAGTCGCGAGCCATATTGTAAAAGGTGAGAGTTAGAAGTTAGACATTTTGCACGTAAGCCTCTTTCAATTTCTCTTTGATAGAGGCGCCGAAGGCAAGAGTTAAGTTTTGTTAATAGTAAATTTTACCTTTTACCTTCTACAAAAATCACCAAAAATAAATATATTTAGTCGTTTTGGACTCCAAAAGTGTCCATAGGTTAAAAAAGTATGTAACTTTTTGGTTCGTGAAACGTTATTAAACGTCATGTATGAGTATACTTAAAATTACCAAGGAAGTGCAGGTGTGGTTTCCACCGCCTCATACGACAATAGCCTACAACAGTAGGTGCGGAAAACCGTATCTTGTACGATATAATTTGAATATGTTATGTCATTCAAAAGTAATGGAGACGCGACATGTCGCGTCTCTACATGATAATTATCTGAATTTTTGTTATCCTAATCGATTGCTTCGTAATCAGCCAAAGCAGCCGCTTCTTCTTCAAAATCAAAGTTGAATTGCGGTGTCATGTTTTCGTTTACACCATTATTGCTCTCAATACTTGAGGTATTGGTTATTTCGACAATTTCACCTGGTTGACTGTTGCCAGCTCGATTATAAACCTCGGCGCCGATAGCAAACAAAGCTTGTTGGAATTCTTCTAAACGTTGTTGAAACTCGTGAATAGAAACACTAGTATTGTTACTTATTGCTTGTAATTGAGATAGCTTCTCATCAGCAGACTGTTTCATAGAGTCGCTAATTAGATGAGCGTTATTTCTCAAAGTAGATTCATAACTACCCAACAAGTTATCAGCTTGGTTTTTCAAAGCAACCATTTCAATACGCTTTTTATCTTCTTCTGCAAAAACTTCGGCTTCTTGGCGCATTTTTTCGATTTCCAGCGCGCTTAAACCACCTGTATTAGTAATACGTATGCTTTGCTCTCTACCAGTACCTTTGTCTTGAGCGGCAACTTGCATGATACCATTGACATCAATTTCAAACGATACCTCAATTTGAGGAACTCCGCGCGGTGCAGGTGGAATACCAGTTAGTAAGAATTTACCAAGGCTTTTATTATCGCGTGCCATTGCCCGTTCACCTTGGAGGACATGAATTTCCACTGAAATTTGCCCATCAATAGCGGTAGAGAAAACTTGAGATTTACTGGTGGGAATTGTGGTGTTGCGCTCGATAATTTTGGTGAAAACTTCGCCTAAAGTTTCGATACCTATAGATAACGGAGTGACATCGAGTAGCAATAAGTTCTCAACTTCACCACCTAATACTCCAGCTTGAATTGCGGCGCCAAGAGCAACAGCTTCATCAGGGTTAATAGAGCGGTCAGGAGCTTTGCCACCAAAAAACTTCATTAAAGCGTTTTGCACGGCAGGAATACGAGTCGAGCCACCGACCAAAATAATTTTATCGATATTTTGAGGCTTAAGGTCGGCATCTTTGAGTGCTTGCGTCATTGGTTCAAGCGTTGCTGCAATTAAATTATTTGCTAACTCTTCAAATTTTGCGCGACTTAGTTCGGTTTCTAAATGCTTGGGACCACTGGCATCAGCGGTGATAAATGGCAAGTTAATACTTGTGTTGCCCATGCTCGATAATTCGATTTTGGCTTTTTCCGCAGCTTCACGCAAGCGTTGCAGTGCCATTTTATCTTGAGCTAAATCAATTCCTGACTCTGAACGAAAAACTTCAATCATCCATTCAACAATAACGTTATCGAAGTCATCGCCACCTAAATGGTTATTACCACAAGTCGCTTTAACTTCAAACACGGAATCTCCGAGTTGGAGAATAGAGACATCAAATGTTCCACCACCAAGGTCAAATACAAGAATTAGCTGTTCAGTGTCTTGTTTATCTAACCCGAATGCCAAAGCTGCTGCAGTAGGTTCATTGATTATACGTAAAACTTCAAGACCAGCAATTGTGCCTGCGTCTTTTGTAGCTTGACGTTGAGCATCGGTAAAATATGCGGGTACTGTAATAACTGCTTGTGTAACGGTTTCACCTAAAAAGTTCTCTGCGTCTTGCTTGAGCTTTTGCAAAATCATCGCGGAGATTTCTTGAGGTGTATAGTTCTTGCCGCGAATTTGGACATCAACCGTATCATCACGACCTTTTATACATTGATAAGGCACCCTCGACCGTTCGGTTTCTGTGTCTTCCCAACGGCGCCCAATAAACCGTTTGATACTATAAATAGTATTTTCTGCATTTGTGACAGCTTGACGTTTTGCCAATTGACCAACCAAGCGTTCACCACCCTTACCAAAACCGACGATACTTGGAGTTGTTCTTCCACCCTCGGTATTCGCAATAACAATTGGTTGACCACCTTCTAGAACTGCTACGCAACTGTTAGTAGTGCCCAAGTCAATCCCAATAACTTTTCCCATAAATATAATATTCTGTACTTGTTAGTTCGTTGACATAACACGGAATATCTACATTGGGGTGAGAGCATACTTACGTAATTATTACTAGTGGGAAAAAGCTGCGCTAGCAAAAGAAGTATTAGTGATAATTTTGTACCGAACGGTCGTGTACTTGAAGGTTAAAGCAATAGTAGTATAACCGTGTCAATCAAGAAAATTGACGCGGTAAATACGTACATGGAAACTAACTATCAGGTTCAACTGTCAGCTTAACTATCCGCTGCACTTGATTGAGTATCATCAAGAACAGGCGTATCTTCTTTTGGAGCAGCGACTTTCACCATTGCGTGGCGTAGTACACGTTCACCCAAAAAATATCCGCGCACTAACTCTTCTAACACTGTTCCCTCTGGATGTTCATCCGTAGGTTCGCGCAATACTGCTTCATGAAGGTTAGGGTCAAATGGTTGACCTTCGGGACGCATTGGCGAAACACCCAATCGTTTTAAACTGTCAACCAGTTGTTTATAAACACCTTGATAGCTTTTATGAATTGCCATCTCAGAATCGTTTTGAGGTTTAATGTGAGCGCGCGCACGCTCAAAATTATCAACTACTGGTAATAGTTCTGTAATTGTGTTTCGTTTAACTAATGCATCAAGGTCGTCTTTTTCTTTCTGAGTGCGCTTGCGATAATTATCGAAATCTGCTACTAACCGTGTGTATTGATTGCTACTTGCTTCGAGTTGAGCTTTGAGCGAATCGATTTGCGGCGCCATTGCATTAGCATCATCAGAAGCAGCGTCAGCATTTACGCTATTGTCAGATGTCGAAGCGTAGGAACCCACATCGTTAGTTGCCACAGCATTTGGGTCAGCTACTTCGCTGCCAGATGTACTTGTATTGTTTTGTTCGCTTAAGTCGCTATTCATCGTTTGCATTACCTCTTAGAGTTCTCCTGAAAGCTATGGTAGTTAATCATCGTTCTCTATTTTGACAAAAGCTGGATATATTCTGACAGAGGTTAGAGGACGGCTTTCCGTAGAGTATTGTAGTGCGGGTTTCCGTAAATTGAGTCAAGGTTCTAATTTTTCTTTGTCAAGATGAGAGTTCTGGGTTGACTGATGGGAATACTCAATATAGAAGAGGTTTTGGCTACCCATATAAATATAAGAATATATGACTTATTCGTCATCACAACAGAGGCGAAGTACTGCTCTTACAACGAGAACAGAATTTTCGCCCTTCGGAACAAAATTAGTACAATCAGGGTTTGTTGATACCGAGCAAATGCGACAAGCACTGATAGAAAGTCGCAAAAGTGGCACACCTTTGACTGAGGTGCTTGAATCGATTTCAGGGCGCCAGCTATCACCGGAACTGCTGAGATTATATAAAAAACAACAACTTTTTGAATTAAAAATACTTTACGGGGTTGAATCACTTGACCCAGAAGTTAACTCCATCGGCACATCGATGGTGGCAAACTTGATAGACACACTTATTCCAGTAGATATTTGTCGGCGCCATCGTTTAGTACCATTATCACGTAACGACGAGCAAAACCCACCCAATGTGTTGGTGGCAATGGTTGACCCAGATAACTTAGAAGCATCGGATGATCTAAATCGGATTTTGCGTCCGCAAGGGTTGATGTTGCAACGGATGGTAATTACTACTGAGGACTACCAGCAGATTATCAACCAGTTTCTTGATGAGCTAGCAGTTAAGCAGAAGCACATCGAGCAGCAAAAATTAACGGATATCAATCAAGATTTAGAAAATCTTGGCGATTTAGATTTAGCAGATGCTCCAGATGATGCAGAAGCTGATTTAGGGTCAGCGATGAAAGGTGCGGAAGATGCACCGATTATTAATTTGGTAAACCGAATTTTAGGAAAAGCGTTACAAGAGAAAGTTTCGGATATCCACATTGAACCGCAAGAAGAAAATTTACGCATACGGTTTCGCAAAGACGGTGTATTGCGCGAAGCGTTTGACGCATTACCAAAAAAAATTATTCCTGCCATCACAGCCAGATTTAAGATTATTGCAAATTTAGATATTGCCGAACGGCGTTTACCACAAGATGGACGGATTCGTCGGATGTTTGAGGGACGTAAGGTTGACTTCCGTGTTAACACCCTACCAAGTCGTTACGGAGAAAAAGTAGTACTGCGGATTTTGGACAACTCCGCTACACAGTTAGGTTTAGATAAATTAATTACCGACCCAGAAACTTTGCATATCGTCCAAGAAATGGTTTCGCGTCCTTTTGGTTTGATATTAGTAACAGGACCAACAGGTTCGGGGAAAACGACTTCGCTTTATTCAGCACTTGCCGAACGTAACGACCCAGGTATTAATATCAGTACAGTAGAAGACCCTATTGAGTACAGTTTGCCAGGAATCACACAGGTACAAGTTATCCGTGAAAAAGGATTAGATTTTGGAACTGCACTACGTGCGTTTTTACGTCAAGACCCTGATGTATTGCTCGTGGGTGAAACGCGAGATAAAGAAACAGCAAAAACCGCCATTGAAGCAGCGTTAACAGGACACTTAGTATTAACAACACTTCACACCAATGATGCTCCTGGCGCCATCGCCCGTTTGGGTGAAATGGGTATTGAACCATTCATGATATCAAGCTCATTACTGGGAGTATTAGCACAGCGCTTAGTACGACGTGTATGTTCAGACTGCCGTATTCCTTACACTCCGACACCTGAAGAACTTGCTCGTTATGGAATGACGGCATCACAAGATGTTGGGCTAACTCTTTACAAAGCGAATGCACTTAGCAACGAGCAAATTCTACAAGCCAAGGGCAACGGTTCGCTATGTCCAACATGTAACGGTATTGGGTATAAAGGACGCTGTGGTGTTTACGAAGTCATGAAGATTACAGAAAACCTACAGACTTTAATCAACGAAGATGCACCAACCGAACGCATTAAAGAAGTAGCAGTAGAAGAAGGTATGAAAACCCTGCTTGCCTACAGTTTGGACTTAGTACGTCAGGGCGCCACAACTCTAGAAGAAGTAGAGCGTGTAACCTTTACTGACACAGGTTTAGAAGCAGAACTCAAAGCCAAACGCAAGAGTGGGTTAACTTGTCGTACATGTAGCGCCGAACTTCAACCCGAATGGCTGGAATGTCCCTACTGCATGACATCCCGCTTCCACGACTAACCGTAATAAGCACTTTAGTGCTTAAGAAAAGCACTGCACTGAAGTGCTTAAGAAAAGCACTGCACTGAAGTGCTTACTACAAAAAAACACAAAAACACACAGAGGAAAAAACAATGGATTTCATGATTGAGGATTTGATGGAAGACATGATTGAACAAGGAGGTTCGGATTTACACTTATCCGCAGGACTACCTCCTTACTTCCGTGTCAGTGGAAAACTCACACCTCAAGAAAAATATGGTGTGATGTCAGTTGACACATGTCAGCGACTAATTTTTAGTATGCTCAACAACACCCAGCGTAAAACACTAGAACAGACCTGGGAATTAGATTGCTCTTACGGTGTAAAAGGACTAGCGCGCTTTCGTGTTAACGTTTACAAAGACCGTGGCGCCTATGCAGCATGTTTACGTGCGTTGAGTTCCAAAATTCCTAACTTTGAAAAATTGGGATTACCAGATGTAGTTCGCGAAATGACAGAAAAACCAAGAGGACTAATCTTAGTAACAGGGCCCACTGGTTCAGGTAAAACCACAACACTAGCGGCAATGATTGACTTAATCAACCGCACAAAAGCAGAGCATATATTAACAGTAGAAGACCCAATTGAATTTGTTTACGAACCAATTAAAAGCTTAGTACACCAGCGTCAGCTAGGTGAAGACACAAAGAGTTTTGCCAACGCATTAAAAGCCGCTTTACGGGAAGACCCAGATATTATCCTAGTGGGTGAAATGCGGGATTTAGAAACCATCTCTTTGGCAATTTCTGCGGCAGAAACAGGACACTTAGTATTTGGCACACTACATACAAGCTCGGCTGCACAAACCGTTGACCGGATTATCGACGTTTTTCCACACGAAAGACAAACGCAAGTCCGTGTACAATTATCAAACTCATTAGTAGCAGTCTTTAGTCAAACATTAGTACCTAAGAAAAATCCCAAACCAGGTGAATATGGTCGAATAATGGCGCAAGAAATCATGGTAATTACACCAGCTATTTCTAATTTAATCCGCGAGGGAAAAACATCGCAAATTTACTCAGCAATTCAAACTGGGGGTAAATTAGGAATGCAAACACTAGAATCAGTTTTAGCAAATCTTTATAAGCAAGGAACAATTTCCTTTGAAGCTGCAATGTCTAAAACATCTAAACCCGATGAAGTTCAACGTCTCATCGGTGGTGTTCCTCCACAAAATGGCGCCAAAATAGCTGCAAAATCACACTAAAAGTAGAGACGTGACATGTCACGTCTCTACAAATAATTAATAATTTATAACCTTTTAAAATATGCCAACTTTTGTAGCGCGTGTCAGGGATTCTCAAGGAAAAACTAGAACTGAAAAAGTAACAGCAGAATCGATAAAAGAAGCGCGTATAAATTTACGACAGCAAGGTTTTGTAATTCAAGACTTGAAAAAAACAGAAAGTTTTGACCTCAAATCAGCACTTGATTTTAATGCGCGTTTTGCATCAGTTTCTGTTAAAGATAAAGCCGTTTTTTCGCGTCAGTTTGCAGCATTGGTCAACGCTGGTGTCGCAATTGTGAGAAGTTTAGGTGTACTTGGAGAACAATGTACAAATCCTAAACTAAAGCAAGCACTTTTAGATATAAGTTCCGATGTTCAAAACGGGATTAACTTATCTGATGCGATGCGGAAACACCCAAAATGTTTTGATGGGTTGTATGTGAGTATGATACAAGCGGGTGAGGTTGGTGGTGTACTCGACGAAGTACTTAACCGACTCGCAAAATTATTAGAAGACGTTGCACGCTTACAGAACCAAATTAAAGCAGCGCTTTCGTATCCTGTTGTGGTTGGTTTTTTAGCGGTTGCAATTTTTATTGGGATGACGGTTTTCTTGATTCCAATTTTTGCTAATATCTTCAAAGATTTGGGAACTACATTACCTCCATTGACACAATTCATGCTTGATGTCAGTGAAATTTTGCGAAGTTGGCGATTATTTGTAGTAATTGCTGCTGTGATTGGTTTGTGGATTGCTTATCAACAATATTATAAAACAGCCGTTGGTAGACAAACTATTGACCGTCTTTCTTTGAAAATGCCTTTATTTGGTGACTTGATACAAAAATCAGCCGTTGCTAAATTTAGTCGTACATTTGGTTCTTTGACTCGTTCAGGTGTTCCAATTTTAACTTCTCTAGAAATTGTGCGTGATACCGCAGGAAATCAAGTTATTTCTAATGCTATTGATGCCGCACGTGCAGAAGTGCAGCAAGGTGGCATGATAAGTATGGCACTGCAAAAAGAGAAAGTTTTCCCTGCAATGGCTATTCAAATGATTAGTATTGGTGAAGAAACAGGGGAAATTGATGCGATGTTAATGAAAGTCGCTGACTTTTATGAAGATGAAGTTGAACAAGCTGTAAAAGCTCTAACGAGTATTTTGGAACCAATTATGATTGTGGTACTTGGGGGAATGGTTGGCACAATTTTGTTATCAATGTATTTGCCCATGTTCGCTGTATTCGAGAAATTGGGATAACCAAGTAAAAGTTATGAGTGCTGAGTGCTGAGTTTTAACTCTTAACTCCTCACTCCTAACTCCTCACTCCTAACTCTTTATTATTATTATTTATGCCTGTACACAAATCTAATTATGAAGCATGTTTGGCAGAATATAGCCATCATCTCGGCGCCATAGAACTGTTCAAACAGCACCGTCCTTATTTGGAAATGATACCAAGCTTACGGCGCCCATCTGAAAGCGTTATCACTATACCTTTACCAATTATCCGCATTCGCAAAGCGGGTTCATTATCAGAAGCAATGACGTTACCGTGCGATGTTGCTATTTTAATGTGTGACCCTGAATGGAAAATTAAAACAGGCGCCGAAATTTTTATTTATGTCCACCGTCCAGAAGAAGATTTTTCTGATTTATTAATGCGTTGGCGCCAAACCCAAGTTTTACTTGATAAAGACTACGAGTGGTTAATGCCAGAACGTCACAGTCATATATTAAGCGAGGGTGCAAATACTAAATACCCACTGTTTGTTGTGTTTCCTGAAACATCCGAACGCATTAAACGCGGTTTAATAGGCGCCGAACTTCCATTCGTTATTCAAACACACGAACTTTTGCTTGATGAAAACCCAGTTGAAAGTTTGTCTTAATCGTAAGGTGGGCAGTGCCCACCGTACACTAAGAATGAACAAAGGATTATTTAACAAACTGTGGCATAATTTCAGCAGCGGTGAATATACCATGCATACCGCGCTTATGTAATTGCATACCAGCTTTCAAGTAACCAAAAGCAGGTCCACACACATTAGCAGCCATACTAGTTTCATCACCTAGTGTAAAAGTGTGAGTAGAAATTTTACCTTCAAAAGTACGTCCAGTAATTTGAACATTCGTACTTAGTGGCTTTTTGGGGTTACGAGTATCGACGACACCACCTACAGTAACGCGGTTACGCGCGCAAATTCCAGCAAGCTCAAGCATTATGTCATCTGCATGTTCCATATTCTCTAATGTGAGAATACCGTTGGTTTTATCTAATAATGCTTCAACTTCGGCGTCAGTCATAGAATTTGCTTTCTCTACACTATAACCAGGCATATGACCAATATCTTCACGAATTGTCGCACGGTAAGCTTCCCAGTTAGCAATACCTACACCAAAAGTAATCTCTACTTTATGAACGTCAGCAAAACTTTGTGCTGCTAGTGATGCTGCTGCGGTTAATAACCCTGGAGTGGCGCCACATCCTGTCATATAAGTTATACCAGCTTGTGTGAGTTCACCGCGCATTTCTAAAAGTTGTTCAACAGCACTTGTACGCTTAATAGCATCAACAAGCACTCCACGCCAACCCAACTTAATAAATTGCTTAACTACATTTGGTATAAAATTATTGGGTAAATTGGGTAATGCCAAAAAATAACCATCGACAGAGGAACCCACACTAATTAGTTCCTCAACGCTTTCGGTAGTTAATTTGCCAAATGGCTCTAAGTATCCAACTGAACCTAAAGATTGATAAGTACTAATACATCCCGAAGCATCTATACCATCTGGACGATAAACATAACCGTGTTTATCTGCTGCTGCTACTAGTATCATTTCCCGTTTAGGCGCCAATACTTTTGCCGCTGCTTGCCCTAGTCCACCAAAACCTAGTACCCCGACGCGCGCTACTGGTAAATTAGAAGAACCTGTTACTTGCTGATGACTCATAATTACAATTCCGAATTGACTCAAAGCTTACAATATTTTTGATTCAGGATTTTAAATTGTAGATTTTTCGTCATGTTGTAAAGATAAGTAGACTGTGGCACCTTTGTAATATATAATCGCAACTTTAATCTGAAATCGGTAATAATAATAAAATTTCTCAATAATTTTTGTATAGATTGCTCTATACAATTGGATGGAAAAGCTGATGGTGTATATATTTCAACTTTTTTATACTTAAGTTACGTATACATGAGTGAAGCTTGACTAATTCTTTAGGTTAAGGGAAACTTACATATAGTGAACGTACTGACTAAACAATTTAATAAGTTTTGTAAATTTTCTGAGATATATATTTTGAGAGATGGAACATTAGTTAACAAATGACAAGTTTGTAACTAGGGGTATGTTCCGGAGGGCTATATATATAGTTCTCTAAATAGAGCAGTACAGTCCAAACGTACTTATCTTTGGTTGGCACAGTAAATTATGGAAACATTAGAGTTCATTATTTATCCAGATGGTCGGGTACTAGAAAAAGTCACTGGCATAGTAGGTACTTCGTGCGCTGAGGTTACAGCAGCGATAGAAGCACAGCTAGGAATAGTACTTAATCATGAGCCAACCTCAGAGTTTTTCACCCAACCTGTTGTTCAACAATCAGGTGTGGCGAATACACAGACCAGTTTCAGCGATTGGTAGCTTTTTTAACCTTTTAGTTTCGTTATCTCACAAACACCATGTCACACTTTAGCCAAATTAAGACTCAAATCCGTAACGTTGAATCATTGAAGGAAGCGCTCACAGAATTAAATATTGATTGGAAACAGGGTCCGCGTCCTGTACGTGGTTATCGTGGTCAAACTCACGATGCAGAAATTACTATAGAGCAAGATAATGGCTACGATGTTGGTTTTAAATGGAATGGCAACGAATACGAACTGGTAGCCGATTTACAGTATTGGCAACAAGATTTATCAGTTGAAGGTTTTTTACGTAAAGTAACCCAACGTTATGCATTCCAAACAGTAATGAAAGAAACGGCACGTGCTGGTTTCCAAATTGCTGAACAACAAAAAAATGAAGATGGTTCTATTCGTTTAGTAGTACAGCGCTGGAGTGCGTAATGGCTGATTTTATGCCGTCACCTGAAGACACTGAAGACGGACGGTCTGGTTTTGAGCCGGAGTTGGGTGGTTTTTTACGCTCGGCGCCCGAACGGTCTGGTTTTGAGCCAGAGTTAGGGGGAATGCTGCGTCAAAAGGGTGTTTACGTCGATGAAATCACCTGTATTGGCTGTAAGCATTGCGCGCATGTTGCTCGTAACACTTTCTATATTGAACCCGATTATGGGCGCTCGCGCGTTGTTCGTCAAGATGCAGATGCTGAGGAAGTCATTCAAGAAGCGATTGACACATGTCCCGTTGACTGCATTCACTGGGTTGATTACACCGAACTTAGAAAGTTAGAAGACGAGCGTAAATTCCAAGTTATTCCTTTAATTGGCTATCCAGTTGAAGGAGCTGTTGTAGCTGCGGAACGGCGCCGTAGAAAGGCAAAATTGAAAAATACCAAAAAATCACGTTATTAAACAATAACATAAATCTATCTGTAGGGGGTTGTGGTAGCAGCCCCCTTTTGTATTTGTATGATGGGCACTGCCCACCGCACCACACTGAAAATAAATATTAAAGTTTTGTAAAATTACTTAAAAGTATCATGCTGTGAGAGCAAGCGCTCAACTTTAGCGCCCAGGTTTGAAAAATCCAGGCATTACTGTCTTTTTGTGCGTTATTTTGTAGCATATTCGTGATTTTAAACAGTTTTTATTTAATTTTATTGTATTTATTTTAACTACCAACCCTAGTGTAGATGTGGACACTTTCAAAACTGGCATTTCCATTTGTGAACCATTGGTTCACAAATGGAAATACTATCTAGTAAGGTGGGCAATGCCCACCCTACGCGCGTATTAATCTTTTTCTGGAAAGGTTTGTACTTTGCCGTCTGGACTAAATACTGCGCGGATACGAACTGACTGTCCGTTACGGTTGGGTGATACAAACTGTTCGCCTATTAATGGCATTCCTGTACGGTCAACGAAATCACGCGCTGCTTTGCCTAATGGTAAAATTCGCTCGATGGAACCATCAACACCAACTAATAAGCTGTATTCTAAAGTTTGCTTTAAACCTTGTGGGGGTTTCCAGCTAGCACGCAATACGTTTCTTGCTTCTGATATCTGAGGTGTATCAAAAATTGTATTAGTAGCTGTGGTGGTACTTCTGTTACTAGCTGTGGCAATTCTTCCAGAACTATCACGAGCTTCACGCAAACGGCTTAATAGAGAACCATCTGTTCCACCTGGCGCCGTTCGGTTTGCACGTGGGGTAGCAGGACGCGGTTCATTATATGGTGTTTCTAGGGCATCGAGAGAGGGTAGTCCAGTTGTTGGAGATATTGGTGATATTGAAGATATTGGAGGTATTGTTGAAGGTGGTTTAATAGTGGCGATATTTCCTCTTGCAGAAGTATTATTTCTGGGTTGAGTACTGCTCCGTGCTTGTTGAGTAATATTTGGTTGCAGGGCAATTGAACCTGGTGAGGTTAAAATAGGCGATGTTTTACCCGTTGGTGTTGTGGGTAATCTTGGATTTGTTAGCTCAGGAATAGTAAGTGTGTTTCCTGATGGGATGCGGTCGGGAAAAGTAAAGTTTGCACCGGGCTGCGATGTTGTTGGCGCCCCTAAATTTGGACGTTGTGTAGAGTTTGGAATTGGAAGATTACCAGCAATACTACCTGAAGGTAAATTTGTTGTTGGCAGCGTGCTTGTATTTATATTGGCGCCTGGTGTTGGAATTGCACCTGGTATAGGTAAATTAGTACTGGCTGTTCCAGGGGGAGGGGTAGGTAATGCTGCTGCAATTGGTGGTAAAGTGTCGAGTGGTGTCGGTAGAAGTCCGGGTGTTGCTGCAACTGTTGGCAACGGAGTTTGTAGCGCTTCACTATTAGTATTAGCAGCAGTTTGTTGAGATTGTTGATTTTGACGTGCCCGGTTTGCGTACTGTAATGTAAACGGTGTTAACCCTAACGCTAGGGCAAATACTGCTGCTATTGGCGCCCAATTCGGAATTGCAGAAGTACGACGGCGTGTATTGTTAAGGTTGGGTAATGCCAAAACATCGGCTGAATACTCGTCTAAGGCAGATGCCAAATCGAATAATTGTAAAAGGCTTAATTTAACAACTCCTGTAGTTGGAGAAGCAAGATTTCCAAGATGTAAATTATGTGATAAATAACCGCTGGGTTCTATATGTATCTCAGATTGAGGAAACTGAGTATTATTGATGTTGTAAGGTTTTCCTAAAGTCGAAAGCCGCGTATTCCTATTATGGACATCTTGTGGTGCCTCAGTACTGTTTAATACCTGAGTCGCATCGCCACTATTGTTGTAGCTTTCCCAAAATTTATCTGGTTGGGTGTGTAAAAACTGCTGGACATAAGCTGTCACTGCTGCACACAAAGCTTCCAATTGGTCGCGATTGCCTCGAATTGCAACCCTCTGGTCTTCTGGTAGTCGCGGGTCATCCAAGCGAAGCGAAAAGCTCAGTTGCTTGAGGACTGATTTACCCATCCACTGTGATAATGGCGAGTTTTGCGCGCTTACTTCAAGAGTGCAAGTCGGTGGTGTATAGCGACGGATGACAGAATTTGATAGAGGCATGGCAAAAAATGCAATGGGGACTAAAATCTCGCAATCTAAAATCTAAAATTTTGTTGAACGGTCGATAAGTGTAAGCCAAAGGCGTCGATGTCCACCAGGACCGCTGTAAAACAGTAAATCAACTAGCAATTTCAGCGCCAAGCGGGTGAGCAAATCCGTAGATATTGCCTCGTCTTCCTCCATCCGCTCTTGGTAAGTATTACAAAAGGCATCAATGTAATCTCCCAATAGAGCGGAAGTATGCGGTTCACGATTTGTTTCCGCCATTTGTTCGAGTAAGCTAACAGCACGACGAATTAATTCTTGGTGCTGTTTCGCCAGATGACAAATAATCAAAACTAGCGAACGTGCTTCTTCGACATCAAGTTTTTTCCGTCCTCCCTGACCTTTACGTATTGGGTTTGACTGACGCAGGCGCCATAATGCTACACGGTCTGGAACTTTTGACTCTAAGCCTAAATCAATGGCAGCAGTGAGCATTGCTTCAGAGCCAATACCAGTTAACGTTTCTAGCGCCAACAACACCAAGTCCAATTGGGCTTTGATATTGTCCCACTCGGCAGAGTTGGGGGCACCTATTTGGGTTAAGTCCTCCCACTGTGAAGTCGGGTTTGGGGAATTGGCGGCAGGTTGCATAACTTTTAGCATAGGTGATCGGGCTTTATGGAACTATTGCTGTTACCCATTTTGAAACCAGACTCGATAGACTAAGGATTGGTTTCCTTTACTATAATGTGGGCGCCGGGACTTCGAGGACAACAGCGTTTATATGAATGTCTTAACTCTAAGACGAACAAGCGAGTCTGTTAAAGTAAACGAAGAAAATATTTATCCTGTCTTTACAGAGAGCGGAATAGGTAAGAGCCTATGCTTAGTATAAGCAAATGCCGCCACGTAGGTATCAAATTACCTACTACCTTAACGCCTGATTTTAATGTGTTAGCAACGAACAGCCAAGATTTTTTTATTGTTGAACATATGTAGAGACGCGACATGTCGCGTCTCTACAACTATGCAAAAAATGTTACTTTTGACAATCCCTTTCGGAAATATTTTTTGTCATCAAACCCTCAAAAGAGTGCTTAGTGGAAAGTGCTGAGTGCTGAGTAAAGTTAGGAGTTAGGAGTTAGGAGTTAGGAGTTAGGAGTTAATACTCAGCACTCAGCACTCAGCACTTTTTACTCTTCTAAACATAGGCAATAGTTACACCGCTACCACCATCCGCTTGTGCTGCGGGTTCCATACGTTTAACTCTTGAGTGTTGTTTTAGGTATGCATGAACTCCTTCACGAAGTTTACCTGTACCGTGTCCGTGGATAATCCATATTGGTCCTGATGCTTCTGAAATTGCTTTATCTAAAACTATTTCAGCATCAGCTACCCTTTTACCACGTATGTCAAAGGTATTTTTGGAGGTGCGGATATTTGGAGCTTCTGGGGGTGGGGTGACGTTGTTTTGTAGTGTGTTACGGGTTTGTTTTAAAGGTGGTGGTTCGACTTTTTGACCGTCGAGAGACTCGATATCTGTTAGTTTGACGTTCATTTTCATAATGCCAAAGCGGACGTTTAATTCGCCGTCTGAGTCGGGCGCCGTTATGACTTCGGCTGTTTGTCCTAATTTGGATATACGAATGCGGTCGCCAACTTTTGGCATAAACCCAACTTTTGGTTTTTGCTGTTGGGGTGTTGTAAATTTCTCAGCAATTTGATTTAAATTATTTGTAGCAATTTGCGCTTCTTGTGCGGTTGCTGTTCCTTTTTGCAGGCGCCTAATAACGGTAGCAATTTCACCTTTTGCGCTCGCTATAGCTTGTTGTACTGCTACTTCTTGCTTTTCTTTTAATGATTGTTCACGTTCTTCTAAAGATGTGGCTTTTTCGGATACTTGTTTGTATAAAACCTCTGCTTGTTGTAATAACTTTTGAGCTTCAGCAGCTTTAGTTTCTTGGCGCCGACGTTGTGCTTCTAACCCAGCAATTACTGAGTTCACTTCGTCGTTCGCACCTCCCATTTCTTGCTTTGCTGCTTCTACAACTTCAGGGTTTAAGCCTAAACGACGCGCAATCGCAAGTGCGTTAGAACGTCCAGGAATTCCCCATAATAAACGATATGTAGGTGACAGTGTGGCATCATCAAATTCTACAGAAGCATTTTCAAAACGTTCATCTTGATACTTTAATGCTTTGAGTTCACCAAAGTGTGTGCTTGCCATTGTTAGTAATGCATGGTCGGCAAGATACTTTAGTAATGCTATCGCTAAAGCACTTCCTTCTGCTGGGTCAGTTCCGGCGCCGACTTCATCTAAAAGAATAAGTGATGAGTGCTGAGTGCTGAGTGATGAGTGCTGAGTGCTGAGTGATGAGTGCTGAGTGCTGAGTGAGGAGTGAGGAGTTAGGAGTGAGGAGTGAGGAGTTAAGAGTGAGGAGTTTTCTTCATTCTCAGCACTTAGCACTTTTTCCTCAGCACTATTCTCAGCACTCAGCACTTTCAACTCAGCACTATTCTTATTGAGTTCGTTTAAAATTCGACTAATGCGGCGAATGTGTCCTGAAAACGTTGATAAGCTTTGCTGTAATGATTGCTCGTCACCAATATCAGCTAATATCATGTCGAACCAAGGTAACTCTACAGGTTCACGTGCAGGTACAAACATTCCAGCTTTTGCCATTAACGCTGCTAGTGCCAGAGTTTTTAAGGTGACTGTTTTTCCACCTGTGTTGGGGCCTGTAATGGTGACAACGCGAGTTTCTGGTTGTACCAATAAATCTACCGGAATTACAGCATGTCCTTGTTCGTGATGGTGCTGCCATTCTAATAAAGGGTGCCGTAATTGTCTGAGGGTTATTTTTTCGTTGGCTTGAGTATTGATAAAGCGAGGTGGGTTTGCTTTGAGCCAATAACCATAACGCGCTTTTGCTGTTGCTAAATCTAAAGTCGTGACTATTAACAGCAATTTTTCTAAATCTGGACAAATAGCTGCTACTTGCTCGCTTAATTGGCGCCTTATTGCTTCTTCCTCTATTTCTTCTTTACGGGTGAGTTGACGCAGTTGATTACCCATTGGCACAACTGAGTTTGGCTCAACGTACAACGTTAAACCACTCGTCGATGTGTCATGTACGATACCTGGTATTGCGTCTTTATGGGTTGCTTTTACAGGAATTACAAATCTATCACCACGCTGAGTAATAATATTTTCTTGAATAGCACTTGATTTAACTTGAATAATATTATGTAACTTTTGAGTAATTTGACTACGTGTTTTCCGCAAATCGGCACGAATATCACCGAGTTTCTGGCTCGCGCGGTCGGCAATTTGTCCGCGTTCATCTACACAGCGATGAATCTCTTGCTCGACTTCAGGGTAAGTTCGTAACTCAGATACTAAACTAGTTAGTACAGCTAAATCCTCATGGTTATCAATTGCACGTCGTAAATTACGTGCCCCGCTTAGGGTTGTGGCAATGGCTAGCAACTCATCACCAGCTAAAATACCTTGCAGTTGTGCGCGTTCGAGAGAATCCCCAATATCTTGAATACCCTCGAACGATAATCCACTATTCAGACGGCTTTCGAGTTCGTAAACTTCTTTGGTTTGCGCGAGTAGTTCTTCGCTCAGGTTCTTTGAAGTGGGAATTGTTAAATGTCGCGATGCAACAGCACCCAACTTAGTGGCAGCAAAGGTTGACAAATGCTGACACAAGCGTGACCATTCGAGTAGTTCTAGGGTTTCAGACTGAATCAAGGGAATCTCAGGATGAAAAAAATTTTAAGTTATATTAATAATTTTAGCGATTTTACACCGTTATAGCTCGCGTGTGCCGATTATTTTATCTAAAGTCGTGAATGAAAATTAGGTAGAAGTACCCCACAATTTGTTAACCTAGCTTAAACAGAATTGAGAACATTACAAGCGTGGACATTCAAATAGGGCGGGGGAAAACAGCTCGTAGAGCATATGGCATCGATGAAATTGCTCTAGCCCCAGGAAATCGAACACTCGACCCAAGTTTAGCGGATACTAAGTGGCGAATTGGTAATATCGAGCGGGAAATTCCCATTATTGCCAGCGCTATGGATGGTGTTGTCGATGTGCGTATGGCTGTTGGTTTATCAAAGTTGGGTGCTTTGGGGGTTATTAACCTCGAAGGTATTCAAACTCGCTATGAAAACCCAGAGCCAATTCTAGACCGCATCGCGTCTGTTGGTAAAGACGAATTTGTAGGGCTAATGCAGGAACTGTATGCTGAACCTATAAAACCTGAATTAATTACGCAAAGAATTAAGGAAATTAAACAGCTTGGTGGTATTGCTGCTGTTAGTGCTACTCCAGCAGGCGCCAGTAAGTTTGGTAAAGTCACGGCAGAAGCTGGCGCCGATTTATTTTTTGTACAAGCAACGGTGGTATCAACCGCTCACTTATCGCCAGAGTCAATAGTACCACTTGATTTGGCAACTTTTTGTCAAGACATGCCAATGCCTGTTTTACTTGGAAACTGTGTAACTTACGAAGTTACCCTTAACCTGATGAAAGCTGGCGCCGCAGGTGTACTAGTTGGTATTGGCCCTGGCGCCGCTTGTACATCGCGAGGTGTTTTGGGTGTTGGTGTGCCTCAAGCTACCGCTATTGCTGACTGCGCTGCTGCACGTGATGACTTTTTTCAAGAAACTGGTAAATATATACCAGTTATTGCGGATGGGGGCTTAATTACGGGTGGTGACATTTGTAAGTGTATTGCTTGTGGTGCAGATGGTGTAATGATAGGTTCACCGTTTGCGCGGGCTTCCGAGGCGCCGGGACGAGGTTATCATTGGGGAATGGCGACACCGAGTCCTGTTCTACCTCGTGGTACACGCATTAAGGTGGCTACCACTGGTACTTTAGAGCAAATCCTCATTGGTCCTGCTGGACTTGATGATGGAACACATAACTTGTTGGGTGCTTTAAAAACTAGTATGGGTACTTTAGGCGCCAAAAATATTAAAGAAATGCAACAAGTTGAAGTCGTAATCGCACCGTCATTGCTCACGGAAGGAAAAGTTTACCAAAAAGCACAGCAATTAGGTATGGGCAAGTAACGTTAATAAAATTTTTCTGGCATTTGCAACAATTGCTGGAAAAATCACATATCTCGCTTACAATGGAGGAAGCGGAGACGCATGTTTCCGTTCACTCCTCACACCACACTCCGCCCGGACTATATGTTCGGGCGGTTCCTTTTTTAGGGTATGGTTAAAAAAAAGGGTAAATATATAAAGAAATTCTTTGATGTGATTGTAAATGTATATTCATGACTCCGAACCGGCGCGTGCTTGCTGTGGTAGAATTTTCACAAAAATGAAAACAATGTAGTAGGCAAAGGTTGAAGGCATGTCAGCAGCCGCACAAGTTACAGACTCTAGTTTTAAACAGGAAGTTCTCGACAGTGAAGTTCCTGTTCTGGTTGATTTTTGGGCACCCTGGTGCGGTCCTTGCCGCATGGTTGGACCAGTTGTGGATGAAATTGCCGCTCAGTACGATGGACAACTCAAGGTAGTAAAAGTTAATACTGATGAGAATCCAAACGTTGCTAGTCAATATGGCATTCGCAGCATTCCTACTTTAATGATTTTTAAAGGTGGGCAAAAAGTTGATATGGTTGTCGGTGCCGTTCCGAAAACTACATTAGCTAACACTCTCGAAAAATATCTTTAGATTTGTAAAATATTTAAGGGAGGTAAAGAAGAGTGACTTTGCCTCTCAATCAAATTTTTTACGCCTTTAGTGGCATGGCGTTTTGATTTAAATCTCTGTTGATTTTTGAGGTAAATTGAATAATTTGCCCACAAACTGTGGTTTAAAAATTCTCCCACCCTTACACCTGTAAGGGTGGTTTTACCAATGTCAGAAACGGTGCCTCTTGCAGCAGGTACATTGATTGAGTTAAGTTTAAGACTCACAGAACTAAAGCCTACATCTAATTTTACGTAAATATAAAGCTGAAAAGCAGCAGTGGAACATGACCTCCAAAGCTTCATTTGACACACTAGACACTCTGAAAGCGGATATCGCTCTCATGATTGAGCGTTTACCTACTTTAAAAAATCGACAATTTATTCAGCAAGCACTAAACACGATTTTAAGTTTAGCTGATACTGAAATTGAGCGCCTTGATTGGAAAATTTTATCCTCAGCTTTAACTGATATGGAACGAGGATTTCAGTTATTTTACGACTATCGACATGTTCGTAAAGTTACTATTTTTGGTTCCGCACGCTTGGCGCCTGAAACTCCTGAATATAAGATGGCAAAAGAATTTGCCCAGCGCGTCACAGATTTAAATTTTATGGTGATGACTGGTGGTGGTGGTGGCATTATGCAAGCCGGTCACGAAGGAGCAGGACGCGAAAATTCATTTGGCTTAAACATCCAACTTCCTTTTGAACAGCAAGCAAACCCCTACATTGAGGGAGACCACAAATTAATTCATTTCAAATATTTCTTTACCCGCAAGCTATTCTTACTCAAAGAAAGTGACGCAGTAGCATTATTTGCCGGTGGTTTTGGCACTCAAGATGAAGCATTTGAATGCATGACTTTGAGTCAAACGGGTAAATTTGGCCCTGTTCCTTTAGTACTAATAGACCATCCAGGTGGTGATTATTGGCGATGCTGGAGCGAGTATATTGAAAAACACCTTTTACAAACTGGCTTGGTAAGTCCAGATGATTCAAGTTTGTATACGATTACTGATAATCTAGATGTAGCCTGTGATGCAATTACCCAGTTTTATCAGGTTTACCATTCAAGTCGTTATGTAAGTAACAGGTTAATAATTCGGCTCAAATCAGATTTATCTGACGAAGCACTCGACCAACTCAACACCAACTATAGCGACATTCTGGTTCAAGGCAAAATCGAAAGAACACAACCATTGCCTCAAGAGGGACAAGACGACACAGCAGATTTACCTAGGTTAATATTAGATTTTAATCAACGAGACCTAGGAAGACTCTATCAAATGATTGCTGCTATCAACAAAATGGGTAGACCTTCTGCCGAAGATAAAGCGCATCCAGAGCTTAAATAATCTACTGATTCATAATCACTCATTTTCATAGCTTGTGGCACAGGCATCCCTGCCTGTGCATATTATATATAATTTTTTTTTACCACAGAGACACAGAGTTCACAGAGCGAAGAGTTAAGAGAGTTATTTGTTATAGTTGGACTTAATATTTTCGGCTACTTTGCTCAAGTACTTAGATGCCATGCGTCTTGGCTCATATACACCGTTTTCCCATTCGCTAATTGTTTGCTGACGAACACCTAATTCCATTGCGAATTCTGTTTGTGTAAGTCCCATTTTTTGACGCAAGGCTTTTATTGATTCGCTGTTCCATTTCACTTCATTTCCTACAGGTTCTACTTTTGCTGGTTTTACTTTGTAGGCGCCATTTGATTTACTAAATGTGATTTTTTTTTCATCTAAGTCAATTTTTGTGACAGTATAGCCCGCTTGCATCCAAGATGTGGATTGCAAGGCGCCTTTGTTACGATTTCCCCACCATTGACGTTTGGTATGTGCTGAGTCGGGAAGAGTATCACCCATTATTTCTTCAATTTCTGTAAAGGTGAGGGTAATTTCGGCAGCTTTGCTTTTTTCTAGATGTTTCTGAAGTGGTTGATATTTGCTTTCTTCTGTCACGGCGCCCTCGCATTCCGTTTATTGTTTGTAATGTTGTGTGGAGACGTGACATGTCACGTCTCTACATTATGGGGTTTAGCTTAATACCCAGTTTACTAGGGTGCGGACACCAAAACCTGTGGCGCCACCGGGGTTGTAACCGTTTTCTTTATCTGCCCAAACTGGCCCTGCTATATCTAAGTGTGCCCAAGAGGGGGTTTCTTTGACAAATTGTTTGAGGAATAAAGCTGCGGTTATGGAACCACCTGGTCTGGGGCCTGTATTTTTCATGTCGGCTATACCAGATTTTAAACCTTCAAAGTACTTTTCTTCCATTGGCATTCGCCATAATTTTTCACCTGCTGAGGTAGAAGCTTCTTCTAATTGTTTGGCTAAGTTATCATCGGGTGTGAATAACCCTGCTATATCATCACCTAAAGCTATTACACAGGCGCCTGTTAGTGTTGCTAAGTCTACTATTGCGTCAACTCCAAGCTTATCAGTATAAACTAATGCATCGGCAAGGGTTAAACGTCCTTCAGCGTCGGTATTATTGACTTCGATTGTTTTACCGTTCGATGCTGTAAGAATATCACCTGGGTGCATCGCGCGTCCACTAATCATGTTTTCGGTGACTGCGGAAATAAAGTGAACTTCTACGTCGGGTTTTAGTTGTCCGATAGCTTTTGCGGCGCCTAATGTTGCTGCGGCGCCACCCATATCGATTTTCATCGTTTCGATACCGCTACCTGCACCTTTAATATTTAAACCACCTGAGTCAAATGTCAAACCTTTACCTATTATTGCGACTTTACGCTTGGGTGTACCTTCTGGTTTGTAAGTTAGATGAATAAACTTTGGTGGTATTTCAGATGCCTGTGCAACTCCTAAGAAGGCGCCCATACCAAGCTTTTCACAATCTTCTTGTTCGAGAATTTGTAATTGTAACCCGTGGTCGTTAGCTATGGTTTGCGCTGTTTCTGCCATTGTAATTGGTGTTACTGCATTCGCAGGCGCCGCTACTAGTTGCCGAGCTAAAAACACTCCAGAAGCTATATGATTTGCACGTTCTATCGCTGCTTCTTGTCCACTTAACCCTAGTAAATCTACTGTTTCGAGTTGTGGCCCTTTTTCTTCAGGCTCCGACTTGAAACGAATGTCTTGGTAAAGCGCTAATTGTACACCTTCGGTGATAGCTTGAGCGCTGATAGCTGGGGAACTATCTACAATAGGTAAACTAATACCAAGAGTTTTACACTTTTGTTTTTTCGCTAAACGCGCAATAGCTGCTGCTGCACGTCGTAGCGTTTCAGCCTTTAAAGTATCGGGTTTACCTAAACCAACTAGTATAATTTTACGTACTGGACTACCTGCACCAACGCGCGTTACGGCAGTGCTTCCAAGTTTACCCTTAAAATCTTCTTCGCTTATTAATTCTTTTAATACACCAGCGAACTTTTCGTCTAATGCCGCTAAGTCGCCTGTTAATTCTGTAGCTTCTTCAAATAATCCGACAGCTAAACCATCCCCCGTCCACTCCAATAGTGGCGTATTCGTTGCTCGAACTTCCATTTTTAGGACTCAACTTAAACTTTCATGTACCAGTATTGCTCAAAATTTCGGTTTTATGCTTGTACCTGGGGAGGTTATAACGTTTTTTTCTTTGTGGAATGAGCTTTTATCTTGTGGAATGAGCTTTTATCTTGTGGAATGAGCTTTTATCTTGTGGAATGGGCAATTATCTCTTGTGGAATGGGCATCCTTGCCCGTTCTAGTAGGGATGCCCACCCCACAAGAAGTGGTTCATTATTTAATCACTCAGGTCTGATAATTCCTAACTCGCTTAACTTAGCTTTGACATCATAAGGATTTTCGCCACAGTAATAGTATTTTTTTTCCAGAATATTAGCTAAATAATATCCCTCTTTACCACCATTGATTCTAAACAACTCTCTTGCAACAAAAGAAAGCGAAGTTCCAAACCCTGTAAAGGTATCCTCAATAGAGAAGCGCGGTAAGTTGTAATGGTTGTAGAATGTATCTCCATGTATAAAAGCCCACTTTTTACCTTGGCGCCGAGCGACTTGGTAGTAAATCGGCATTACAACACAAGTGTCTAAATCTGATATAGCATTTTTTAACCAAGTAAGGTACAAATTAAGTTAGTAAAACTCTTGTGGAACGGGCATCCCTGCCCGTCATTGTGTACTTCATTTGAATAGAAACCGCTATAGCATAATTTTATATATTTTAAGTACTTTAGTAAAATTAGCTTCCAGCATTAATCCAGAATTAGCCACAACATTAAGAGAAGCGGCATATCTTAGCCAGTATAATTTGACGTATCGATACCCAAGCGAAGCAAGTGATGATTTTAATCCTAGCCCTGGAGAACTAAAAAAAGCTTACAGACTAGCATTTGAAGTTTATCAAAATTTTATAGATGCTATGCCCACTGAAATTACTGGACAATCTCAAGAGTAATCACAAGATAATGACCGATAGTAAGGTGGGCATTGCCCACCATACAATTAATATCTTTAAAACTAGGTTTTTACTAGTTCGGATACTGCGTTGACGATATCGTCTGGTGCCACTGGTTTGGGTAGATGGGTTTGGAAACCGGCGGCAAGTGCTGCTTTTTTGTCTGCGTCTCCTGCGTATGCTGTTAGTGCTATTGCTGGAACGGCGCCTCCTTTTTCATATGGCAGTTCGCGTATTTGCCGCATTAAACTATAACCATCTTGGTCTGGCATTCCAATGTCACTAACTAATACCATTGGGTTGAATGTTGGTAATATATTTAGTGCCTCTGTTGCTGATGATGCTGATGCTATTTCGGCGCCTGATGCTTCTAGTGCAAATGCTAAAAAGTCACGCGAGTCTATATCATCATCTACTACTAATACACGTATTCCTGAAAGAGCTAGGTTTTCAGTGCTGAGTTCTGAGTGAGTCGTGCTGAGTAGGTCTTGTACTTCTTTCAACTCAGAACTCAGCACTTTTAACTCATTACTTTCTACCATCGGTATACGTACAATAAAGGTGGCGCCTTTTCCTTCTCCGGGACTTTGTGCGGAAACATTACCACCGTGGAGTTCGACGAGGTGACGCACAATAGCTAGTCCTAAACCTAAACCGCCAAATCTTCGTGTTGAGGAACCGTCAGCTTGTCGAAATGAGTCAAACACATAAGGTATAAAGTCACTGCGAATACCCATACCTGTATCTTTTACAGTTATTTGGGCAAAGTTTGTCAAAACTTTTGAATCTGTTGTGTCTGTTCGTTCAACTCGTTCGAGTATGATCTCAACTCGTCCTGTGTTAGGAGTAAATTTAATCGCGTTTGATAATAAATTCCAAACTATTTGCTGTAAACGGTTGGGGTCTCCAAGTACTTCAAATTTTGGATTTTCACCACTTAACTTATTCATGTGCGAAGCAAAATCCAAAATCGAAAATCGAAAATCGATCGATTTTGCTTGTGCTGCGAGACGCATCGTATCTATTGCAGCTTCTATAGCTGGTACTAAGTTAGTTTTATGAGCTTTTAAGCTTAATTTTCCTCGAATGATGCGTGACACATCAAGCAAGTCTTCGATTAGTTGGGTTTGTAATTTGGCGTTGCGTTCGATGGTTTCTAACGCGCGCTCTAATGTTGCTTTATCTACGCTGCGTCCACGTAATATTTTTGACCATCCTAAAATAGCGTTGAGGGGGCTTCGCAGTTCGTGAGAAAGTACTGCTAAAAATTCATCTTTAACGCGGTTGAGTTCTTCTAGCTCTGCTTTTTGTTCGCGTAGTTTAATTTCGGCACGCTTGATTACAGTAATATCACGACCAACACTTAGTATAGTTTCGATGGAACCATCAGTTCCATACTCAGGTACCATTCGCACATCGAGGTATCGTGTACCACTTTTTGAAGGATATTCTATTTCAAAAAACCTTGCTTGTGAGGAGTCAACGACACTTTGAATTTCTTCGACCCATTGCTGACAAAGTTGTTCAGGAAGATTATGTTCTTCGGGTGTTTTATTAAGAAAATTTTCTGGAAGTAAATCTGTAATTTGGGTGATTGCAGGGCTGATATATAAAGTGCGAAAATTTGTATCGAAGCGAGCAATGATATCTGGGGAATTTTCTACTAACGCGCGAAATTCTTGTTCACGACGGTGTAATTCAGCTTCTGCTTTTTGACGTGCTTTTATTTCTTCTGCTTCGCGCAAGGCACGTCGGATCGATGGTACTAACCTATCTAGACGCTGTTTAAGTACATAATCTGTGGCGCCGCTTTTTAGCGTTTCGATAGCAACTTCTTCACCCATTGTCGCCGTTACAAAAATAAACGGCACTTCTGGACATTGCTGCTGTGCTATTTCTAAAGCGGCGAAACCATCAAACCCAGGAATTGTGTAGTCAGAAAGTATTAAGTCATAACAGGACGAATTAAGTTTATCTTGAAACTCCTCACCTGTTTGCACCTGAATGAGTTCGCAGGTAATGCCTCCCTCGGCGAGCGTCGCTTGGATTAATTCTGCATCTAACAAGCTATCTTCAAGCAAGAGAAACACTAGCTGTGACATATCATTTTAACTCCTATCTAATTCCTTGAGCATTACTACGTGCGGGAGGTATTGAACCTGGTGGTGGTTCATTTATTATTGCCCAAAATAATCCTAGCCCTTTAATAACATCCACAAATTCGTGAAAATCTATAGGCTTAACGACATAGGCATTTGTTCCCAACTCATAGCACCGCGCTAAGTCATGTTCTTCACGCGAACTAGTCAAAACCACTACCGGAACAGTCCGTAGCGAGTTGTTAGCTTTTAGTTCTGACAATACCTCAATTCCATCTACTTTAGGTAACTTTAAGTCGAGTAGAACTACTACCGGGTTGCCCTCACGGCGCAAGCGGTACATACCTCTACGGTATAAATAATCTAAGGCTTCCTCACCATCTCGGACGACGACAACTTCATTACCAAGATGATTTTCAGCCAGCGAAGTCAGGATTAACTCTACATCATTAATGCTGTCTTCGACCAGGAGTATACGCTTCAGTTCCATTGACCTTTCTTTAATCTCCACTCCTGACCCCTTCTAATGGTTGCAACGCTTCACTATTCTTAGGTAATGAAAAGTAAAATGTTGCACCAATATCAACTTCGCCAATAGCCCATACACGTCCACCATGACGGTGAATAATGCGTTGAACGTTTGCTAGCCCAACTCCTGTACCTTCAAACCGAGGGTCTGTGTGCAGGCGTTGAAATACACCGAATAATTTATGTATGTAACGCATGTCAAAACCTATGCCATTATCTTTGACGTAGAATACTATTTCTTGAGTACTCTGTGCTGAGTTTTGAGTGCTGAGTGCTGAGTTTTGAGTGCTGAGTAGGGAGTATGGAGTAAGAGTAGTAGTTTGTTTTTTTACTTTTTCTTCCGTAGTTCCTGCTTTTTCACTAAGCACTAAGCACTCAGCACTTTCTACTTCTTTGAGAGTGCCAATTGTAACAGATGCCACTTCACGAGTTTTGCTGTATTTTAAAGCGTTTTCTACCAAATTCCGCAAAACTAGGCGCAGCATGGAAGGGTCGCCTTGTACCTGGGGAAGAGTTTCTATATGCCATATAACCTGGCGATCTTTTACTACATCGTGGCAGTCTCGCTTGACTTCTTCCACGAGTAAATTCATATCTAATGTTGTATATAGCATAGACGCGCGTCCCATGCGTGAAAATGCTAACAAGTCATCAATCAGTCTACCTGCTTGGGCTGTTGCGTCAACTATAGTATTTATGTATCGCTTGTTTATTTCGTCTATTTCTTGTTTTTCTAGCCGTTTTTTTAATAAGTCTACGAACCCAGCTATGTGACGTAAAGGCGCCCGTAAGTCATGAGATACTGAATACGAGAATGATTCTAATTCTTTATTGGCAGCTTCAAGTTGAGCGGTGCGCTGTTTTACCCGTTCTTCGAGCGTTTCGTTAAGGCGCCGTACTTCAGCATCCGCACGTTTTCTGTCAGTAATATCTAATATAAATGCTACTGACTGAGTGCGGTCTTCACCGTAAAGTATATAACCGACTAATACATCAACGCGCGTTCCATCTTTACGAATGTATTGTTTTTCATAAGGTGTACAGCTTCCGCGCGTTCTTGCTTCTGCAATACCTGCATCATCTAAAGGTAAATATTCAGGTGGAGTAATATCAACCCAGCTAACTCGAAGAGCTTCTAAATCTTCGCGGCTATAACCAATAATATCTAAGAAAGCATTGTTCGCTTGGAATACACTACCTATCGTATCACCGTATAACATGCCGATAACATCAGATTCGGCGAATAAGCGTAGCCTTTCTTCGCTTTGCCGTAAAGCCTCTTCTGTTTTTTTACGTTCGGTAATATCATGAGCTACGGCGTATATTAAACCTGCTTCAACATCTGGTACTGAGTTCCACACTAACCATTTATACTCACCGTTTTTACAACGATAGCGGTTCTCGAATTTTAGTATAGTGGCACCATCTTTTAAATTTTTGAGTTCGCCTAAAGTTTCAGCAATATCATCTTTGTGGATGAAATCTAATAATGGAGTGGAAACTAATTCTGCTTCGCTATAACCAAGTGTATTTACAAAAGCTGGGTTTATACGTTTAAAATAACCATCAAAGCCAGCAATACAAAGTAAATCTATTGATACATTAAAGAACTTATCACGCTCAACTTCTGCTTGCTTACGTTTGGTTAAATCATGTGCCACAGAATACATTAAGCCGCTTTCAACATCAGGAACTACGTTCCACATTAACCACCTGTACTCACCATTCTTACAACGATAACGATTCTCAAAGTGGAGTGTTGTGGTGCCATTCTTTAGTTTTTCAAATTCGCGTTCAGTTTCGGCAATATCATTAGGGTGGATAAAATTGATAAATGGCGTTGTTAGTATTTCTGTTTCGCTGTAACCAAGAATGCTTGTAAAAGCAGGATTAATACGTTTGAAATATCCATCGAAACCTGTTATACCAAGCAAGTCTATAGACACATTAAAGAATTTATCACGTTCTTCTTCCGCGCGTTTTCTAGAAGATATATCTAATATAAATGCTACAGCAGCTTGTTCTTCTACTAATTTAAAACCAACGAGTACAGGAATACGGGAACCATCTTTACGAATATACTCTTTTTCATATGGAGTACAAACACCTTTTGTTATTGCTTCGACAATACCCTCTTCATCTACAGGCAAATATTCTTTTGGTGTTAAATGGCGCCAGTCAAGTGTTTTATTTTCTATATCTTCTTTTTTATATCCTATCATCTTTAAAAAGGCGTTATTTGCTTCTTTGATTTCGCCTTGAAAATCCGCATAAACAATACCAATTACATCAGAGTCTACAAACAAACGTAACCGCTGTTCGCTTCGCCGTAAAGCTTCTTCGGCTTTTACTTTATCATCTATATCAGTGCAAGTACCTAACCATTTTGTAATATTATTTTCGGCATCGTACATTGGTACGGCACGGGCGAGAAAATAACGGAATGTACCATCATGGCGCCTTAAACGGTATTGCACATCGCGCATGGGTGTACCAGTACTAATGGCAGTTGTCCATTTTTGCATCGCTTGCGGTAAGTCGTCGGGATGAACTATTTGGCGCCAGTCCCAACCTGCGTATAAATTTAACTCTAATCCTGTATAGTTAACCCAACGTTGGTTGAAGTATGTAATACTACCATCTGAATCTGATACCCAAACTAGTTGGGGTACGTTTTCGGCAAGTTGACGATAACGATTTTCACTCTCTATTAGTTGAGCTTGGTATGTTTTACTGTCATGTACATCTGTATTTGTACCTATCCAACCCGTAACATTTCCAGCGTCATCATGAACAGGTACAGCGCGCGCTAGATGCCAACGATATTCACCGTCTTTGGAGCGTTTAATTCGCAGTTCAGCTTCGTAAATATCACCTTTGGCTTTACATTCTAACCAGTGCTGCTTAGTTTTTTCTAAATCTTCGCTTGGTATTATCGAAGACCATTTATTCTCAATGGTTTGTTCGATATTATCTAATGTTACACCACAATACTCTTGCCATTGGTGGTTGAAATATAATGGTTTACCGTTGGCATCAGCTTGCCAAACTAAATGAGGTATTGCTTCTGCTAAAAAGCGGAAACGTTTGTCACTTTCTGCCAATGCGGTTTCCATATCCTTACGCTCGGTGATATCTGTCGAAATGCCAATTATTCCAATGATATTACCAGTTTCATCGCGGTAAGGCGATTTCGTCGCTATATAAGTTCTTGAACCAGAGTTAAATAATATCGTTTCCTCGAATATATGAGTTTCGCCAGTTTGAATAACGATGCGGTCATTGCTGACTGCCATTGCTGCATCGTTACAATTTGTTAAGATATCAAAGTTAGTGCGACCAATAACTTCGTCTTCTGACTTTCCGAGTGCGCGAAGTGTCGCCTCGTTTGCTGCTACAAACTTTCCTTGTAGGTCTTTGACAAAAATTAGTGTTCCTGTGGCGTTATTTATGGCATTGAGTATAACTAAACTTTGCTGCAATGCGTGTTCAGCTTCTGTACGCGCGAGTTCGGCTATTTTACGTTCGTGAATGTCTAGCGTGGCACCTGTTATACGGGAAGCTTTGCCATTATCATCATATTTAACTTGACCACGCAACATCATCCATCGATATGGCGCCGACTCGATATTTGTATCAGGAGTGACTAACTTTACACGGTGTTCAACTTCAAATACTGTACCTGTAGAAATTCCACAATTAAAAGTAGCTCTTACAGATTCTAAGTCTTCTGGGTGGACAGCTTCGAGAGCTTGTTCAAATGACATTACCGAGGTAAACACTGGGTCAACTATCGCATTGACATAAGTCATTTCGTCATTGCTTAAATTACGTTCCCATAAGAAAGTATTCGTAACTTCTAACGCCCGTTGCAGAAGATTTTGGCTTTCGCGCAAAGCTAGTTCTGTAACTTTTCGCTCATGAATATCTGTAGCAGTACCTACCCATTTAATGATATGACCTTGGGCATCTAAGAGAGGTACAGAGCGCGCGAGATACCATCGATATGTACCATCGCTCCTTAGCGCGCGGTATTCAAATTCGTGGTTTGAACCAGTACTAAGTTGTTCTTGCCATCCTGATATGACATTAAACAAATCATCGGGATGGATAACTTTATTCCAATCATTATATTTAATATCTTCTGCTTGGTACCCTGTATATTGGCGCCATTGGGAATTAGCATATTCCATAGAACCTTCGAGGTTAACCAACCAAACGAACTGTGATGAAGCTTCGGCTAAAGTTCGATATAAATTTTCACTTTCGGCAAGCTTCGCTTCAATTTGTTTACGTTCAGTAATGTCAATTGAAACACCTATTAGCCCAGTAATATTACCGTTGTCGTCATAGTAAGGAGACTTTGAAGAAATATATGTACAAGTTCCTTTTGGAAATTGCAATGTTTCTTCGAGTATCTGAATCTGACCATTTTCCATTACTGAACGGTCATTTTCCATTATCATTAAAGCTTGATTGCGGTCAGCAAGAAACTCTAAATCTGTTTTTCCAATAACTTCTGCTTCTCCCAACCCAATACCTTCTAGTGTAGCCGGGTTTGCCATTAATAATTTGCCGTCACGGTCTTTGATGTAAATGAGTGTTGGTGTACTTTGACTTATGGTATTTAAAATTGCTAAACTCTGCCGCAATTGGTTTTCCATCTCTTTGCGGTTAGTTATATCAACAGAGATACCTATTAACCCAATAATATTATTGTTTGAGTCGTAATAAGCTGACTTTGTAGTTAGGAAAGTGCGGGTTCCTTGGGGAATTTTTACTGTATCTTCAAATACATAGACTTTACCACTTTCCATTACCAAACGGTCATGTAGTAAGACTTCTAAAGCTTGTTCGGATGGAAGAAAACTAGTTTCATTTTTACCTAAAACTTCTGCTTCTTTTTTACCAATTACAGAAAGCGTAGCAGGGTTTGCCATTAAGAAGTTGCTGTTACGGTCTTTGACGTAAATTAAATTAGGGGTATTTTGATTAATCGCGTTAAGAATAGCTAAATTTTGTCGCAAATCGTTTTCCATTGCTTTGCGGTCGGTTATATCACGCACGAAAGCAACGCATTGATTTTCAGCAACTAATTTAGTACTAATTTCTACTAATATTCTTGTATTATCTTGATGTATTAATGTAGATTCACCGATATAAGTATTTCCCGCTAGTATACATTCTCGTTCTAATTTCCAACGCGGTATATCTTCAGTGGGAATAATGTCAGTAATAGATTTGCTCTTTAGTTCAGCGTGTGTGTACCCAAGTAATTCGCACGCTTTGTTATTAACGTCTTTTAATTGTCCTTGTTGATTCGCTATAAATATAGCATCAGGCGCCAGTTCAATTAAACTTCGATAGCGTTGTTCACTTGTTTGTAACTCCAACTCTGCGCGTTTACGTTGCGTAGTATCCAAACAAATACCAACTATTCGCACAGCTTCGCCGTATTCATCATAATAAGCTTTACCGCGTCCATTAATCCATAGCTCACCGTCAGGATAATTAATACGGTAAACTAAATCTAAGTTACCATTTTGTTGTAACGTGGTTTGAATTTCTGCTTGTATTCTGTCTCTATCTTCAGAGTAAACGCTTTCAAGCCAGCGTTGATAACTTGGCTCTACGCTTTTATCAATACCAAATAAACTATAAAATTCTGGCGACCACTTAACTTTATTATTTGCTGCACTCCAATCGTATACACCAGCATTGGATAATTCTAAGGCAAGCCGTAGCAGTTCTTCGCGTTCTTGTAATTCTTGTTGTGCTAACTTTGTTTCTGTAATATCCGTTACTACACCACAGCAACGTCCACTATTACTACCATCTATTGGAAAACCTCTATCATGTACCCACCGAACTGTACCATCAGCCCGAACAACGCGGTACTCTATATCATATGTACCTTGATATAAATCTTGATTTATAGCGTTTTCAACTCTTTGTTTATCAAAGGGGTGAATACCATCTACCCATTCATGATAATTTGTATGTAAAGAATCTATATTACGCCCCCATATCTTGGCATAAGCAGGACTAACATAAATTAAATTATTATTTCGCGGTTCAGATATCCAAAAAACATCTTCGATAGTTTCAGCAATATTACGAAAGCGCTCTTCGCTTTCACGAACAGCAGCTTCAGCAATGCCACGTTTTTTATCTAAATTATTTAGATAAATACTATTTCGCCAAATCGTAAATAAACATATTACGATTAACGAAACGGTCATCAGCGACGTACCAAAAGCAAAATCATAATAATTTGCTTTTTCACCTTGAATAACTATCCAACCTAAAATTGTAGGCAGAAATATAGCTGCTAGTATTAATCGTCGCGCAGTTACACCACCATTAAGTTCAGTAGTAACGGTTGCCATAAGCCCGCGATATGGATTATTAGATAGTATTCCTAGACACAAAATTAAAAAAGTGAGCGCTGTATGCACCGTCATATAAGTATGATAAGCGCGGAACAAGTAGAAAACCCTCATACCATAGATATAGCCTATTAAAGCGTGAAAACAAATTAAAAGGACAATAAATGTACAAACCTGACATATAAAAACGTCTCTATATTTTTTATTTTTTTCTAACCATAGTGCTGCGCTAATGAATAACCAATTGATAGCAGTGTTTACACCCATTCTACCTGGGTATACTGATTTACTATATAAATTAATACAATCTTTATTTACGTGCAACTCCATAGAGGTATATCAGAACTAGCTTAAAGCTTTGAAGCGGTTTATTGATGTACCTTTAGATATAGACTAATTAATACTTTATATATATATCTTTATACGGTTGACAAATTTAGATTATATAAATGTCTGCAACGTAGGGTGGGCACTGCCCACCTTACATTTTATAATTTAAATTTGGATTGGATGGCGCCGATAATTTTTTGTTCTTCGGGTGAAATATTACCGTTGATTTGGGCGATACGTTGACATTGTGCTAATAATGTGATGGCGTAGTCACGGTCGAGTTTGTTGAGTAATTCTTCTATTGGTTGCGGAGAATGAATGCTTTTACCTATTTCTTCGAGTGAGTGTGAACCAAGGTTGATGGCTTTTAGTTCTGGTAATATTTCTTCCCAGGTTTTATTTGGATGACTACTAAGTATCATGTGAACGAGAATTCTATCCATGATAGCTTGTTGAGAAACAGCTTTTTCTAGATATTCTTCGCTTTCGTGTTTTAGTTTATCTATTGTTGCTTCTGAATTTAGGTCTGTTGCATCATCTAAGGAAGCTTCGTAAAATCTACATGCAGCGTATCCCAATGAGTAAACCATTGTGGCATTGGAACTGGCGCCGATTACAGCACCTGCGAAGGGAACGTTACGTAATAAACTTAAACCAGCAGCTTTGAGTAAACGACCACCACCTAAAGCGAGTCCAAAAATAGCTACAACTTCACCTTTACGTGCAGGGTCTTTTAAGTCTAAACCATATAAAGCGGCAATTTGATACACCATTTCTGACTGCAGTTCGGTTGTAGCAGCAAGGTCAATAGCAAGTAATGCTGCGGCAACTCCTGGTATAACGCTTGTTGCTAAACCTATTCCACCTGCTTTTGTGGCTTTTTCCACCATGATGCGGTGGGCAAGTTGTTGAGGTGTTTCATTGGGGTAAGTTTGCTTGAGTTTTTTTACTGACTCTGCGGCTTTATCTAGATTAACGTTATCTGAGGCGCCGATAAGCCAGCTAAGATTTAAGACACCAGCGAGTTTACGAATAAACCAGTTATTACCAAGAGCGTCAGCAACAACTCCTGTAAACTGCGTTGAAACTTCAAATAATTTACGCGCTTGAGTTGCCGCAGCAAGTCCTGCTCCACTAACTTGCTGTGCTAATGATTGAACTAATGATTTATCAAATTTATTTAGTGATTTCTTATTTTGATTAGCTGCTGATTGGTCTGACATGGCTCAATAATATTTAGTTTACTGTAAGACTTTTAAAATAAATTATTTAGCAAAAGCCTATAATATGCATCTTCCTGCAAGAAGATTGTGTCTTATCTTAAGGATTAACATTACTGCTTACATAATTCTTCTTCTTGTGGAGCGGGCATCCTTGCCCGCCCTTGAAAAAATGCATATCAACAAACAGGCTTTCTATGCCTGTTCCACAAGAGTTTGTTATTTAGCTGGAAATTGTTGACGCAATTGGCGAATAGCTGTACTTGTGTTAATTTGACGCGCTTTCTCTAAACATTCTTTGATAATATCTGATACATTAATATTCGGAAAGTACTTACTGTTCGTTTGTATACAATAACTGGCGCCTGGGGGTAAATGAATTTTTTCTTTTGTTATAACTGTATCTATATAGTAATGTTGGGTAGAAGCCCAATTAATAGCGTTTCTACCCAAGATATAGCATGATTATTGATTGAGGCTTTCTGTCAATTGTTTTTCCATAGCTGTTACCGAAGCTAGCTGTAACTCTAACGCTTGCTTGCGCTTGCGAACTCTTTCTAATCGCTGCGTGCGTGCTTCTTTACTGAAAAATTTCTCTACCAAGGCTTCTTGTTGAGTTGGAGTTAATCTTCCTATACCTGGGTCTCTATCTATTTCGTCAAGAACCTGCCACATTTTAATCTGTTCTTGTGTAGGTGTATTATCAGCTTGAGTCATGGCTTTACTAATCAAATAATTGAGCAGAACGGCGGTAGACTTGGTTCGCTAGAAATCTTTCTGCTAATTCTCTTGTTAGCAACATTTCTCCTGAACCATCAGTTTCAATGAAACCAATTTCATTGTAACGATATTTGGCGCGTGGGATAGCGAATAATTTAACAACACCACCAAATTGTTTAGATTGACTTTCTTTAACAATCTCTTCTACCAAGGAGGTAGCTGCACCTTTTCTTGTTTCTACTTGTATATATTCAATAACGTTCCAAGGAGCATTAGTCAGGGATTCGATAGCTATAGCTCTTAATTTTTCTCCTTCATACTCTAACTCTACCTCTGTTATTGCTGCAATAGCTTGAAGAATTTGTCTATCATCAACTACCCCTCTCATATCATTGATTGTTATACCTTGATCACCAAACTCTATCGCATCAATTAAAAATTGTATTTTTGATACACAATCCCAAAAAGGAGTGTCACGAGTATTTTCTCTATCTCCTTCAAAGTAAGTATTTATATATTCTTGAGCTTTTAACGACCATTCATCTAAAATACTTACAAAATCTATTGATTCTCCGAATACGTAGCTAAAAATGTTCATATCAAACTGGAATTTACGTATTTAGTATTAAACAACATAATTTCAGAGTAAATATTTATTTGAGTTAATTATTTAGATGAACTTAGGTGATTATTTTTATTCAAATGAATTTCGGATAATTATTATAAATATATATGTCTATATGTAAATTTTTGTGCATTCTCTTTGAACGGATAAGTTAATGTAATTTTAATATTGCGAGACAGGCAGGATGCCTGTTCCACAAGAGTTGTTATGTTTTTGATGGTATGGGTGCTGCTAGGTTGTCTAGAAAGTTGTTTGTTTTGAGAATTTCATAGAGATTGATATCGGCTTCTAGTAGACAGGCGTGTCCGCTGTTGGGTAGTGTTACCATTTTGGAGTTAGGTAAAATATTAGCTAATCGGCGCCCTTCTTCTGATGATGGTAAAAGTCGGTCGTCGCTACTTGCTATTATTAATGTTGGTTGTGTAAGTTGCGCTAGTTTATTATTATCTATTTCAAATTCGCGTAATAATGAAACTCGCCAGCGAATTGTTTGTGACGGGACTGACTGAACGGTTTCGAGAAGTTCGGTGCGGTCGCGTTCGGTAATACGAGATAATGAAGCAAGAAAAGGTAGTAAACCAATGGCACCTACATCAAACATCCATTCGGGAACGTAGTTCATGAGTGGAGATGCCCAAACATACCAAGGACGTAGTTTAAAACTCGAAGCTGGGTTAATTAATATAATACGTTTGAATTTTGAAGGCGCCGCAACTGCAACTTTTTGGGCTAAACAACCTCCAAAGGACTCCCCACACAGATAAACTGAGCGCTCGGAGTTTCGGTCGAGTTCAACTTGAATTAAACTAAGTACACTGTTGGTTATATCTTCCCAATTGGTCATGTCACTACGCGGTATCGCTAAACACCGCACGTCAAAAGCTGCCTCAAGTCCGGCAGTTTGTGACCGCAGTAATTGACCTGTGCCATCCATCCCAGGTAAGTAAATAAATAGAGGGCATTGAGGCTGTAGTCTTTTAGGGGTTAGGAAACAAGGTTTTGATTCTACTTTTGGGATAGTCATTAGCCATGCTTATATTATGATAAATTATTTGATGCTATGCGCGCTTATTTTTTGTTAACTATATCTTGCTTGATGATGAAAAATTTCAATAAACCCCTCTCTACTAATAAATTCCCTCCTTAAGTAGACCTGTAATTTCAGAGCGGCAGTAGTTGCTAATTTCTGTGACTACAGTCCTAGCTTTTTTGCCTTGATACATTTCTCTGTGCTGTGATTTTATCCAGTAGGGGCGCCCGATAAGCACTGCAACTCGACGGTATACTACTAAAGGATGCCAACCTGGTTGGTTAAATAACGGTTCGCTTGGGTCGAACAGAGTCAGAAATTTCAATGGTATTGCTGATGTGTTGACTTCTTCAATAGATGCTATCGCAATTGGCAAAATCGCTAGGTTATCAACTTTACAGCGCAACGCTAAATGCGCGAAACCTCGCTGAAACTCTGCTACTTGGTTGGGTTGAGTAAAGTTTACCATTGGTTTGGTGCCTTCGGGAAACAACCCTACCATCTGTCTTGATTTTAGTAAAATTTCTGATTGCTCAAGTAAACTAGAATACCTTTGATTTTCTGCTTCTAATGGAAAGCATCCGAGTGCGTGGGTGACAAACTCGCGCATGACTGGTACTTGTCCCATGTAGTGATGGCAAGCGAATCGAATTGGATGCGACAATGCTGCCATTAATAGTGGTGCGTCCATGAAACTGCGATGATTACTCGTGACTATTATGCTGGCATCTTGGGGTATACGATTTTCGTAGTAGCGAAACATAGTCGTTGATAACGCCATCAACAACGCGCGAGAAATCTCTAGGGGGCTATTCATATTCATGCTCTTAGGTGCTAATGTCATGCGTCAAAACTAAAATCAACACGAGTTGCTGTCTAGTTATTGAATTTTTACATTTCTTCACTAAATATTAGATAGCCTTTAGATAGAAACCTGTAGAAACCGGGTTTCTTGGTTGAGATATTGTAATAAAAACAAAAATTTCGTATGGAAACCCGGTTTCTTGGTTGAGATATCGTAATAAAAACAAAAATTTCGTATAGAAACCGGGTTTCTTGTATCTCCAGTAACAATAAAACGTTAAATAAGCTATAAAGCGAAATTTTTACATAAATCTCAAATATGAACTTGTTGCTTAATCAATTTAGAGGCGCCTCTAAAGTTTGCTAATATAAAGCTTATGGTTGTAAATCCGTGATAAATGTTTTATAATTACGTGGTTTTAGCTACATACACAAGATAAAAACTGTTATAATTCTCTTTAATATTGCATGAATCGAGTCTCGACAACAAAAAATACATTTGCGCTGACAACACCGTTATATTATGTGAATGATTTACCACATATAGGCAGCGCTTATACAACTATGGCTGCTGATACGATAGCAAGATTTCAAAAATTGTTATCAAAATCTGTGTTGTTAGTTACCGGAACTGACGAACATGGGCAAAAAATTGAGCGCAGTGCCCAAGCCAAAGACATGAAACCGCAACAGTTCTGCGATGAGATTGTACCTAACTTTATCTCATTATGGAAGTTGTTAAACATCCAATACGACCGTTTTAGCAGAACTACGGCGCCAAAACATGCTTCGATAGTTCAAGAGTTCTTTCAGCGCGTTTGGGATAATGGCGATATATATTTAGGTCAGCAAAAAGGCTGGTATTGCGTATCGTGTGAAGAATTCAAAGAAGAACGCGAACTCTTAGAGAAACATCGCTGTCCAATTCACCCAACCAAAGAAGTTGAGTGGCGTGATGAAGAAAACTATTTTTTCCGCTTATCAAAATATCAAGATAAATTATTGGCGTATTTTGACTCGAAACCTGATTTTATTCAGCCAGAAAGTCGTCGTAATGAAGTATTAAACTTTGTAAACCAAGGATTACAAGATTTTTCGATTTCCCGCGTCAACTTAGAATGGGGTTTTCCTGTTCCTGAAAATCCAAAGCATACACTTTATGTTTGGTTCGATGCACTATTGGGTTATATAACTGCATTACTAGAACCGGATGATGAGGCGACACTTGAAAATGCTTTAAAAAATTGGTATCCATTCGATTTACATCTAATTGGAAAAGATATTTTAAGATTTCATGCCGTGTATTGGCCTGCAATGTTAATGTCGGCAGGGTTGCCATTACCACAAAAAGTCTTTGGACATGGATTTTTAACCAAAGACGGTAGAAAGATGGGTAAAACTCTTGGTAATACAATTGACCCTATTGAGTTGATTGATAAATATGGCGCCGACGCAGTTCGTTATTACTTCCTTAAGGAAATTGAATTTGGTAAAGATGGCGATTTTAATGAAGTAAGGTTCATTGATGTTGTAAATGCAGATTTGGCGAATGATTTAGGTAATTTACTGAATCGAGTTTTAGGCATGGTGAAAAAATACTGTGGCGGTAAAATTCCAGTAGTTACAGCAGAACATATCAATAATGATAATCCTTTAAAGGGGCTAGGTTTACATCTAGGGGAACAAGTCAAAACAGCCTATGAAGCGCTAGCCTTCAGTCAAGCTTGTAATTTAGTTCTGTCGCTTGTACAGGGTAGTAACAAGTTTATCGATGACCAGGCGCCTTGGAGCTTGTATAAACAAGGCAAACAGCAAGAAGTAGAATGCGTATTGTATACTGTGCTGGAATCTGTGAGGCTAGCAGTTTATCTATTATCCCCAGTCATTCCCAATATCAGTACTGCCGCATATCAACAACTAGGTTTATCCGTCAATTTTAATGACCCAACCAGTAGTGTGGCGCCATTCGATATTCATTCTAAATGGGGATTGCTGAGTAGTACACAAAACTTAGGCACACCCCAACCCATTTTTAAACGAATTGATTTGTCTAAAAACGATTAGTTTTTTAATCTCTGTTAAAGGTAAATTCACCAGTGGCTATATTTTACTAGCTAAATAGCTGTTAATATTAACAGCCCTGGATGAATATAATCTAGCCGTAACTATCATAAAACGTTCAATAACAGTGTTTCAGCAAATTTTAGTATCCTTTATTACATTGATAACAAACGAGGTATGACAACAATGTTAAGTAATTTAGAAGCCGACTCAATATTTACGCCTGAGCAGGTTTTAGAAAATCGAGGTAGAGTAGCTATATTTATAGATGGCTCGAATTTATTTTATGCGGCTTTGCAATTAGGTATAGAAATTGACTATACAAAGTTGCTATGTAGATTAACTGGTGGTTCACGACTATTACGTGCTTTTTTTTACACAGGTGTAGATAGGACGAACGAGAAGCAGCAGGGTTTTCTGTTGTGGATGCGACGCAATGGTTATCGTGTCATCGCTAAAGATTTAGTGCAGTTACCAGATGGTTCTAAAAAGGCGAATTTGGATGTCGAAATTGCAGTAGATATGATGGCTTTGGTCGATTCGTATGATACAGCAGTATTAGTGAGTGGCGATGGAGATTTAGCATACGCGGTAAATTCGGTATCTTACCGAGGTGTGCGCGTTGAGGTTGTGAGCTTGCGGTCGATGACGAGCGACAGTTTAATCAACGTGAGTGACCGCTATATTGATTTAGAGATGGTTAAAGAAGACATTCAAAAGACCCCACGTCAAAGTTATCCATACCGACCGCTAACAGGTGTGGGTTTTTTGGAACAACCTGAGATGAATGGTCATCTGGAATTACCGGAACCTTAAATTGAGGCAAGGGGCGGAATGAAAAATGCAGGCGCCGTAACGGTTTTGTTTCGTCTGTCTATGACAATTGTATTAGTGGTAGGACTATTTGCTTGCAGTAGTCCTCCTCCAAAATCACAAGCGAGTAAAGATAAACCACCAAACCAGCCAAACGATAGTCAGTTAACTTTGTTTGAAGGTTCGCTAGATGCAACTGACGAGTCAGGAAGGTTAATTTGGCGAGTTAATGCTAAAAAAGGCAGGTATACAAAAGAGAAAGAAATAGGGCAACTTGAAAGTCCTTACGGTGAATTATTTCAAGATGGTAAGGTTGTTTATCAGGTAACTGCCGAAAAAGCCGACATTCAGCAAAACGGAAAACAGTTATTGCTCAAAGGTAAAATAGTCGCGACAGACCCCAAAAATGGTGTGGTATTGCGTGGTAATGAATTAGAATGGCGCCCACAAGAAGACTTATTAATCGTTCGTAACCAATTAAATGGAACTCACAAGCAACTTGTTGCAGTTGCACAAGAAGCGCGTGCGAAAACTCGTGAGCAAAAAGTAGATTTTTTTGGGGGTGTAGTTGCAACTTCTGTAGACCCACCATTACGAGTGCGAACCGAGCATTTAACTTGGAACTTAAAACAGCAAAAACTAATTGGTAACAAACCATTGCAGTTCGAGCGATTTAAAAATAATCAAATCACCGATAGAGGTAGAGGTGACGCGGCAGAAGTTGATTTAAATACTAAAATTGTCACCATTACTAAAAACGCCCAAGCAGAGCTAGCACAACCACCAATACAAATTGCTAGTAGTTCAATGGCATGGAACCTTAACAAAGAAATTGTTACAACTAAAACACCAGTACGTGTACTTCATCGTACAGATAATATTATAGTCACAGCAAATCAAGGCGAACTTAGAATACCCCAAGAGACCGTATATTTACAGGGTAACGTTAATGCCGTTGGACAAAGGCGCCAAAATATAAAATCAGATAAATTAACTTGGTTTTTAAAGAACCAGCAGGTAGAAGCCGAAGGGAATGTATTTTATCAGCAATTTGAGCCATCGTTAAGTTTTACAGGTGATACTGCATCTGGTAACATCCAGCAGCAAAATATTATCGTTAGAAGCAGTAATAAGAATAATAATCGAGTAATTACAAATATCATTCCCCAAGAACCAAATTAGTAATGAGTGTTGAGTGTTGAGTGCTGAGTGTTGAGTGTTGAGTGTTGAGTGCTGAGTGCTGAGTAACATCAACTCAGTACTCAGCACTTTCAACTCAGCACTATCCTTTATAGACTACTTCGTTTCTCTGGGCTTCACCAAGCTGGGGTAAAGCTTTGTTTTCTGCGTGGGGGGCAATAGCGGGTGGAACAGACTCGGGAACTTGAAGTTGTTTGACTAGGTTTTGTAAAAGTTTATCTTGCTCAGTACGAAAGGCGCCAACAAAAGGTCCTCTGTTAATAATGGCAAACCAAACTAAACCACGGTCACGTGTTGGAAATACACCAGCTAATGCACTGACATCACGTAATGTCCCTGTTTTCATGACTGTAGCGTTAGGTAAATGACGCGCGTGTACTGTACCACGATGGTCAAAACCTGATGTAGGGAATAAATCAGCTAGTGTGATGTTGTTGGCGACTGCTTCACGTTGCAGTATCATCAACATTGCACAAGCGGCACGGGGAGAAATACGATTTTCAACTCCTAGTCCGGAACCGTTGATTAATTGAATTTCTGATTCTGGAACTCGCGCAAGTTTGGCTGCTTTTGACTGGACTACTGTTGCTCCTCCTACTGCTTCTGCTAACATTTCAGCCATTTCATTGTTGCTGAATACGTTCATCTCATTGATGAGCTGCGCCAGGGGTAATGAATAATGTCTGATTAGTAGATTACTTTCGGGGACGGTTTGAGTTGCTAGTTCGACTTTGCCAGTAATTGTCAATTGGGGTTTTGGTGTGCCCTTGGGCATGGTCGAGTAATACAGCTTAATATCACGCGACCAAGTGGCAGAGTTGAGTGTTTGTTTGAGAAATTGTCCAGCAAGTGTTGGGTTTCGCTGGAAGTTCATTGCAAAATTGCCAGTAATAATTAAATTACCCTTAACTTGCTTAATACCCATTTGGTTAAGCATATTGCCAAGCGTTACTGCTTCTTGAATTACAAATAATGGGTCTCCACCACCTGTTATGACTAAGTTTCCTTCTAACACCCCATTTTTAATTGGTCCTGTTGCGCTAACCAATGTCTGAAATTTATGGTCGGCGCCCAAGGTTGTCAAAGAGACAAGCGAAGTTGCAATTTTTGTCAGCGATGCTGCTGGTATTGGTGTTGTGCCTTCATGGTTCGCCATTAAAATTGGACCAGACTGTATCCAAATTCCCTGACTCTGCATCATGTTTCCAGCTACTAATTTAGCTGTCACCAGGTCTTTGAAATATTGTTGAACCGTGGTAGTACCTGCTGGATTAGGGTCAGGGGCTAAAACCAGACCTGGGCTACTTTGCCATGCCAATGCTTCTAAAGCATCTAAAGGCTTGACTTGTAACCCTGCTATTTCCAGCCACAGTGAAAACAAGCCTGAGCCAATTAATTCCAGCATGTTTACTCCTCAATAGGGATGTAGTTTTTAACTTTATGTGATAATATGCTGTTTCTACGATTTTGAGAATCGAGTAACTATAGTAACTAATGATTTTTTATTACGGTAGTGCGTCTGAACACATTTGATTCAAGCTTTAAGCGAACTTCTCATTAGTCGCGCAGTATTTCTGAGGCGCAAGCGGAAAATATCATTATATATACGCTTAACATAATAAGTTTTTAGGCTTAATGAGTGAATTTTCTACCTTTTTCTGAAGCTAGGCGCCTGAATCTGGAAAATTTACCTTATCTTTAAGAATAGCTAGAAACCGGGTTTCTTTATGGAAATTGTAACAAAAAGAACATTTTGTATAGAAACCCGGTTTCTCCCCTTGTTTGAATTGTCAATAATTGTTAACGTAGTTACAAAAGATTTGAAAGAAAGATGCTTGCTCGTTTGGGTTAAGGCATCTGGTAAAATTTGTAAGGTTTCTAGAAGCTTTAAGCAATGGGATCGACTTGCGTGAGGATCGCAATTGACGCAATGGGAGGGGATCGCGCACCTGGTGAAATCGTGACTGGCGCACTGCGGGCACGAGAAGAACTAGGTGTAGAAGTATTATTGGTGGGAGATCCCCAACAAATTGAAGCTGTGCTGCCACCTAAAACTAATACAGCGCAGATTGAGATTGTCCCTTCTGAGGGAGCAATCGAAATGGAGGAGGAGCCTTTAAGCGCTATCCGGCGCAAACCGAAGTCCTCTATCAATGTGGCAATGGATTTGGTCAAGCAAAAACGCGCGGACGCGGTTATTTCTGCTGGTCACTCTGGAGCAGCGATGGCATCGGCTTTGCTGCGTTTGGGAAGGCTAAAAGGAATTGACCGTCCAGCGATTGGAGCTGTATTTCCAACAATGGTAGCCAGTAAGCAAGTACTCATACTTGACGTTGGCGCCAATGTAGACTGCCGTCCGAAATTTCTTGAACAGTTCGCTATCATGGGTTCGGTTTATAGTCAGTATGTGCTGGGTGTAAATGAACCAAAGGTAGGTTTATTAAATATCGGCGAAGAAGACTGCAAGGGCAATGACGCAGCAGTACGTGCAAATCAGATGTTACGTGAAAACCCAAACATCGATTTTATCGGTAATGCTGAAGGGCGTGATGTTCTATCTGGTGACTTTGATGTAATTGTCTGCGACGGTTTTGTGGGTAACGTGCTGCTCAAATTCGCCGAGGCCGTTGGAGAAGTGATGCTGCAAATTATCCGTGAAGAACTACCACAAGGTATACGCGGTCAAATTGGTACTGCAATCTTGAAACCTAACTTAAGGCGAATTAAACAGCGCATGGACCACGCCGAACACGGTGGTGCATTACTTTTAGGTGTAGACGGAATTTGTATAATCAGTCACGGTAGCTCACAGGCGCCTTCTATTTTTAATGCTGTGCGAATGGCAAAAGAAGCTGTGGACAACCAAGTGTTAGATAGAATTCAATCTCAATATCAAAGCCTACAGCGCGAAAGCAGTTAAAGAGTGTTGAGTGCTGAGTGCTGAGTGCTGAGTTAAGAGTTAGGAGTTAGGAATACTACTCAGCACTCAGCACTTTTTACTCGGAACTATTTTTAAGCGTGGGAGAGTAGGAGTGCAAAACACAGGAATTATAATTACTGGAAGTGGGTCAGCAGTGCCAGCAGCTTGCCTTGAAAATAGTGCAATGACTGCGCTTGTTGATACATCTGATGAGTGGATAACAACGCGAACTGGTATTAAAAAGCGACGAATCGCATCAGAAAAAGAGTCTTTGAGTGGTCTTGCTGCTGTCGCAAGTCTTCAAGCCATCGCAATGGCTGGAATTACCGCACAAGATATAGATTTAATATTACTTGCAACTTCCACACCCGATGATTTGTATGGTAGTGCTTGTAAAGTTCAAGCTGCTTTAGGCGCCAACCGAGCTGTCGCGTTTGACTTAACTGCTGCTTGCTCTGGTTTTATTTTTGGTATGGTGACAGCGGCTCAGTATGTCAATACAGGTGTGTTTAAAAACGTACTTGTGATTGGCGCCGACATACACTCACGTTGGGTAAATTGGCAAGACCGCACCACTTGTGTACTATTTGGCGATGGTGCAGGTGCAGTAGTTATGCAAGCTAGTTCGAGTAATAATTTACTAGGATTTGAATTAAGAAGTGATGGTAGTCAGAATCATTATCTTAATCTTGGTTACACGCAAGAGAGTCAACAACTAACCAAAGACATTACCGTTGGCAAAGGAAATTACCAACATGTAACTATGAACGGTAAAGAAGTTTATCGCTTTGCCGCTCAAAAAGTTCCAGAAGTAATAGACAAAGCTTTATTTCGCGCCAATATAAGTGTTGAAAACGTTGATTGGTTGCTTTTACATCAAGCTAATCAACGCATCCTTGATACTGTTGCCCAGCGTTTAGGAATACCAGACCATAAAGTTATCAGCAATCTTGCCAACTATGGTAATACCTCTGCCGCTTCTATCCCCCTAGCACTTGATGAAGCTGTGCGTGCAGGCAAAATCAAAAATAATCACATTATTGCTGCCTCCGGATTTGGCGCCGGCTTAACATGGGGAGCAGCTATTTTTAAATGGGGAAAATAATAATCACACTCACAACTCATAACTTTTGATAAATGACTAAAACTGCGTGGGTGTTTCCAGGACAAGGTTCTCAATCTGTAGGAATGGGAATCGATATTCTTGACTTGCCTAATTCTAAGGAAAAATTTGCTCAAGCCGAAGAAATTTTGGGCTGGTCAGTAATTGATATTTGTCAAGATGAAGAAAAGCTCGCTAGTACTATTTACACTCAACCGTGTTTATACTTAGTAGAGAGTATTTTATGTGACTTATTAAGCGAAAAGCAAAAGCCTGATTTGGTGGCAGGACATAGCTTGGGCGAGTATATAGCTTTATATGCAGCAGGTGTGTTTGAATGGTCAAATGGATTGCGTTTGGTTAAGCGACGCGCGGAACTAATGCAAAATGCATCTGGTGGCATGATGGCAGCATTAATGAACTTTGACCGTGAACAGCTTTCTCAAGTAATTGCTGAAACCCCCGATGTTGTGCTAGCAAACGATAATAGTCCAGCACAAGTTGTTATTTCTGGTACACCTGATGCCGTTCAAACGGTAATGTCAAAGGTAAAAGCAAAACGAGCAATACCTCTAAATGTTTCCGGCGCCTTTCACTCACCGTTAATGGAAGCAGCCGATAATGAATATAGAGAAGTTTTGGAAACTGTAGAATTCCAAAATGCTCTTATTCCAGTACTCTCTAACGTCGAACCAACACCATCAACCGATAAGAGCGAGTTAAAACAGCGCTTACTCAAACAGATGACAGGTAGTGTTCGGTGGCGAGAAATTTCGCTTGCACTTCCACAATTAGGTATCGAAAAGGTTATCGAGATAGGCCCAGGTAATGTACTTACTGGTCTAATTAAGCGCACTTGCTCTGATTTAACTTTACAAAATATTCGCTCTTGCTCTGAATTACCAAATTAATAAAGAGTGATGAGTGCTGAGTGCTGAGTGCTGAGTGCTGAGTAGTAACTCCTCTTTACTCAGCACTCAGCACTTTCTACTCAGCACTATTCTTAAAACCAATGATTAACGCCGAAACCAACTGCTCGGTTATGGTGTGATAGTTCACTTGCTAGTTGTAGTGCTGCAGTTCTACCAACGTGTGTCTCAAAAACTGATGAAAATACTACGTCGATTTGATTTTGCTGACAAAATTGACGTAGTTTACTTGGTGAACCAATAATTAAGGGTTTTATTACAAAAATCTGGCGCCATCCTTTTAAATAACAAGTTTCAAGATTTTGCAGTGTGGCAACTGACTCATCAAGAGCAAGAAGAGTATTATAGCTAGCACTCAGTTCCAACATTTGCTCAAACTGAGATGGTGGTAATGGTTGTTCGATAAATTCAATGTTTACGCCATTTGTCATGAATTTATCACAAGTCTCTAACCACAGTTTTGACTCATCTAAGCTTAGTCCTGTATTCGCGTCTAACCGAATGGCGCCGTTGGGTAGATTTTGTACTATTTTTTGTACAAGTAAATCAAATATCGCGAGTTCTTCATCAATTGGATTAACACCTATTTTCCATTTAAAGGTACGGTATCCTGATTGCCATAAAGGTATTGAAGCATCAATAGCGCTGTTTCCGGCAGGTAGTAAAGCGCTGAATTGTAGGGAGGGGGGTTCTGGGGTTTCTGTCAGTGCCGTCTCGAATCCGAACTGACATGCAGGTAATGTATTGGGGATAGAGAGAATTAACTCACTATCAATTTCTTTGGGTAAAGATGAGCAAAATTCTAAAGCTTGCTCAAGGGTTTCTGAACCAAACCAGGGAATAGGGGCAATTTCACCCTGTCCAACCTGACCATCTTCTTGCTTAAGGGAAACAATAATGCCTTCACGAATTTCCCATACACCGTGGTTAGTTTGAACGGGGTGAACAAATCGCCTTTTATAGGGTTGAAAAGTAAATTGATATTTCACATCTTCTCTTCCCTCTGTGTACTCTGTGCCTCTGTGGTAAAAAATAGAAATACTAATTTACAGGCAAGGATGCCTGTTCCACAAGAGAAAGTTAAAAACCGATTAAGAAGCCTAACCCGAATAGCGAGCAGCACCAAAAGTGGAGAGCGACTGCGATAAATTTACAGTTGCTGACTAACTCTGGTTTGTCGTGATTAAGGTTAACGTGACGGCAAAGTTTGACGGCAAATGGTAAACTAAGCCAACTTAGTAAAGTCCAAATTGGGAAAAAACCCAAAATTATAAATATCGCGGTCAGTGCGTATATACTAATAGTACAAACAGTCAAAACTTGGGCGCCTCGAAGTGTACCGAGTCTAACGATGGGTGAAAGTTTTCCTGCTGCGAGGTCATCTTTGACTTGGTGGAAGTGTGAGCAAAATAAAATTAAGCTTGTGGCGACTCCAACTACGATTGAGGTAACTAAGCTAGAAATCGAGGCAGTTTGAGTTTGACTGTAGTATGCTGCTGAACATGCCAATGGGCCAAACGCAAAAAAGCATAAAATTTCGCCTAACCCTTTGTATCCAAGGCGAAAGGGGGGACCCTGGTAAATGTAACCTAAGCCACAACATAGTAAAATAATTCCAATTACCGTTGGGTCTTGTTGCCACCAGCTAATTGTAAATATTCCTAACAATCCGAATATTAAACACAAGTTTCCTAACCAAAATACTAATGGCTTGTTACCCGTTAAGTTTACTACCGAGTGATGCTTGTTTATATCAATTCCTGTTTCTGAATCATAGACATCGTTGCTCAGATTTTCCCAAGCTAATATTAATATTGCGGCGCCTAAAAAAGTAGAGAAAATTATGGCGTCAAGATGTTGTGTTTGTGCATAAGCAACGGCGGTTCCTACCCAAATTGGCATAATCGCAACGCTGTACATGGGTGGCTTAATTGCTGCCATCCACAATTTGTTATTAGGATATAAAATCAGCTTTGTAGTCATTTTTTAAGATTACTAAACTGCCAGCTTTCTTCTTAAAGTTGGAATTACCAACCTTGGTAACATAACCATCGTACCGCTCACTAGCTAGTACAAACGACCCAAGGTTGACAAACGAAGGATGTATCCCCATATGAATCATCTTATCGGTCTTTTTGGGAGCGATTAAGTCTAGCCTGAAGGCGACGCTTTATGTTACCTGTAGAAATACGACCACGATTCATGACTCTTTAGGAAGATAACTTCAAAAAAATTTACTTTTCTTCAATACCATGACAGTTTCTCCATGTCGCTCTGACTTTCTTGTATATAATAAAGAAATATACCAATTTCTCTTGACTATTCGGTCGCAATGTGCCCGAAGTAACAAGAATAAAATTGCAAGTATTTCGTTTGAGATTAATTTGGTTGACCCTTTGGTAGTTCTGGCAAAATTAGCACGAGAAAAACAGGTAACTTTTTATTGGGAAAATAAGAAGAGTGGAGAATCGATTGTTGCAATTGATGCAGTAGCAAAGCTAGAAATTACAGGTGAAGCAAGATTTAGTTCTTCAGAAGAATTTATTCAAGATAGTTTAAGCAATCTTGTATGTTTTGAACAAGATAAACCAAATAATACAGACATTAAAAACATCCAACCGCGTTTTTTTTGTAGCTTTAGTTTTTTTGACGAGAATGATGAGTCAGATTACCCTTTTTCGTCTGGAACTGTTTTTTTACCTCGCTGGCAAATTTCTGTTAAAAACAATCGCTGTCAGGCAATGGTAAATTTGGCAATTGATGCGAGTACTAATATTGATACTATTTTACATGTTGTGTGGACAAAAATTGAAATTATTCAATCTTTAGCATATTATTCGCCTAATTTAAACAATTCGCCTGCTAAATATAGTCAAAGATTGGTAGCAAACCCAGAAAAATTCAAAGCTTCTGTGGCTTCTGCACTCAAGGCTATTGGCGCCGGAGATTTTAGTAAAATTGTTTTAGCCTCAGCACTTGATATATATTCAAGGACGGCATTTAATATATTCAAGTCATTAAGCAACTTACGACAACAGCATCCTAACTGCTACATATTTTCTACAAGTAACGGTAAGGGACAAAGTTTTATCGGCGCCAGTCCGGAACGGTTAATTAATGTAAATAACCATTTTCTCGTGACTGATGCACTAGCAGGAAGCGCACCGCGTGGTAAAACACCCGAAGAAGATGCAGCAAATGCCAATCGTTTACTATTAAGCGAGAAAGAACGACACGAACATTCCTTGGTTATTGACTTTATCACACAACAATTATTAAAACTGGGCTTACGACCACAGTTTGTTAAATTTCAAGGGGTGCCACGTTTACGGCAGTTATCAAATATTCAACATTTATGGACACCTATAACAGCTGTTGTTCCAAATAATGTGCATCCGTTGCAGATTATAGCCCATCTGCATCCCACACCAGCAGTTGCCGGTGAATCACGGGATATCGCAATGCAGCAAATTCGACGTTATGAAAATTTTGAACGAGGTTTGTATGCGGCGCCTCTTGGTTGGGTAGATACTAATGGCAACTGCGAATTCATTGTTGGTATTCGTTCGGCATTAATTGATGGCAACCGCGCACGGTTGTATGCAGGCGCAGGTATTGTTGCTGGTTCTGACCCTATGAAGGAACTAGCTGAAATTCAACTCAAATTTCAAGCTTTACTAAAAGCTTTGGTTTAAATCACAAATGCAAAAATATAAGTAAAACAAGTAACTCATTAATCGTGAATACTTAATCATCTGCTGACTGCGCGACTGGCTCGACAACAATATCAATTGGTGCAGGTTGGTCAATTGGACTTGCCGCCATAATCGAGTCGAGTACCCAATCGTATGGGTCGCTGCTATCGTCTGCTGGGTAAGCTTCCCAGACAGTATTCATGTTTTCTTCGTCGTTTAAAATAATCACAACTTAGTTTTCCTTCGTTTTTTATACTTCAATCTTCTACGGAGATTTGTTTATATATCAGGAAAATACTTGATATATATGACACTTTTTAGTTAGCTAAAAGTTACGTAAAATTTACTAGATTGATTTTGAATGGCAATGTGATAATATACGTCAAACCTTATTTAATATTCCCATAATCTACCGTTACATTCGCAGTTAGGGGGTTAGATACCTTAAAGTTGGCGTGGTGCCTGCTTCATGCGCGCACACTTCGCTCTAAACCTTGTAAATTAAGAAAATCCTGATAACCCTTTAGAATGGAAGATGGCACTAATTACTACCTGTAACTCTTTTTATCCCTAAAGGAATGCAAAAAAGATTATTTGAGGAATGTTCATGCAGATACTAACTTTTTATACAGCGAATTCGCAAGCATAAATTGTCAACCTTAAAACAAACGTCACAAATTTTACGTGTTTTTTAAATTGCTTCAAAGTTTAATTCTGCCAAATTGGCAGCTTAAGTAATTTTATTTATTTTACAATCAGAGAAAATTGAAATTAGAAATAAATCCCCCCTAGCCCCCCTTAACAAGGGGGGAATAAGATTTAATTTCATTTAAAGCCCCCTTGTTAAGGGGGGGGATAAGATTTAATTTCATTTAAAGCCCCCTTGTTAAGGGGGGGGGATAAGATTTAATTTCATTTAAAGCCCCCTTATTAAGGGGGTTGGGGGGATTAAATCTTGATAAGCTCAATTTCGCCAGTGACGGGATTACTGCGAATTTTTACCATATAAACGCTTTGTTGCTTGCGGTTGCCGTTTGGAGTAAAGCTAATTTCTCCAGTGGCGCCGATTAAGCTAAAGTTAGGGTTTGCTATATAGTTAGATATATTACTGCGTACATAGCTAGTATTGAAATTTTGTGTATCCAAAGCAGTAATTAATGCTTTGGTTGCATCGTAAGTAAGAGCGGTATGCCAGCTTATGCGTTTTTTCCAAAGCTGGTTAGCTTTTGTACTAAAATCAGAGGGTATTATTCCAGAATACCAAGGTAATGCAATGGCGCTACCCATTTTATTTTGAGCGAGTTTTCTAATAATTTTGGAACTATCAAGGCTATCTCCACCTACAACTAAATAATTGTACTGGTTCGCATATTCAATAACTTGCACTGCTGCATCTGACGTTAAACCATCGGTGGTAGGGAAAAGAACTATTGCATCGGCACCATATTGTTTAACTTGATTAATATTTGATTCAAGATTATCGGATAAAGAAATTTCTGCGGCAATTTTACCACCTAGTTTGGTAAAATGATTGCGTAACTGTTCAAGTAACGATTCACTGTATTTACTGTTGGGGTTATAGAATACTGCTGCACGACGTTTATTGGCGCCAATTAGATAATTTGCCAAAATATCACCTGTAACACTGTTACTCGACACAACTCGAAAAAAGCAGTTTGGATAGGTGACTTGGCATTTGTTTGCCAGGTCATCAAAAGTAGCAGTTGGTGAAATTAGTAAAAGTTTTGCTTTTTGGTAAGCTGGAAGTGCTTCTAAAGTCGTCTCGCTACGAAAATGACCAATAACTGCGACAACATCGTTTTGTTTACCTAATGCTTGAGCAATTTTAACAGCAGATGAAGGCTTATTATTATCGCTGGCAATTAATACATATAAGCCAATTTTTTGACTCTGGTATTTTTGATTAAATTCGTTTTGTGCCTGTGCAACTCCTTGTAAAATTTCTTGACTCGAATTTATTGTGTCATTATTACTATCACTAATAGGAGCAACAACGGCGATAGTTAAAGTTCTAGTTTTATAATTATTGGCTTTGAGACGTGCGTTATTTAAGTAAATTAATGTTTCTGGGTCTGGACGTTGTTGAAAAGATTGTTCTAATAGTTTAACAGAATCAGAATATTCACCCGCAGCAAAGGCGTTTACTCCATCTTGTTTAATTTTATCTATAGAGTTAACCATCATAATTTCTTCACCGCAACTCATTTTATCATTTGAGTTGAAGCGGCGTATCCAAATTTTTTCGCAACCGTTTACGCCAGTAGCATACCAGTAACTACCAGTGAATCCTACTAAGCAAACAGCAGCAGCGTAGATAATTTTTTTATAAATGCGAGGAACTGGGGTTTTACGATTTAAAGCAGCAATAATAGCACGTGTGTTTTGTGGTCTATTTTCCCAGTCGTGTTCCATCATGTTATCTAGCAAATCACACACCAATTTAGTGCGAAACTTAGAGATAACACCCATTCTTGAATTATTTGCAGGTAAATTTTGGCGCCAGTTGAAATGACTAGATTTTTGTATATCAGAAAAATCGCACGGATGTGTACCAGTTAATAAATGTACAAAAGTGCGTCCTAAAGCAAAAAAATCTGACTGTCGAACAGCAAGACCATGTAAATATTGTTCGGGTGGTGCATATCCCACAGAACCGATACAGGTACCGTGTGCTAATGTTGAGTCTTCTTGTAAAAATGTCTCTGCTAAGTCGCGAACGGCGCCGAAGTCAATTAAAACTAACTGCCCATTCTGTCGTAGCATAATATTAGCAGGTTTGATATCACGATGGAAAAAACCGTGTGCATGAACTTGCTCTAAAATTAGAGTTATCTGTTTTAACCACTCGCGCGCTAATTCAAAATCAATTGGTTTATTATTTCTCTCATTCAGCCACTGCTGTAAATTTACACCGTCTATCTTTTCCATTATTAGACAATGTAATGGCTCACTACCATTTTTGAATTCAACTTGAAAGTAACCATCATCCACCTTTGGAATACCCGGATGATTTAAACGGCTTAAAACTTCAGCTTCGCGCTTGAATAATTTAATAATTTTATCTTTTTTATCACGTTCTTTTCCATCACGACTATCAAAACGCGATAAATTTAGAATTTTAACAATTTTAATACTTTTTGTTTCATCTTGCGATTCAAGCTCAAACGTCTTCGCAAACCCACCTGCTCCAATGAGTCTTATAACTCTATATTGCTTTTGTAGTAACAAATTTTCACCACAGTGAATGCAAATTATGCCATATTTATTAATTGGGTCGGTAGGGTTCGGGCACTTGGGATTGAGACATTGACTCATATAAAATTATGTTATGAAATTTTATAAAATTTAAATTGTTCAAGTCAGCATACACTTACAAAAGTTATCATTTCTTGATTTAACAATATTTATGTATTTTAATTATATATTTTAGTTAGATATTTTAATGTATAATATACCAGCTAATATTTTTAGTCGGCTTTAGAGCTGTTCTGTTTCATTTAAACCCTGACTAAATCTATATTAAACAAGTTTCTGAGGCGACTACGCTAAAAAACAAAGCACTAGTTAATAAAAGTTCCCTGAAGTTACATATGTCAAATTCTTTTGTCTCAATAACCGTCAAGCTATTTGCTGCATACCAAGAAGCATATGGGGTTCCAGAGCTAAAGCTGGAGTTTCCACAAGGAACCCCAGTTAAAGCAGTATGTAAGCATATTATTGATGAACGTCCTGAACTCGCGAAGTGGCAGGACGTTACACGCTATGGTGTAAATTTACTGTTCGTTGAACCAGATACTCCCCTTAAAAATGGCGATGAGGTTGTATTAGTACCTCCTGTTAGTGGTGGTTAATGCGTGTAGAGACGTTACATGTAACGTCTCTACAAGATTTAACGTTCGATTTGTAAATCGTCTTTTTGAGATTCGAGAATAATTTCAACTCCTCTGATATCGAAGAATAAAACTTCAACGCGACGGTTGAATGCGTGTTCCAATGCGTTTCTACCTGGAGTTTTGAGTTGACGTTCGCCAAAAGAACGAATGGTCATACGTTCGGGTACAATACCTTTTTTGATTAAGTAATTTCTGGCATTTCTCGCGCGTCTTTTTGCAAGGTCTTTGTTGTATGCATCGGATGCACGTGCGTCGGTGTGACCTTGTAGTTCGATGACTATTGTGGGGTATTGCTGCATTACTGCGGCTATTTTATCGAGAACTTCGCCACTTGCAGAGCTAATAAAGTCTTTATCTAATGCGTAATGAATGTTATTTGGAACTCGTAAGCGAATGGGTGCAGGTCGTGCAGGTGGTTCGGGTGGTGCAGGTGGGAGAGTCGGTGGAGTAGGGGGAGCAGGGGGAGTTGGGGTAGTTGTGCATTTGGGAATTTCACCTTGATGTTGAGTTAGTTTGTCTTGGTTTAATTCTTTTATTTGAGGCGCCTTTTGTGAAGGGGAAAGAATTATAGTACTGTATGCAGGTTCGGAGGTGCCGTTTGAATCTGTGGCAATAGCACTAAGACGAGTCAGTGGTTGTAAATTTTGTAATGTTGTTTCAAAGCGTCCTTTGGCATTGGCTTTAATGGTAGTTATGGCTTGACTTAAGGCGCCATCTGAACCAACGCGATAAATTTGAATTTCTGAATTTGGGTCGGCAGTTCCTGCGATGGTAACTATATTATTGATAAGCAAAAATTCTTTGGATATAAACTTTGGAGCGTTGATAGCAGCGTTTCCTGTATCTAAACGACGATTTGAAGATGTTCTAACTGGGTTCAAGCCGTCTCCTTGTTGAAAATCTGATATATCAGCACTAGCTCTGGTATTTAAATCAATGCTGAGTCCTTCTAAGTCAGCAAAACGGTTATTTTGAATTACATTGCGAACTGCGGCGCCATTTAGGAACGAACCACCGTTTGGAAAAGCAGTGACAACTACACCTGGGCCAGCTTGGTTAGTAATTTCGTTATTGGTAACTTTATTGTCGCTTCCCATTAAGTACACTGCTGCACGTCGTAAACGGCGCCCGTTATACTTGATTTGGTTATTGGTAATTTCTACGCTTCCTTGGGGTTTGAATAAAAATGCTCCACTGCCATCGTTAGCGCATATCAAGTTTTCTTTTATTTGCGAACCATCGATGGAACCTTCTAAGCGTATAGCATCAGGCATTCCCGCTAAACCATTACCAACAATGATATTTTGGTTTATTTGTGTTGAAATAGCGGTTGCTCCTGTAATTATGGCGCTACCTTCATGGTACGAAATGCGGTTGCGCCTAATTGTGGCGCCCACTGCATTAAATACCGACACACCAAACGCCGAAGGTGTTTCTGGCATTTTTTCATTATTGTTTATACCCAACCAGTTATTTTCGATAACTACATTTTTAGCTTGATCAGAAATAAAAATATCTGCTGGAGGAATACTAGCAGTGCGTTCATGCTGACTTGTAAATCCGTATATACTTAAACCGCGTATTGTTATTTTATTTGCTACTATCGTAAATCCACGTATAATATTACGTGTTGCTTCAGGTTGAATTGAAATAACTGGCACTGGTATATGAATTTCTGCAGTTGCTGACTTTGAGGCATTGTAACCTGGTTGAGTGGCGCCATCAATAATTAAATTAGGCGCCGTTAATGGTGGCAAAATATCTTGTAAAGCAATAGTCGTTTGCTGTGGAGGTAGGTTGAAATCTATTTTAGGTATAGTGCTGGGTGAAACTTGGGTTTTCTCTGCTGGTGATAGCTTTTCTAAAGGTAAGGCGCCGTTGACGATTTGAATAGCTTCGCGTAATGTTAGTGCGTCGTCTGGTTGGATGGCGCCGTCTTGGTTACTATTTACAACTACTCGTAATGATGTTGAGGTTGACTGAGACTGAGCAACAGCTACTGACGCTACAGTAACAATGAGAAAAAAAGAAAGATTAAAAGTTAGTATAAATTTATGCATAATTTTATTTAAGCTCTTTGATTAATTGTTCTTTTTTTTACTAATAAGTTCCGGAGAATTATAAAGCTTGAATTTCGATATAGGTCGGTTAATAATTTTTAGTGATGATTCCATGACGTTGTTGTAGAGACGCGACATGTCGCGTCTCTACAGTGACAGACAACGTTTTTAAGAATCACACAGACTGGCAAGTATTTTTAGTGCGACTTTTCCATATCCAACCCTGCTCAGGAGCACTAATTTCTATCCAACCACCATTTTCTTGTCCAGTAATTGTAGCTTTTGTACCTGCTTTAATTACTTTGCCAGTTCGAGAGCGTCCAGGGGTTGCGCGTATATTTGATGAGCTTGTCACAACAACACAATTATTCGGTTGTTCTGTTGTTTTTTCTTTTGCTGGATTTGGTTTATTTTGTTCAATATTATTAATATTGGCTTGGGTTTGATTTTGGTTTGCAGTTATAGTAGAAGCTGCTTGCGGTTGACGATTCGCTGCAAGTAAACTGCCACAAATTAAGATAAACGCGCAGCTTGGTATAATAATTAATGGGGATTTATAGGGAATTTTAATAGTTAGAATTGGACTTGTTTGCTTTACTGGTGGTTGATTAGCACGATTTATAGGAGCAATTGTAACTGTATTTTGTGCTGGAGCATTACTTTCAAGCTTAGGCGCCGTAATAGTTGGATTCGATGCATCTGGGTTTGTATTAATTGTGGGAATATAAATTGTTTTGGCTTTTTCTTGCAGCGATTGCAATACCGAGATTGTATGTACATAAACTTGTTTGATATAGTGATGTCCTTTTAGTTGCAAAGCATTGGCTAAAGCTTTTGGTGTTCCAGGATTAGTAAATGTAGATAGTGCTGATAATGCATCACTTGCAGTTTGGTACCGATATTTAAAGTAGTGCCGCACCATTTTGGTTAAAACGGATGTTAGCTGTTCACTGCTTTGGGTATATTGGCGCCACAATATTTCTCCAGTTTGCGGGTCTTCTGGTAATTGATTTGGGTTGAGTCCAGTTAAAGCTTGAATAGCAATTATTCCAAGAGCATAAATATCACTGCTTGGTCTTGGTCTACCTTGTCCTTGCTCACTTGGCATATACCCCGGAGTTCCAATGGCGACAGTTTCATTTTGAAATGCTTCTTGAGTCATGAGTGAATGCATCTTCACTTGCTTGACGGCGCCAAAGTCAACCAAAACCAACTTATTATCACTACTGCGACGAATTAAGTTATCTGGCTTAATGTCTCGATGGATAACTCCATTGCTGTGGATAAATTCCAAAATTGACAAAACCTCAACAAGTATCTGAGTCACAGTCGCCTCGTCAAAACGATTTCCGAGATTCAGTTCTTTTGACAGTGGATGTCCAGCAATAAATTCTTGTACCAGAAAGAACTCTTCGTCTTGCTCAAAGTAAGCAAGTAGCTGCGGTATCTGGTCGTGCTTGCCTAGTTTCTCCAGCGTTTCCGCTTCACTATTGAATAGGCGCCTAGCAGTTAACAAGAAATCTGAATCGCTAGTTGCTGGCTTGAGTTGTTTTACTACACAGCTAGGATTTCCTGGACGACGAGTGTCAAGGGCTATATAAGTATGTCCAAATCCCCCTTGACCAAGGACTTCTACCACTCGATAACGCTGGTCTAATAATCTGCCAATCATATTTATGCTTTCACATAATTAGTCTTTAACACTACTTAACTTTTTCATTGATATTTTTTTTACTCCGGATATAGCAATTTAAATACGTAATTACACTAGTCTTGTTTTTATCATCATTCTCAAGTAATCTATACCCGATAAAATTTGTCGGGTATGTTTGACGAGTATTTTTACTCGTGATACCATCGAACGAAATCGACGCAAGCAAGAACTAGGGAGAAGCAGAATGACACAGGTATCAACAGCACAGGCAGCATCCACAGCACAGTTAGCATCCACAGCTAAAGCTTTAAAGTGTAAAGAGTGTGGCGCCGAGTATGAATTGAAAGCGCAGCACGTATGCGAATTGTGTTTTGGACCTTTGGAAGTTAAATATGACTTTAGTAGTTTGCGCTTCTCTGTAACTCGCGAAAGTATTCAAGCTGGCCCGAATTCAATTTGGCGTTATCGTCAGTTCTTGCCCGTTGCTACAGATAACTATATAGATGTTGGTACAGGAATGACCCCGCTAGTTCGTTCACAACGTTTAGCGCGGCGCCTTGGTTTAAAGAAACTTTATATTAAAAATGACGCTGTAAATATGCCCACCCTCAGTTTCAAAGACAGGGTGGTATCGGTAGCACTGTCACGCGCACGCGAATTAGGCTTTACAACAGTATCTTGTGCAAGCACTGGAAATCTAGCAAACTCTACAGCAGCTATTGCCGCACATGCAGGTTTAGATTGTTGTGTATTTATTCCTTCTGATTTGGAAGCAGGTAAAGTTCTGGGTAGCTTAATATATAGTCCAACTTTAATGGCTGTTCATGGTAACTACGACCAAGTTAACCGCTTGTGTTCAGAAGTTGCAAATACACATGGTTGGGGTTTTGTCAATATAAATTTACGTCCTTATTATTCAGAAGGTTCTAAGACTCTTGGTTATGAAGTTGCTGAACAATTAGGATGGGAATTACCAGACCATATTGTGGCGCCGCTTGCAAGTGGTTCTTTGTTTACTAAGATATATAAAGGATTTAAAGAATTTGTCGAAGTCGGTTTGGTAGAAGATAAGAACGTTCGTTTTAGTGGCGCCCAAGCAGAAGGATGTTCACCAATAGCAGAAGCATTCAGAGAAAAACGCGACTTTATTAAACCAGTCAAACCAAACACAATTGCAAAATCAATAGCTATTGGCAACCCTGCGGATGGTGTATACGCCGTTGATATTGCGAACAAAACAAATGGTAATATTGAATCTGTCACCGACGCAGAAATTATCGAAGGTATCAAGTTATTAGCTGAAACCGAAGGTATATTTACCGAAACTGCTGGTGGTACAACCGTTGCCGTGCTGAAGAAATTAGTTGAAGCAGGTAAAATTGACCCTTCGGAAACTACAGTTGTTTACATCACAGGTAACGGTTTGAAGACCCAAGAAGCAGTTCAAGGTTATATTGGCGAACCCTTCACAATCGAAGCGAAACTTGATAGCTTTGAACAAGCACTCGAACGCTCACGTACTTTAGACCGTCTCGAATGGCAACAAGTACTTGTTTAGTTAAAAGTGATGAGTGCTGAGTGCTGAGTAGTAACTTCTTACTCAGCACTCAGCACTTAGCACTCAGCACTCCTTATTTTTTAGATTTTGATTTGTATGACAGTAAAAGTATTAGTTCCTACCCCACTTCAGAAATTTACCAATAACCAAGCTGTTCTGGAGTGTGGAGGTAACAGTGTTGGCGAACTTTTGGAATCACTCGAACAAGCTTGTCCTGGTATTAAAGAACGTTTGTGTGATGAAAAAGGACAACCTCGTCGTTTTTTAAACTTCTACGTGAATAGCGAAGATATTCGCTTTTTAGATGGTGTTTCAACTCCATTAAAAGATGGCGATGAAGTCAGTATTGTACCTGCCGTTGCTGGTGGTTGAACACCACAAAAAAATCATTACTATTTATTTTATCTTGTGGGATTATTTTATCTTGTGGGATTATTTTATCTTGTGGGAT